>Ga0206844_10195_pt1 | contig 19636 bp, 16 predicted proteins | sample Alteio_BWOrgCont_22_FD_152907 | JGI IMG/M metagenome (GOLD analysis project Ga0206844, IMG submission 152907) | Enriched cells from forest soil in Barre Woods Harvard Forest LTER site, Petersham, Massachusetts, United States -... | ecosystem: Environmental > Terrestrial > Soil > Temperate forest >...
TGAAGGTTTCGCCAGACGATCCATCCTTTTATCCTATAACTATTTACTATCCCATTTTTGGACTTTGGGCTAACTTACTACCCGGGCCGTGGGTTACGTATAAAGGGAAGTTTATGCTACCTGCTTTAATTCCTATTAAGTATCGCGAAGACGGAGAGAACAGGGTTTACATAAAATCGCTTACCGTGGATTCTGTCAATAGCCTTGTGCCCCAAGAGTATTCTAACCTTTCTTCGTTTAAAAGACATGAACCGAAATACAGGCCGAAGAATTATCATTTAGGCAACACCTCTGTTGCTAAGAGTGATATAAAAGATAGTCTTAATCATTTACTGAAAAAATGGGGATACATTGATACCACCAGTTTTTTTGTCCGGCTATATAGCGGGTCTTATCTTGCTACATGCGAAGTAAAAAGTCACGCAGACATTTACATTGGCAGATCGGATTGCGTGATTATGAATTGTATGTGGAGCTTGTACACTCCGGAAGGCGACAAAAAGCTAGTTGAATATTCTACCTGCGACACTTCCAGCTGGTTTAGCGCTTATGGTGCGGAAGCTACGACCGATGTAATGGTACGTTCTTTAAATAATTTTTTAAAAAACCAGGATGCCGTACGATTACTGAAAGAGAAATATGTGCCACCTACAACACCTGTCAAAATTATTGATACTACCGTTGTAACCAGTATTATTAAACCTACTGCTGCCGATAGCGTTAAAAGCTTGTCAGAGGCGTTAGAAGCTGTTGTAACTATTAAACAAAAGGATGTGTTCTTCAGCGGATGTATAATATCTTCAGATGGTTATGTATTGACCAATGCGCATTTACTTAATACAGATGTTGACAATGCAGATGTTTATGTCCATTTTTCAGATGGTGATTCGGCTACTGCCAAGTTTGTAAAGATCAATTCGGTTTATGATATGGCCTTATATAAAATCAATAAGGGAGGGCGTTACAAAAGCTTCTCTCCCGATACATCACGCGCCCTAAGGCTGGGCGATGAAATATATGCTATAGGCACTGCCCAAGACCTCGATCTAAGGCAAACCATGACAAAAGGTATTGTTTCGGCTAAGCGTAAAATAAAAGATAAAACACTTATACAATTTGATGCCAGCATTAACAGAGGCAGTAGTGGAGGCGCATTAGTAACTAAAAACGGGCATCTTATAGGAATTATAAATACCCGTTTAGTAGGTGACAATATACAAGGCATTGGGTTTGCCATACCGGCATATTATATAAATGAAGCATTAGGCTTGGGTACAAATTAATTATCTACGGCGTGAAAAAAATTATTCTACTCGGCGTTTTATTGTGCACACTTTTAAATTCAGGTTGCGGCACATTTATTTACGCAGCGGGCGGGGGGCTTACTGAGTGCCAGAAACGACATGAAAAAGGACAACCCAGGAGAAAATTGAATGGCGCTGTGTTCATGTGCGACCTGCTTATATTTTTTCCGGGAATAGCTATTGACCTTGCAACAGGCGGCATGTACGAGCCTTGTGATTTTCAGGAAGACCGTATTATAAAAGCTGATGGATTTGAGATACCTTGTATAGTTAAGCAGATCGATTCGGTCAACATACATTATATAAAAATTGAAGAGCCTCCAAAGTCGCGTAACGACTACTTTATTTCCCGTAAAAATGTATCGTTCATTTATTACTATAGCGGCAAAACAGATACTATACAAGGCACTGCAAAAAAAATAATTAATAGAATAGATCCCCGAAAGCTTGCTGACTCCATTACCAAAAAAACTGCCGCAGTTGCCAGCTTAGGAGCTCTAATTAATATACCTGTTAATCGCAATGATACTATACATTCACTAGGCGAAGCTTTAAAAGCAGTGGTTACCATTAAAGTAACCGGTGGGCATGGCAGTGGCTGTATTATTTCTCCCGATGGGTATGTTTTAACCAATTATCATGTTATTAAAGAAGATACAGCTAACGAAGTTACCCTGTTGACTGATAAGGGCGAGATGCTAAAAGCAGTTTGGGTACGCAGTAATATAGATTGTGATCTGGCGTTGCTTAAAATAACAGCATCAAGGAAGTTCACTTACCTGATGGCTAATGATAGTATACATGGTGCCGCCATCGGCGAACCCGTATATGCTATAGGCACCCCACTCGATCTGGCTTTCGGGCAATCACTTACAAAAGGTATTGTATCGGGTATACGCAAAAAGGAAGGAAAATACTTTATACAGACTGATGTTAGCGTAAATAGGGGCAACAGCGGCGGCCCACTTATTGATAAAAAGGGAGAGCTTCTCGGCATTATAAATTCAAAGATCATTGGTGAAGATATACAGGGGCTTGGGTTTGCCATTCCATCGTACACCATTGAAAAAGCATTGAACATTAAATTTGTAAATTAACATGAAGATATTTGTCCGCAAACACTGGCCATATTTATTACTGTTACTCATTTTGCCGTGTTTTTTATTTAACACGGGATGTGCCGTGTTACTTGCCAACAATACAACAACCATTGTTACAGGACAAGACAGCACTACGTTGGATATTGCTAGCGGATACAGTTCTATTGGTATAAATAATATAGGCAGCAATAATATTACCGCTTTTGTACCCGAGCGGGCAAAAACGATCCAAATTTCAAACAAAGTAAATTCTTACTCGGTTACCCAGTCGCGCAATGGTTACCTGCCTTATACCTTGCCCATTGCACGCTATAAATTTAATCCCGGTAAAGCCATTGATATTGGTGTCGATTTTATAGGAACATTCGTAATGTTCCCTGTTATAACAGCTATTAACAGCTCCAATACCGGTGTTGCAGCATCTCCTGTTACCGGTTTAGTAAGTGAATCGGTACTTAATATTGGCACTTTAAGCTGGCTCGACCTGTTCATTGGGCCTTGGAAACTTTATCCAAAAATAAACACTATGCCGGCCCTGGTTAAAATTCCTTATCGCACCAATGATGAGAACAGACTGTATGTGAAAAGCGTTGGTGTTGATATTAAAAAGAACAACCTGAAAGAAACATATTATAAAAGGTTCAAGGCATACTATAAACACAATGCCACTCTTACACGCTCTGAAGAAAGCGCTATAAAACACCGCAATACCCAATTCGCAGATACCCTAAACCACGTATTGGCAACTTGGAATTACCAGGATACAAACAGAGGATTCTTTTCGCATGTGTATAATGGCGCTTATTATTTAAAATGCGAAGTGAATGACTTTTCTATTGTTGGTGTTGACCATTATATGTTTGTAGATTTTAAATGCAACTGGAAGATATACGGCACTACCAGCGACAATGAGATATATAGTTATACCACCGATTGTTCCTCATCATGGTTAGGGTTTTCAGAAGGCGATTTTGAATTTGATGAATTTGCAACAGATGTGTTTCAACGTTCTATGGCTGCATTTTTAAATACCGATGAAGTGCAAAAATGCCTGCACGATAAAAATGCCACCGCATCGTTTATAAAAAAATGGGCACCCATAAATATTACCGAAACAGCCAATGATTCTGTTAAGAGCCTGGATGAGGCCATAACCGCCGTAGTTACGGTGGTAGTTAGCGAAGGGCACGGCAGCGGTTGCATCATTTCGCCCGATGGTTATGTAATTACCAACCATCACGTAACAACCGAAGATACGGCATCTAAAGTAAAAATACTTTTTTCGAATGGCGATTCGGCTATGGCGACTGTGCTAAGAAGCAATGCAGAATATGACCTGGCTATTTTAAAACTTGATAAGCCTGGTCCTTATAAATACTTTCCGGTAGATACCGTAACGCATGATATACCTATTGGCGATGATGTTTTTGCTATAGGAACACCTGAAAGTATTTTCCTCGGACAAACACTTACCAAGGGCATTATTTCCGGCGAACGGAGTGCAGGTGATAAAACAATTATACAAACCGACGTAAGTATTAACCCTGGTAATAGCGGAGGTGCGTTAGTAAATACCTCCGGGCATTTACTAGGCATTGTTAATGCAAAAATGAAAGGAGAAGGCGTACAGGGTATTGGATTTGCTATTCCGGCTTCGTATATCGATGAGGCTCTTAAAGTGCAGTTTAGTAAATAATTGTCGGTTCTTTTCCATCCCATTCTTGGGCATATCCGTGTTTTTATTCTAAATATATTATTGACAATCAATGTGTTTTGTATTATGCTAATATACTTAGCATATAATTGCTAATATAATTGGTATATTGCATTTCCTTTCATACAGGGATTGGAAATGGAACGCAGCGTAATGCATATGGACCTGGATACATTCTTTGTATCGGTAGAGCGGAAAATGAACAGTTCGCTAAATGGGAAACCTGTGCTTGTAGGCGGTAACAGCGACCGCGGTGTAGTAGCATCATGCAGTTACGAAGCACGAACCTTTGGTATACATTCCGCCATGCCCATGAAAATGGCCAAGATGCTTTGCCCCGACGCCATTATAGTACGCGGCGACCATGAAGCATATACTAAGCATTCTAATGAAATAACTGAGATCATAAAAGAAAATGTACCCGTTTACGAAAAGGCCTCCATTGATGAATTCTATATGGACCTTACAGGTATGGATAAATTTTTTGGCTGCTACAAAATGGCAACCGAGCTGCGGGAAAAGATCATAAAAGAAACGGGGCTGCCTAATTCATTCGCACTATCCAGCAACAAAACAGTTTCTAAAGTTGGCACCGGCGAGGCCAAACCCAACGGCTACCGCAGGATACCGACCGGAGAAGAGAAACCCTTCCTGGCTCCCCTATCGATAAAAAAAATACCTATGGTGGGCGATAAGACTTACCAACTGTTGCGCAACATGGGCGTAGAACGGATAAAGACCTTGCAGGAAATGCCCGTGCAAATGCTGGAACAAGTGCTCGGTGAAAATGGTTCAACTATTTGGAGAAAGGCCAATGGCATTGATAACTCTCCCGTAGTTCAATATTCTGAACGGAAATCTATTTCTACCGAATGTACTTTTGATAAAGATACGATTGATGTGTCGTTCCTTAACTCCATGATCATACGTATGACCGAGAAGCTGGCCTTTCAGTTACGCGATGAACAGAAGCTTACATCATGCGTCACCATTAAAATCCGCTACTCTGATTTTAATACGTATACCATGCAAGCGCGCATACCTTACACCGCGCTCGACCATGTATTGCTGAAAAAAATAAACGAGCTATTTACTAAGCTCTACCAAAAGCGCATGCTCATACGCATGATAGGTATACGTTTAAGCCACCTGGTACATGGCACCTACCAGATAGATATGTTTAACGATACCATAGAACAAATGCAGTTATACCAGGCAATGGACAGGCTGCAACGCAGGTTCGGAAAGAATATCGTACAGCGTGCAGCAGGCATGGATATAAAGGTCCGCGACTTTAACCCCTTTAACGGCAAAGGCGCCGGTCAGCCTATAAAGAAAAAATAGTATGCTGCTCAATTGCCATACCATGTATAGCTTTTGCTACGGCACTTTAAATATTAAAGAACTGCTGGAAGAGCTTGAGCGCAATGGATACAAGTCGTTTGTCCTTACCGATATCAACAATACATCTGCCTGTTTAGAAACCATACGGCAAGCTAACCTCATAGGGTTGAAGCCTGTGGTAGGTATTGATTTTCGCAACAGTGTAGACCAAAAATATGTTGGTATTGCACGCAATAACGAAGGCTTTAAGGAATTGAATGAACACCTGAGCGAACACTTGCATGCATCCAAAAAATTCGAAGATCAGGCGCCTGAATTTAATAATGCATACATCGTTTACCCGCTTAAAGCCTATATGGGGCAACCCCTGCGCGATAACGAATTTGTAGGCGTAGCCATTAAAGATCTGCAGCGCCTTAATTTTACCCCCGTCCGAAACATCCCGCACAAGTTAGTAGCCTTACAGCCCGCTACATTCATACACAAAAATCATTTTAATGCGCATCGCTTACTCAGGGCTATTGATAAAAACACGTTGCTGAGTAAACTGCCTGTAAGCGAACAATCGGCACAAGATGCAGTTATAATGCCGAAAGAAAAATTGCTGGAAGCCTACGAATTTTACTCGCCTATTATAGAAAATACAGAGCGCCTGCTAAATGACTGCGGCATAAATTTTGCTTATGGAAAACTGGCCAATAAAAACCGTCAACACTTTACCGACAGCATTGATAATGATATCGCCTTATTACGCGGTGAAGCCGAAAAAGGCTTGCTATACCGCTATCCTAACCCATCGGCAGAAGTACTACAGCGCCTTGAAAAAGAATTGGCAATAATAGGGCAGAAAAAATTCTCATCCTACTTTCTCATCAATTGGGATCTTGTTCGCTATGCCCGGCATAAAGGCTATTATTACGTAGGCCGTGGTAGCGGAGCCAATAGCATGGTAGCTTATTTACTCAACATCACCGATGTCGATCCCATAGACCTCGACCTTTACTTTGAGCGATTTATAAATACCTTCCGCAGCAATGCGCCCGATTTCGATATTGATTTTTCGTGGCTCGACCGCGACGATATAACGCGTTATATTTTTACCAAATATGGCAACAAGCACACAGCCCTTTTAGGGAGCTATAACACCTTTAAAAAAGATTCGGTATTGCGTGAACTGGGTAAAGTTTTTGGTTTGCCGCCCGTCGAAATAGACAGGCTTCAGTCGGCCCACAAAACACCTGCGAATATTGACAGCATTGGTAAACTGGTTTTGAAATACAGCGAACTCATAAAAGATCTGCCGAGCCACTTAAGTATCCATTCCAGCGGAATTATTATTTCAGAAGAACCTATTACATGCTATACTGCCACCAGCCTTCCGCCCAAGGGCTACCCCACTACACAGTTCAGTATGCTCGAAGCAGAAGATATTGGGCTCTACAAATTCGACATACTTAGCCAACGCGGATTAGGAAAGATAAAAGACACGCTGAGCATTATAAAACACAATTATGGCAAAGAGATAGACATACACAACATGAAGGAATTTAAGGAGGATGAAAGGATAAAAAAACTCCTGAGTACCGGTAAATGCATTGGTTGTTTTTATGTCGAATCGCCTGCTATGCGCATGTTGCTTACCAAGCTGCAAGCTGATGATTATTTGCGTTTGGTAGCTGCCAGTTCTATCATACGCCCGGGTGTAGCACAAAGTGGCATGATGCGCGAATATATTGTTCGCTATAGAAACAAATCTGCACGCGAAAGAGCCAAAGCCGAACTGCCCGAGTTTTATGAATTGTTGGAAGAAACTTACGGCGTAATGGTATATCAGGAAGATGTGATAAAAGTGGCGCATTTTTTTGCAGACCTTACATTAGCAGAGGCCGATCATTTACGCAGAGGCATGTCGTGGAAGTTCAAGGAGCGTGGTGAATTTTCTACGGTAAAAGAAAAATTTATTGCCAACTGCCTGGCAAAAGGATATGGCGAAAAACTAGTGTATGGCATTTGGAACCAGATAGAGAGCTTCGCCAATTTCGCTTTTTCTAAAGGGCATTCGGCCAGCTATGCGGTAGAAAGCTACCAGGCACTTTACCTGAAGGCCTATTATCCACTGGAATATATGGTGGCCACACTCAACAACGGAGGAGGCTTTTACCGCATGGAATTATACATACACGAGGCACGCATGCATGGCGCAACTATTGCACCGCCCTGTGTAAACAAAAGCCCGGCATTGTGCACCATAAAAGAAAAAACTATTTACCTGGGCATATCACTCATAAGCGAATTGCAGGCCGAAACAGTTAATACCATATTATCAGATCGCATACACAACGGGCCTTTTAAGAGCCTTTACGATTTTATAAAACGCATACCTATTTCGGTTGAACAAGTATGCTTGCTCATACGTTCGGGTGCTTTCAGGTTTACCGGAAAAGACAAAAAAGAATTGTTGTGGGAAGCATATTCACTCATCAATCCCATTAAAAAAACCAATATATCGAAAGAACTTTTTGACGTAAAACCGACAAGCTACACCCTACCTACCCTACACAATTCGTGGCTCGATAATGCATTCGATGAAATCGAATTATTTGGCTTTTCACTTTGCTCACCTTTCCAACTTTTAAAGAACGAAATACCCGTAAAAACAATCGCTGCAGATCTACCAAAATATGTAGATAAAACAGTAGAAATAGTAGGCTATTTGGTAAATACCAAAACGGTACAAACCATAAAAGGCGATCGCATGCACTTTGGCACATTCCTCGATTTGAATGGATATTGGATAGACACGGTACACTTCCCCCCATCAGCAAAGGCCTGGCCTTTCCGTGGGCCCGGATGTTATTTGCTAAAAGGAAAAGTAACTGTAGAGTTTGACCACCTTGCCATTGAAGTGCAAGAAATGCAGAGGCTCGATTATTTAAATAGAGACGATTATAGCGACGTTCAGAAAGCGGAACTGGCAAATGCACGCCAGGGGAATGAACGTGCGTCAGCACCCGCTTTATTGTCGTAATCTGACCTGTTGAAAAGCATTTCGCTTTCTCACAAACACACCCATCAACAATGCCGACCTTGAGCTGATGACTCTAACTAATGGAGTTTAAGTTAAGGCGACTTTGTCGCATATTAACCACTAATTATCAACTACTTAAAACCATGTGCGACACGAATTCACGAAATATCCCCATGCTGAAATCAATCCAACCGACTGATAATCATTGCGAAGGAATGGAATTAATTTTCCAGCACGACAGAAAATGACATGAAACGACATCGAAAAATTACTGATACGCGGTCAAAGCCCAATAAGCAATAGGGCTTAGTTAAAATAGTTTAAATTCGCACCCCCTTAAAATAAATAAAACATGTTCAAAGAATATGACGTAATAGTAGTTGGCGCAGGCCACGCGGGCTGCGAAGCAGCAGCAGCAGCAGCCAATATGGGCTCATCGGTAATGCTCATTACCATGGACATGACCAAGATAGCCCAGATGTCTTGCAATCCGGCAATGGGCGGTATTGCCAAAGGGCAGATAGTGCGCGAAATAGACGCCCTTGGCGGATATTCTGGTATTGTAACCGATAAAACAGCCATACAGTTCCGCATGCTTAACCGTTCTAAAGGCCCTGCTATGTGGAGCCCCAGAGCGCAGAGCGATCGTGCTTTGTTTACGCTGGAATGGAGAAAGATGCTTGAACAGACCATGAACGTTGACTTCTTCCAGGACATGGTTAAAGGCTTGCTGGTGAAGAATGATAAGGTTTGCGGTGTTGTAACGGGCATGGGAATAGAGATAAAGAGTAAGTCAGTGGTGCTTACAAACGGCACGTTTTTAAACGGCTTAATACATATAGGCGAAAAGCAATTTGGTGGTGGCCGTGTAGGCGAAAAAGCAGCCACAGGTATTACAGAACAACTTTTGCAGTTAGGTTTCGAAAGCGGTAGAATGAAGACAGGCACACCTCCACGTATCGATGGAAGGTCGCTTGATTACTCGAAAATGGAAGAACAACAAGGCGATGAGGAACCTTCGAAATTTTCATACTCTCCTACTACTGAGCCACTAAAAAAACAACGCAGTTGTTACCTGGCCTATACCAGCGACGAGGTACATGAGATATTGAAAACAGGTTTCGACAAGTCACCAATGTATGCCGGAAGGATTCAAGGCCTTGGTCCAAGGTATTGCCCTTCCATCGAGGATAAGATAAACCGCTTTGCCGATAAAGAACGCCACCAGCTTTTTATAGAGCCTGAAGGATGGGAAACTGTAGAGGTTTACCTTAATGGGTTCTCAACTTCGCTACCTGAAGAGGTGCAATACAAAGCACTAACCAAAATAAAGGGTTTTGAGGGGGTCAGGATGTTTCGACCAGGGTACGCAATAGAATATGACTATTTCCCACCCGATCAGCTCTCTAATACGCTCCAAACGCGTCGAATTGAGGGCCTATTCTTTGCAGGGCAAATCAATGGCACAACAGGGTATGAAGAAGCTGCTTGTCAGGGACTTATGGCTGGTATAAACGCCCATTTAAAGGTAAATAATGCCAAACCTTTCGTGCTTTCGAGGTCCCAAGCCTACATTGGGGTACTAATTGACGACCTGATCACCAAGGGCACTGAAGAGCCGTACCGCATGTTCACTTCGAGGGCCGAATACAGGATTTTACTACGCCAGGATAATGCTGATATCAGGTTAACGCCTCTCAGTTATGAAATTGGATTAGCATCAAAAGAAAGATTTGACCGTGTGGTAGAGAAGATAAAATCAGGTAAAGAAATCGCTTCTTTCATTCGAAATGAAAGTCTTATTCCGGATGAAATGAATCCCGTTTTAAGAGAGTTGGAGTCGATGGAAATTAATCAAAAGACGAAGGCATTCCCTATTCTTTCTCGTCCGAATGTGGGAATAAAAGACATCATAAAAGGATCAATTAAGGCTTCTGAATTCCTGTCGAAATACGACATTGAAACAATAGAAGAAGCAGAAATAGAAATGAAATACGAGGGATATATTCACAAAGAACAGGAGACGGCAGACAAGTTTCTGCGCCTGGAAGAACTCGTTCTTCACGACAATTTAGACTATCATTCTTTGAAATCTTTATCTATGGAAGCTCGGGAAAAGCTTACCAAATTCAGGCCTAAAACATTAGGCCAAGCGTCAAGAATCAGCGGTATTAATCCTTCAGATATTTCGGTTTTAATGGTGCATATTGGTCGGTAGTTCCACGTGGAACATTGCCAATTTAAACTCCATCATCCGGTCAAAAAACATTCACAATATCGAGTACGTTCCACGTGGAACGTACTCCTCTTCTTCACCTGCTTCTTTCATCTAATGCCTCTGCGTTCCACGTGGAACATATGCATTTAAACGGCATTAGGAACAATCTTTTTAACCCAAGTCTTACCCCACTCTGCCTTCTCTTGTTCGCTCCATAGTTCAGGGTAAAACACAACTCGTTGGAAGCGTGGAGGCAAATACTTTTGCCAATTCGTACCGCCTGTAGCGGCTATAATATCCGGGTCTCCTTGCAAGTATCTAACGGCGGACTTGTAGTGCATTAAGCACCAGTTTACATTTACATTAGCGTCAAGCTCGCGAAGAAGATTAATCAGCTCAGGGTTCTTTTGATCGGCTTCTGGAAGCGTCTTAACACGAGCATATAAATTATCTTTAACACATGAACTTGCTAACCTAATAAACTCCTCACCATACTTCTCCTCAAACTGAATTAAAGTTAACGTCTTTCTTCCTGTAGCTAATTCTGTTGCACCAGTCTTCCAGTAAATATGTTCATACATTTCTGATACGGGTGCATTCTTAATTCCAGGGTTCTTGGTCGCGTATTCTTTGTGCACCAAGTTCACCAAATCTGTAGAGAGCAATTCAATCTTTCGATATTGCGCAGACTGAAATCCACTTGCCGGTAATAGGGCCATACGGAACTTTAGGAATTGCTCCTTATCCATTCCATCAACCATAATATCATACGTAGTCACAAGGCCATCAAAGTAGTGCACAATACGTTTTACCTTATTGATCAAATAGGGTAGGATAAGGTTCTTTTCGGCAGCTATCTGTTCGTATTCATGAATACATAACTTGAAGAACAATTCCGTGATCTGATGGTACATAATGAAGATCTTCTCATCAGGAAAATTGGTACGAGGGTTCTGGAGAGAGAGTAGAGTATCCGTATGCACATAATCCCAATATTTCAAATAGTCCATGTACAACAAACCATCCAGGTAAGAGACCATATCTTGGCCCATAGCCTGATACTTCTCATCTAATTGCTTTATCCTATTCGTTATCTCAGGTGTAATATCCATAATCCTTATTTAAAATGATTGAACGCATACGCAATACCAAATGCAGAAGAAGCAGCTAATATTCCAATTGCCGTTGTTTTAAGTGCCCCGGAAACCGGATTCTGACCAGTGAACTTACTCTTTAAATATCCAAAAACAATAAGGCAAAGAATCGTAAAGATTGCAGAATCCCTTAAGCCATGTTCCGGGGTGGAGGTGGTGATGTATCCAAGAAGAGGTATTATTCCTCCTACAACGTAAGATATAGCAATATTCATTGCGCTCTTCCTAGCTCGCTGAGCATCAGGCTCTTCCAGTCCTAGCTCATATCGCATCATGAATTCAACCCACTTTTTCTCATCCTTGGCAAGCTCATCAGCAATCATATCCTGAGCCTCCTTTGAAAGACCGTATTCTGCAAAAACATGCCTAACCTCCTGTTTTTCAATCTCATAACAGTCCTTCACTTCCCTATATTCTCTTGCTAACTCCGAATAATAGTGCTCCTCTTCGGTCTTGGCGGAAAGAAACCCCCCTAGGCCCATTGAAATGGCTCCTGCACATATTTCAGCTATGCCTGCGGTAATAATAATGCTATTTGATGCAACGGCACCACTTATACCTGCGGTGAGCGCAAATGGTACTGTAATGCCGTCGGAGAGACCGATAATGATATCCCTTACAAACGCTGGTTGATTAAAGTGCCCTTCCTGATGCATGTGATAAGTTTAATACGCTTCCAAGGTTAGTTAGGAATAATTTAATAGCAATTGCCAGCAATACTATTCCGAATACTTTGCGCAAAATAATAATTCCTCCTGGACCCAAAACTTTCTCGAGGTATTTAGTATTTCTTAGAACTATATATACAAAAACCAGGTTGATCAAAATACCCACAATAATATTCTCAATTGAAAATTCTGCGCGAATAGAGAGTAGGGTAGTAAGGGTACCTGTTCCGGCAATAAGCGGAAAGGCAATTGGTACGACAGAGACGGCGGAAGTAGTTTCTTCTTTCGATATTTTTATCCCGAGGACCATTTCAAGCCCAATAAAGAATATTACCAGAGCGCCGGCTAGCGCAAAGGAAGGAATATCAAGTCCGATGAGTTTAAGTATTGATTCCCCAATGAAAAGAAACACGATCATAATTGCGCCAGAAACTAAGGTGGCCTTACGAGCATTTACTTCGCCCATCCGATTCCCCAAATCAATAACTACAGGAATAGCGCCAAGTATATCAATAACCGCAAACAATATCATGCTTGCACTCGCTATCTGCTTGAGGTCGAAATTCATTAACTAGTATTTATTTACAAATTTAAAAAAATGCCAATATATCTATCTGATACTTATCATGCTTAGGGCTCGATCTTAACAGCATCGTATTTAACTTCAATATCGTCTTTGTATGTAATAGTTAAAAACAAATTACCATCAGTATCAAAGTATCTCCATTTATCCTCCATTATTCCCATTTGATACTGACCCTCTAATTCAACCTTCCCATCAGGGTAATACCAAACGTGCTTGCCATCAGGCCTGCCTTGGTTGTAGTTGCCTTTAAATCTCTCTTTACCATTATCTACATAATACTCTACCCATGTGCTGTCTTGCTGATCATCGGTATACTTGCCAATGCTTTTGTAATTACCAAGTATGTAAAACCATTTGCCCTCTTTTAAGCCTTCAGTATATTGGCCATTGGTAATTACACTACCAGAATCTGTATACTCAACGAATTCTCCATCTTCCTGGCCGTTATAAAAATTGCTTTCCCGACGGACCTTTCCATCATCAAAATACCACATCCATTTTCCCTCTTGCCTCCCTTGTTGATCGTATTTCCCAGTTTCGAACAATTTAGAATTAGTATAAAAATATTTCCAGGGTCCTACTTTTATTCCTTTCAGGTATTTGCCAGAGGCTTTTAGTTGGCCGTTCTCATGGTACTCTTTCCAATCACCTTCCTGTAGACCTAAAGTATCAAGTATACCCTCTGCCATTACTCTACCGCTATCGTATATTTCAGCTTTCACAATCTCTCCATTTTCATTAAACTGAGTGTGCACACCAACCGGCAGATTGTTCTTATAAGGACCTTCTGATTGCACTTTTCCATCAGCAAAATATTTTACCTTTAAATCGAGCTTGGCTAATTCAGGAGCATTAGTTTGTTCCACATCGTTAATAAACTTCTGAATGGTTATTAAACTACCTGTTTCGGTATAAGTTTTAAAGTAACCTTCTCTTTTGCCATCTGCATAGGTACCTTCCCATTTAACAGTACCATCGGGGTAAAAAGTTTGCCACAGACCTTCTTTATGATTTTGACTGTTATACTGGTTTATTTTAATAACCTTTTTTACAAATCCTCCTTTGTAAATCGTTATTGTAGTAATCATCGAATCGGGCGAAAACTCATATGCTTTGCCTTCTGCAAGGCCATCTTTATAAAAAATTGTATTATGTAATTTATTGGCTTTATAAAAATACGATATCCCTTGTAGAGTGTCATTCACAAAGTTCTCTTTGGCCGATAAAACACCAACAGTACTATCTTTCGGATCAGGGCTGTAACTGTATTTATAACCATTCTTTTTACCATTTTTATAGGTAAAGGCTACATACATTAAGCCCTTTGGAGAATAGAATTTCCAGGTACTGTCAAGCACATAGTCCTTCCGGTTACCCTCTGATTTTATTTTACCGGTTTCGTAATATGTTTTCCAATAACCATCTGGCTTCCCGTTACGAATTGTTCCTTCGCTCGACAGTTTACCATTAGCGTAATAAAGCTTATTGTAACCTTCAGTTGTCTTTTGTGCAAATGAATTAGAAGGAATAATAGAAATAACCACCGCTATGAGCAGTATAAAAAAATATGGGGTATTTTTTTTAAACTTCATATTAGTTTTCTGATAATTCCAGCATTCTCTTTATTGATTTTTCAGCCGCTTTCATCAATTCCGCCTTCATAATAACTTCCGGCTTCTCAAATTTCATACAATTATAAAGCTTTTCTATTGTATTTAACTTCATATGCGGGCAATCATTGCATGCACATGAATTATTTGGTGGGGCCGGGATGAAAGTTTTATGTGGTGAAGATTTCATCATTTGATGAATAATACCTGTTTCCGTTGCCACAATATATTCACTACCATTGTCTTCCTGAGTGAATTTAAGCATAGCTGATGTAGATCCTATCATATCTGCAATTCTTAAAATAGGTTCTTCGCATTCAGGGTGAGCTATCAGTTTTGCCTTAGGATTTAATTCTTTAAGGTGATTTATTTTCTCTAATGAAAATATTTCATGCACCATACAAGCACCATTCCATAAAACCATATTACGGCCTGATTTCTTAATTAAATAAGCCCCTAAATTTTTATCTGGCCCAAAAATTATACCTCTATCCTTAGGTACACTATTAATTATCTTTTCAGCATTACTCGAAGTGCAAATAATATCAGTTAATGCTTTTACTTCAGCAGAACAATTTATGTATGAAATAACAGTATGGTTAGGATGTTGCTTAATAAACGCTTCAAACTTATCGGGAGGACAGGAATCAGCTAAAGAACAGCCGGCACGTAAATCAGGCATTACAACCTTCTTCGATGGATTTAAAATCTTAGCGGTTTCAGCCATAAAGTGTACGCCTGCAAACACTATCATATCAGCTTTAGTTTTCTCAGCCTGTTGGGCAAGGGCTAAACTATCGCCAATAAAATCTGCTATATCCTGTATATCCGCATCCTGGTAATAGTGGGCAAGTATAATCGCATTCTTTTCCTTTTTAAGTTTCTTTATCTCTTCAAAGATATCTAAACTTATATCGAACTTTTCATTTTTAGTTTTCAGCAATTCATTATACATAATTCATATTAATTATATATTCTTTTTTAATTTGAAAATCTGTTGTTATTGTTATTAGCCTGTTAGTATGGTTTAAAAGATTATTACAGAATGCTTGTATATTAAAAACATGTAGTTCATTAACAAGTAGTAAGACTTTATTAGACTGTAATATACTGAATACCATAGCTATTTAAAGTAATGAACACTGTGTTAATATATATAACCAAATACGTTTGTTGATATTTTACCTGGCCAGTTTCTGTGTACAACCATGTTAACTATAACTTACTAAAATCTTAATTATTTTCTGTCTATGTCTGAAATTAATTTACGGCACTACTATCAATACAATGCAAAGTTATTTAATAAAGAGATGTCAACATGCTAAACCTGCTTATTAACAATTGGGGTTAATAAAAGAATAGGCTCTTGCTTCTTTTTTTTAGTATGTAAGCAATTGCATAGTAACTTTGCATCATAATAAAGCAATATAATGAAAATAGCTATTGGCGCCGACCATGCGGGGTACGAACTTAAGGAGAAGGTAAAAAGCTATCTTCAAAAGAAGGGCATGGAAGTAAAGGACTTTGGTACCAATTCGGCCGAACGCGCAGATTATCCTGATTTTGCCCACCCTGTTGCCAGTGCTGTAGAAAATAAACAAGCTGATTTTGGTATTGTTATATGCGGTAGCGGTAATGGCGTTAATATGACGGCTAATCGTCACCCCGGCGTGCGCTCTGCCCTTTGCTGGAAAGAAGAGATAGCCATACTGGCCCGCCAGCATAACAATGCGAATGTAATGGCGCTCCCTGCACGTTATATGGATGAAAACGAGGCACAAAAGTGTGTAGATGCTTTCTTAAGTACTCCATTTGAAGGAGGAAGACATAGCGATAGAGTGAACAAAATAGAATGCTAATACTTTAAGGATAATGTCAAGTAATCTCGAGGTTTTTTTAAAGAATGCAGATGCTAAGGCATTTGATGCTGAGCACAAAAGAAAGCTGCTGTTCAATATTGGCCAGTACGATAAAAAGGTAGTGGTTGGTAAGCAGCAGTATTCAAACCTTTCGCTGGCCCGCGCAAAGGCTTCTGCTATCAAGAGCAAGGTTACCGAGAATATGGAGAAATACCTGATAGAGTTTGAGACAAACTTTAAAAGGAACGGCGGAAAAGTCATTTGGGCTCCGGATGCAGAAGTTGCCATGAAGGAGATCATTGATATTTTAAAGCGCATTAATGCCAAAATGCTGGTTAAGTCGAAATCGATGGTTACTGAAGAGGTAGATGTTAACCATATATGCGAAAAGAACCAGATAGAAAGCCTTGAGACCGACTTAGGTGAAGTAATACAGCAAATGGATGGCGAAGCGCCTTACCACATTGTAACACCTGCTATGCACAAGTCTAAGGAGGATGTGGCAAAGCTGTTTAATAAAAAGAAAGGAACACCGATAGATTGGACGCCTGAGCAGATAACGGCCTATGTGCGAAAGATGCTTCGTGAAAAATACCCTAAAGCTGATGCCGGTATTACCGGTGGCAACTTTTTAGTAGCTGATATTGGTGGGGTAGAGGTGAGCGAGAATGAAGGTAATGCCTATATGTCGATTGCTTTTCCAAGAGTACATATTGCGATAGTAGGTATTGAAAAGATCGTGCCTACACTAGCCGACCTTGATCTGTTTTTGCCATTACTTGCAACACATGGTACCGGACAACGAGTGACTGTCTACAATAATATACTTACCGGCCCGCGCCAACCAGGCGAAGTTGATGGACCGGAAGAAATGTATGTGGTTCTACTAGATAACGGCCGTACCGATCTATTAGCCCGTAAAGAACAGCGCCGTGCACTTAACTGCATACGTTGCGGCGCTTGTTTAAATGCATGCCCTATATACCGCAACATCGGCGGCCACGCCTACGGAACAACCTATAGCGGCCCTATTGGTTCGGTTATTACGCCAAGTATGAAAGGCATGAAGGAATTCAAACACCTTAGTTATGCTTCATCGCTTTGTGGAAGATGTACAGAGGTTTGCCCAGTTAATATTGATATACATAATCTGTTATTGCTGAACCGTAAAGATTCGGTGGAAGAAGGATATACAACCCGTAGCGAAAACACCATTTGGAAATTCTGGCGCAAGGCTATGCTTAAGCGCAGCCGCATGGAGAGAGGAGGAGCTTCGTTTAAGAACTTTATGATACGCAGGTTCTTTAAAGATGCATGGGGTACCCGACGCGATCTGCCTGTTGTTGCTACAAAGTCCTTCAACCAATTGTGGAAGGAAAGAGCGAAAGGGAAGTAGTTTTATTTTAAAGAAAACTTTACAGGTATAATAAATTGTACCCGGCTAGGAACAGGTAACCACTTTTTAGGCATCGAACTGACAGCATTTAATGCTGCAGAATCAAGTCCAGCTTCTGAACCTTTTATAATCTTTATGCTGTCCATTGTTCCGTCTTTTTCTATTGTAAAACCAATATATACAGTACCTTCAATTCCTTCTTCTTTTTCTTTAGCCGGGTAAAAAATATACTTTGTTACGATCATCTCTCCCTTGTGCTGGGACATGGTATCAAGTTTCCTGTCCCTGTCTTGTGCAAATAGTGAAATAGAGAGAATTGTCAGGCAAAAACTGATGAGACATTTCATAATAACTGTTTGTATAGATATAATGCAATAGATATCTAAAAGATACAATAAAGGTAAAGAATTTAGAAAGTCGTTTATCGAAGATTAACTGAAGATGCTTCGACAAGCTCAGCATGACTGTCTTACTGCGGCACAAACTCCGATTGGCCTCTGTCGCCTTGCCTTCTCTTTTTTAATTGATCGAGTAGGTACAGCTTGAACTGCTCTTCGGCCATAAACAATTTAGCCACTTGTTTTAAAGATATCACCTCCTGGAATTTAAGCACGTATTGCTTATGTAAGTCAAGCTCGCGACTCTTAATATCTATTTCGTTGGTTACAAGCTTCTGAACATCCGCATCGCTCATGTTGTCAATGCCACCGGCATTTTTAATGGTCTGTGCATTTTGTTTGCGTTGCTTTTGCAGCTCGCCCAAATCGCTGCGGTATTGGTCGTATACTGGCCAAAACCTTTTTGCCTCTTCAGGAGTAAGATTTATTTTCTCCGTTATATAAGCCGTATGCATGCTTTCGATCTTATCTCTTCTTTCTTGTGGTTGTGCATGTAGCGCGCTGCCCAGTATGGTAAACAATACTAAGGCAATAGCAGGCAGAATAATGGCTCTAAATGTTTTCATGATCTTAAAGTTCGTTTTCAATATCACTTGCATCTATATGATGATTCATCAGGTAGTTCTCAATATCTTGTTGGTTAGAGGCTGTATCAGAGTGTAAAGGTACGGCAGTAATATCATCTGTTTGCACTTCATCTTCTAACGAGTTTACATCCACATAATCAATATTATTTTGGAGGCTTTGGTACATGGCCGAGTCAGATACTTGTGCTGTAAGGCCTTCAAGCGTATTGTTATTTGAAGTGTTACGGGCATAAAATGTAAAGCCTACAATAAGTATAAGCGAGGCAAGCATCCACTGTGGCCTGAACAACCAAAAAATCCTTGCCTTTGTTTCAGGCATTGCTTTGTTCTCGCGGCACTTTTCTAGTATAGCTGCAGGCAAAGCATCAAAGTAACCTTCGGGCACTGCGTAAGGATTCCTTTTAGGGATACTCGCCAATAGCGGAGCCTCTTTCTCAAGGTTAATATCATCTGTATTATCTATGTTCCTCCTCATAATACCTTTTTGACATATCTAGACGAGCAAAGTTTAATTATTCTTCAAAAAATCCTCTATTTTTTTAACTGCATGGTGGTACGACGCCTTTAAAGCACCTACTGATGTATTTAAAACCTGAGACATTTCTTCGTATGGGGTTTCGTCGTAATACCTCATATTGAATACAATTCGTTGCTTTTCGGGTAGGGTAAG
>Ga0206844_10197_pt1 | contig 19606 bp, 17 predicted proteins | sample Alteio_BWOrgCont_22_FD_152907 | JGI IMG/M metagenome (GOLD analysis project Ga0206844, IMG submission 152907) | Enriched cells from forest soil in Barre Woods Harvard Forest LTER site, Petersham, Massachusetts, United States -... | ecosystem: Environmental > Terrestrial > Soil > Temperate forest >...
TTTTTAAAGATTAATAAAATTTTACATAACAAAATTCTGGTATCTTAACCCGCTTACCATCACTGCTTCAATGGATTTCGTCATCCCTGAAAACAGTGATTTAGTGAATGAAAGACGATGCGGCTTTTTATATCTGGAAAAGGAACTGAATACTGTCTTTGCGGCTTTGCGCCTTTGCGTGAGATTTTTTCTTGCAAAGTCGCAAAGCGAAAGGACATAATAAGAAAATGGGAGACGGACTAAAACATTACTCTACCAGCTTATTCAGTATAGCATATTTAACCAGCCCGGCGATGTTTCTTGCGCCCACTTTATCTAATAGGTTTTTGCGGTGGGTTTCTACGGTATGGTTGCTTATAAAAAGTTGGTCAGCTATTTCCTGGGTAGTGAACTCCTGCGCTATGAGTTTCAGTACCTCGATTTCCCGTTTGGAGAGTTGTGGGTCATTTTGGGTTTTTGCTTTTTTGTTCCGCTCGTTTTGCATCATGGTAAGCATCACCTCCTGGCTGTAGAAATTCTTGCCCGATGCTATTGTCCTGATGGCGCTGAGAAGTTCCTGTTTGCCTGTGTCTTTGAGGATATACCCATCTGCCCCGGCCTCTGCCAGGTCGCAAATATATTCAGGCGTATTGTACATGGTGACCATAAGTACCCTGGTTTCGGGGTATTTTTCTTTGATGAGTTTTGTGGCATCAAGTCCATTGAGGCGGGGCATGTTTATGTCCATAAGAACCATATCAACCGATTGCTGCGAAAGCTGGAACAATACCTCATGCCCGTTCAGGGCTTCGGCAACAATTTCAATATCTGTTTCAGGGGCCAGCAAAGAGCGGATGCCATCTATAAACATCTGGTGATCGTCAGCGATGAGGATGCGGATCATAGGCTATTTGAAAATTTGAAAATGAGGCAATTTGAAAATGGGCTGATCCAGGAAGAGAATTTGAAAATTTGAAAATGAGGCAATTTGAAAATGGGCTGACGCAGGAAGAGAATTTGAAAATTTGAAAATGAGGCAATTTGAAAATGGATCCGCGCGTCAAGCACACCTGGCGAAGCAATTTCCAAATTTCCAAATAGTCTCATTTCCAAATAATTTTTCACACCGGTATCTCTATTATCGCCGTTGTCCCTTTTCCTTTGTTTGAATCAATATTGAAACTGCCGTTCAGCCGTTCAGCCCGTGCAGCAATGTTTTTGAGCCCTGTGCCTTTGCCGTTCATTTTTTCAGTTTTGTCGAAGCCAATGCCGTCATCTTCCACAATGATGGTAAGAATATTGGAGTTAAGGTCTTTGTTTAGGTTCAGGCTTATTTCCGTGGCCTGGGCGTATTTCAGGATATTGCTGATAAGTTCCTGGATCATACGGTAAATGTATATCTCCGTAATTGTTTCCAGCCGCGCTTCCATATTATGGATAAACAGGTTCACCTTCATTTTTCCGCCAGCTTCTATGGTTTCTTTCAGGTCCTCCAGCGCAGGTGCCAGGCCAATATTTGTAAGAACCCCTGCCGACATGCTATGAGCTATGCGGCGCACTTCGTTCAATGCCTCATCCAACAGTCCTAAGCCCTTGACCAACGGTTCCTGGGCATTGGCCTGCTTATCCAGCCTGTCTTCTATGGAACTGAAATGGAGCTTTACGGTGGAGAGCAAAATCCCGAGACCGTCATGCAGGTCCTCTGCAATGCGTTTGCGCTCTTGTTCCTGTCCTTCTATCATGGATTGAAATGATTTTATTTCCTGTACCTTTAGGAGCTCATCAATTTTCTGGTTTTGTATCTGTTCATTTTTGGCAGCGATAAGTTCCCGGGTGCGTACACGTTGGCGGTAAAATAGGAAGATGATGGCTGCAAGAAAGAGGATAATGGCGAAACTGATTGAGGCGGTATAGAACTGGCGGGTCCGAAGGGAAGCCGTAGCCAGGGCGGCGTTTTTATCGGTTTCTTTTTTATCAGTTTCGTATTTCGTCTGCATTTCGGTAAGCTGTTTGCTTTTCTCTACGCTTACAAGACTATCATTGATAACGTTGTACTTGAGATAATATTCGTACGCACTTTTGTAGTCGCGGGTACTGTCATAAGCCTGGGAGATATTGAGATAAATATCACGTAGCAAAGCAGGGGATTGGATTTCTTTTGCGATATCCACTGCCTTAAAAAGATTGTCGAATGCAGGTGGGTAATTTTTTAGGCCAATGTATGCGTCTGCTGTGTTTACCAAGATGTCTGCCTGGCTTTCCCTGTTTTGAGTAGAAACAGCTATAGGATATGCTTGGTGAAGGTATTTAATACCTTCGTTATATTTATTTTGATCAATATATACTGCGGCAATGTTGCTGTAAGCATCAGGAAGTTCAACACTATCGTGTTCGGTTATATAGCCATTAAGAGCAATGTTAAAATAATACAAAGCGCTATCGGGTTCCTTAATATTTTTACATACGTTTCCAATATTGGTATAAGATTTGGCAGCATTTTCAGAATCAGTGAGATCAATACAAATTTTTAGGCTTTTGAAATAATAATTTTTGGCTTTCGTAAAGTCCTTTTGCATTTCATATATGTATCCAATATTCGTATAGCTGATTTTAGAATCATTATTTAGCATATTCTTTTCTCTTATAGCTAAAGCGTTCAAATAATAATCCAACGCTTGTCTATAATTGGAAAATTCTTCATAGACCTGGCCAATATTATCCAATGTATTTGCAATTGATGAAGGTTTCCCTATTTTCTTGCTTATTACATATGCATCTTTAAAATAGGACAATGCGCTATCCAAATTTGACTTATTACGATCAATGGTTCCTAGTAAAGCTAAGCTCTGAAATTCACCAGTTAGGAATCTTAATTCTTTTGATTTGGTCAATGTCTTATTTGCCAATGTCATTGCCGATGCCGAATTTGAATTCAGTATTTCCCGTGCTTTTTTTATTTCATTATTTACCAAAAATGTATCTTGCACATATTCTGAATTTTGGGCTAACATCCACTTTGAAAACAATAAAACGATAGCCAGTAAAATTAAATTCTTATTCATAGCCTAATACCCACAATGCTATTAAGATAGAATTTAGCAGATCCAAGATATCCATGTTCTCTTTTTTTACATCATTAGTGATTTGAATAGTGTCGCACAAAAACCTTGTCAAAAATCGTATGACTAGTCTTTCCACGTTTCGGAGACCATGTCGTGCTTTTGATGTAATGCGGCTTCGCGACACTACTCTGCTCAGTCGTCTTTGTACCTGCACCTGCGTTATTACCATCTCCCGCTGTGAAAGAGGTGTTGCTCATTTGCGCATGACGTACCACGGTTCTGCCAAGGGTGTCATTAGGTGAGCCGGTGATCACCACAGCTATTTTCGCGGTGTCTAAAATATTTACAGTCAGACCAGTATTTATATTTGCGGTGTAAATGTAAGCGGGTTCACCTGGCGCCGAGATTATATTTATTGGATATGCAATCGTTCCATCATCTTCAGTCTTAGGGGAGATAGGGCCATCTGGATTTTCGATCTCGTAATTGGCTGGTATATTGGCAACTATCTCAATAGTACTACTCCCATCTGGGTCAAAATCATCAAAATAAACATACGGCATAAAGTCATTGAAAAGATCAATATTTAATTGATTAGGGGGAGGGGCAGTCATGTTATTTCCCGATTCAGTCCCTTTTCCCGATCCATGTCTATGACAAGATATTATAACCAAGATCGCCAAGATTGCAATTAATGATGAAACAACTATTATTTCTGATTTCTTTCCTTTTTTCATAATTTTAACTTTTTATAGTGTTGAAATTTAATTGCCTATCCTATTCCATCCCGTAAAAATAATCCCTTCTTTCCAACTTCCAAAATTATTTTTTCGTTACCACAAATTTCTTATCAATTGATAAGGCGAGAACCATTCCTTTCATTGATTTCACCATCCCTGAAAACAGGGATATTTGAGGATGCGAAGGTTATTACAATCCTTTCCCCACCATTTCCCCCGCTTCTTCGCCCACCAAAGACCCTATGGCCACGCCCATGCCGCCCAGGCGGACGGCGCAAAAAACATTTTTGCTTACGGGTTTTATGATCGGGGTTTTATCGTTGCCAAGCCCCAGTATACCGCTCCAGCGCATGTCAACTTCGGGTTTGGTATAAGGGGCTATCATGTTTTGCAGAAGGTCATTGAGCCTGTTTTGAACCAGGTCTGTAAGGCCGTCCCGGTCCGTGTTTTCGGTCTTAAAATCAAGGTTCCTGCCGCCACCCAGCAAAATGCGGTTGCCGACATTCCTGAAATAATAATAGCCTTTGTCGTAGTGAAATGTGCCTTTCAGTTTCAGGTTTGGTATAGGTTTGGAAATCAATACCTGGGCACGGTACGGTTCAATAGGGTCATTGGGCAGCAGCGGTTTTGAAAACCCATCGGTGCATATCAAAGCCCGCCTACTAATAATAATCGTACCCTCTTTAGGATGGATTAATACCGAATCATCTTGATCTTCAATATTCTGTACCTCACACATATTGATAATATATACTCCCGCCTTGTATGCTTTTGCTATCAGGACGCTCATCATTTTACCTGTGTCAATCTGGCCTTCGGCAAGGTTGACAATCATGCCTTTGACCCCTTTAAACCCAAATTTTTTGATTTGATCGGTTGCGTTTTCATAAACCGTTTTGATACCAATGAGTGGGGATATATTTTTATGAAGATAGTCTAACTTTTCCAGGCATAAATGGTATTCTTCTTCCGAATCAAAAACCTCGTAACCTCCCCAGTTGTGAAAATCAATGGCCTTGTCACCAAGGTTTTTTCGCAGCTTTTGAAGCCCTTTCCAGCGTTTTTCAACCAATGAAAACACTGTGGACTCGGAATGGGACTTCAAATCATCCAGCAATTCACCAGGACTGCCAAAACAGCAAAAACCGGCATTCCTGGAGCTGGCCCCATTGCTCAACAGCCCTTTGTCCAATACGGCAACCTTTAATTTTTTATGTTTCTTTTTGAGATGTATGGCCGCATTTAGTCCTACGATTCCACCGCCGATGATGGCAACGTCTATGTTGTTGAAATACCTATCTTTTTCCCAGAAACTGAGGCCGGTATTTATCATAGAAGCCATTGGTTAATGTAGTGAAAATGTGGAAACAACAGGAAAATGATCAGAACCCTCAACGTGGACCACTTTTGTGTTTCTATATTTAATGCCAGGGTCGGTAAGTACATAATCAATGCGCTGCAATGGTATTTTACCTGCATAGGTACTACCGAGCCCGAAATTGGTTTTCAGGAAAGTATCATTGAGTTTTTCTGTGAGCTGGCGATAAATAAATGAGCCGGGCGTATCATTAAAATCCCCGCAAACAATTACTTTATAAGGGGAATTTTTTGTATATTCTTTTACTTTGAGCGCCTGGTAACTGCGTTTTCTAAAAGCATCCCTTAATTTTACAAAAAACGCGCCGTAATAATCTTTTTGCAAAGACCTGAAATCCCGAAAAGAAACAGGGATTTTCAGTTGGTAACTGTCGAGCGCTATGGATTGAAAATGGACATTAAAGAGTCGGAAGGTATCCCCTTGATATGGGAAATCTGCTGAAAAAGCCCCATTTGATGTGTTTTTAAAAGGGATGGGCTGAACATTATAAAAAGGGATTTTAGAGAAAACCGCTTGCCCAACATGATTGTGAGGCCTGATGATTTCTGTTGTATATTCATAATAATAGTTGTACCCAAGTTTTTTTAACATAGAAACAACTTTGCCAAGCACCGCAGGGGTGGTGATATATTCCTGAAAACACACAATATCAGGTTCTTGTCCGCTTACTGCTTCCATAATGAGCGCCAGCGATGCCGTATCCCTGTAAAAATTAAAATTGTTGACGTTGTATGTCATTAATTTTAATTGTCCGGAACCAAACTGGCCGTTGCCCCATATCCTGAATCCAATAGTCTGGGACAAGGATGGGACACAAAACAACAATATACATAAAGAGAATATAAACAAGCGTTTCAGCCGCCCGATTAAAAAGATCAGGATAAAAAAAAGGTGGGCCAAAAGAAACACTTTAAAGAACAGCCCAAAAAGTGCCGGCAACCATACATATTTGGGATTGTAATAGGGAGATGCCAGCGCCAGTAGCAGAAGTACAAGGTTTATGCAAAACGCTGTAGCCACCAGAAGCTTAAAAATCCTTACAAAGAGCATCAGTTGTCTTTACTTGCCTTAAAAAGTATGTCCTTTTCGCGCTGGTTAAGGCTGTCATATCCCGATTTGGCTATTTTATCCAGAATGGCGTCAACCTGGGCCTGACTTATCCCGGTTTTGGATAAAGAAGCCTTCATTGAGTCGGGCTTGCGATAGTTCACCTTAATATTGGCTTTGGGCCTGAAAAGATTTTGAAACCAACCCAGAAAATTGGTGAGCCAGGCGCCCATATCAGTGCCGTTTTGCAATGCCTTGATGTAAACAAAACCGAATGCCGCCCCACCGAGATGAGCAAAATGGCCGCCTGCATTTCCACCTGCCAGGCTTAAAAGGTCTATCAGAAAGAAAAACAACATGATATAAATCAACCGCACCGGGCCGATCAATATCAGGAAAAGGGTATAGTTGGGCACAAGCGTAGCGGCGGCAGCCAACACTGCAATGGCGCTTGCAGAGGCCCCAATAATATAGGGGTTGTAGGCGCTGAACAGCGGGAATGCATTCATGGCTATCATAAAAACAACGGCCCCTGCCGCACCACCAAGCAGGTAAACGCTCAACAGTTTTTTATCTCCGAGAAACTCCCTGAATATCCTGCCGGCCACCCATAGCATCATCATGTTAAAAAAAACATGAAAAAACCCTTCGTGCACAAATTGATAGGTGACTATAGACCATGGCCTGTGCAAAAAGGCGATGGGTGAAGACGGGAAGCCTACGTAAAGTGCCTTTATTGTATCTTCGAGATCAAGGTTGGAAACAAATAAATGGTCCAGCATCCAGATTAGCCCAAATAAAATAAAAATAGCAATATTGATGGCGAGCAATTTGTAAAGGACATTGCCGCTGTTCAGCACATACATTTTAAAATCATCCCAGAGGGTAGTGCGTATCATTTGTGTAATATAGGGATATACCTATCTGACCATTTTCAATATTTCAGTATAATCCTCTAAAATATAACCGGGTACCGTAACCCCTTGCTCACCCCAGATATAATAATAAGTGACCTTGTCCCTGCTATATCCCTCAATGAATGAGCTACTGGTTCCGGGATGGTTAAAGGAAGTAATCGGCGCCCGGCCCAGCATGGCAAAGATGTGACGGACCTCACTTTTCTTCAATGTCTTCTCGTATTTGTATTCCTTATTGACCTTATTATGACTGTACACCTGCCCGGAATGTAAAATGATGGTTTCTTCCCTGAAGTTACCAGACCCTGTTTCAGTCCCGACTATGACTTTGTTTCCTTTGTATTTGGTGATGTCAATATTGTCATCTTTTCCGGTTTTTTTGGAACCAAAGGCCTGAAATAAAACCAGGCAGGAGACAATTACCATACATTTCCTGAAAAAATTCATTTTCCCGCACATCCTAAAAGATTTTGCGGTAAAATTAGGATAATATTTCCTTAGTGCAAAAACGGGTTGCTGTACGCCGGGTTAGTCAGCAGACTGTAATCGTTCAAGGTATTTAAAAATGCAATAAGAGCTGCTTTTTCTGTTGGCGACAAATTCATGTTACCCGTTGCCAATTGTGTCTGGGTGCCGGGAATAGTATATTTTTTTGCGTACATAAAACTGCTGACATAAGGCGATGTGGGATCTATTCCATGATCATAATGATCTATAACGCTATCCAGGGTTGCAAAACTGCCATCGCTCATATAAGGGGCGGAAAATTTGTTGTTCCGCAATGAGGGCACTTTCAGGTTTATTGTTCCCAACCCATCATTCATCAGTACCTCATTGTTGGGTATAATGAGTTCCGGAACAAAATCAGCCGTGGCATGACAATGGAAACAATCAAGCCCGGTGCCTGGCAGCCTTTGGTTGAGCCCCACCGTTTTGTTACTGGGATCGGTATTGGCAACAGGGTCAGTAAAAAACAATTCAAATCCCAGGTGTTCTGTTGGCGTAAAAGTGGCAAGGCCCTGCTCTACGCTGTCAAATTTTGAATTGTAAGATATGATGGTCCTTAAAAACTGCGCTATAGCCTTTACCGTTAATTCTTTTGTGATAGTTGTTGTGCCAAAAGCCTTGTTAAACAGCCCGGGGTACATAGGACTGGCCTGAAGGCGGGCAACGGCACTCGACCAGGGCAGGTTCATTTCTTTGGTATTGGGTACAGGGCCTACAATCTGCGAATCAAGTATGGGCGCCCTCGCGTTCCAGAAAAAACCGCCTCTTTCCCAGGGAATATTAAAAAGGGCCATCGAATTAAAAGTCCCGATACTATCGTTCACCCCAAAGCTTAAAGGCTTTCCTCTGTCGGTAAAGGCGAAATCCTGATGGTGGCAGCTTGCACATGCATGATGGTAATCGCTGGACAAAATGGAATCATAAAACAGGTCCCTTCCAAGGGCAACTCCTTCCACGGTTTCCGGATTGTCAGCCGGTATGTACATTTGTACGGGGGGCACATAATCGGGAAGCGCCGGATAAGAATATGGAGTGGCACTGAAAGTTGATGGCTTACTATCAGGCTTATGGCATCCGGATGCTATAAAAACCATGCAACCTAACAGAAGGACCATGGGTTTTTGTTTTAAAAAGCTTAACATGCAGTTCATTTTAGTTCTGTTTTAAAGTCAATGAATTATGGATGTTCCTGTTTATCTTCTCACCAAGTACAATGCCGGTACTGTCATTACTGTCCATATCCGTGCCAACACTTGTCCTGAGATTGATCGGATTGGAACTATTGAAAAATACATTGTTGTAATCCAGGTTAATGGTAACATTATGATTATCACCGTTGACTACGGTAAATACATCCGGAAGTACCATTTCATAATATAGGTTTACTGTATCCTGATCATTCAATAAATGAAATGAATATTCCCTGTTCACGGTTTGGTTTTGCGCTTTTGAGGTATCTGCGGTCATATCAATGGCAATGTCCCTGATAATATTATAAACATTTGGGTACATGGTCCAGGGCATGCCGTATTCGACATCCAGCGGGTCCAAAAGGATATTATAGGCATAATGCCAATGCTTAAGGGTATCCAAAATCTGGGGCGGCACACCAATTCCAAATTTTATACCGGTATAACTCCCGGCCGGAATTGAAAAATTAAACTGGGTATTAAAAATCGCATTCGGGGCAGGGGCGACAGAAGAACCGGCATTATATTCAACCAAAAAAAGGTTGGAAAGCGGCACTTCAGTTCCGTCAGCCTTTTCAAGCCGGGTATAACCCATATAGTATTGCAATGTGGTTAAGAAATATCTCAGCGGCGCAGCGGCAACATTTGAAGGTCCTGGCACAAGTGGCACTGTCCCCGCAGATAAAGTAAAATCTATGCTATACTGGGGAGGGGATGATGGTGTGGCCTTTGCGTCTTTTTTACATGAGTCTTCGCTCATTATAAGCAACATAAACACAAGCATTGTGCAGAGAGTCTTTTTCATTCTGGCAAAATTTACGCTAAAGTTAAGGCTTTTTTTATAAAATCCAAAAGTTTAACTTTTTTTTAACTTAAAAACGGCGATTGTAAAAAATCCGTTCCTTAAATGCCATTTATCGGCTGCCATTCCAAAGAAACTTAAAATCAACGGGGCATCCATTAAACCTGTGACATGTTTTTTTCTCTAAACATCAATAACAATTAAAATGACGAATGTTAAGAATCCAAAAAAAATAATGACCGGCGCCGGGTTGGTGCAGGATCATTAACGGCAAGCCGGGCATTGCCCGGACCAAGGCCACTCCAGCTACAGCAGGACATTAGCAAAAACAATTATAATATACGCGCCCATAAAGTGGCTTTTGCCACTTTATGGGCTTCGAAGCAAATAAGTGCGTTTTTAATCCCCTTTTTTCAGAAACGGGCTTCCTACCCCTGGAAGCCCGTTTTGTTTTATAGTTCGTGCCCTGATTAAGGGAAGGATTGTTTTTTTGAGCGTAAAAAAACCGGAATGAAACCAATCATCCCGGCTTTTATAAATAATCCACTTCGGTGGCGGAGCCTGCCGAAGCCTAGTTCTGAGAATGAAGGGCTACCTTGTTGCCTTCAGAATCAATGAAAAAAGCCATGTGGCCAATTTCTGGCGTAATGGCAGTTTTAGGCATCAGAACCTTTCCTCCTGCTGCTTCGATACGGTCAACCACGGGTTGCATATCAGGATTAGCGTTCAGATAGATCACTGCGCCATCCATAGATGGTTTGTGTTGTGCGCTTTCAACAAGTGCGCCGCTTGCCTTACCGTTGCCCATGTCTTGTGGGAACGATACCATTTTCATCCCCATCATTTCTTGTAGCGGGGCCATTTTGGTATCCAGAATGGTTTCGTAGAATTTTTGAGCGCGGTTTACGTCGTTTGCTGGTATTTCAAACCAGTTGAGTGCATTTTCGTTTGCTTGCATGATTGTATTATTTAAAAGTTAATAAAGTAATATACTGTCGAATATCCGATTTGTCTTCAGGCCTAAGGGGTTCATTTCCGATGTAAAGTTAACCATAATTGCAAAAGCTTGTTCAAGGACGTGCAATACTTAATATTTTAATAACCCTGATCGCGTTTTGTCATTAAGACGAGTAGAGAATTGGAATAGGGACACAAAAGACGAAAATATTTTTCTTCCGCTATCACTGATCGCACGCAGTATTCTTTGAAAAAATCAATGAGTATTATGCGAATTCCTGATAAGAAGACTCAGGCAGAAGTTCATTATCAGCGTGGCTGTATTGATAACCGACTTCATCCAGAATCGAATATATTTCTTCAGGATTCATTGTATAAACCAATCTTTCACGGTAAGGTTTGAAATTGGGCAATCCCTTGAAATAAGGATGGTAATGCCTGCGCATTTCAAGAACCCCGAGAACATCACCCTTCCACTTCAGACTCGCCTCAAAATGGGCGCGGCAGGTATTTACCCGTTCCTGTAAAGTTGGAGGATCAAGCACCTCACCGGTTGCAAAATAATGTTTCATTTCCCTAAAAATCCAGGGATAACCTATTGAAGCCCTTCCGATCATAATGCCATCCACCCCATACAGCAATTTGTTTTGCATAGCTTTTTCAGGCGTATCTACGTCCCCATTGCCAAAAACCGGGATATGTATGCTGGGATTTGATTTTATCTCGCCGATCAGTGACCAATCCGCTTCACCTTTATACATCTGTACCCTTGTGCGTCCATGTATGGTAAGCGCCTCTATACCAATATCCTGTAACCTTTCGGCGGCATCAGTTACGTTTTTCGTTTTATCGTCCCAGCCCAGGCGTGTTTTTACGGTCACAGGCAAATGTGTGGCTTTTACAATTTCAGAGGTCATTTTTACCATCTTCGGTATGTCCTGCAATATTCCGGCCCCGGCTCCTTTGCATGCCACTGCCTTTACCGGGCATCCGTAGTTAATATCAATCAGTTCCGGCCCTGCGGCAGTGGCAATAATCGCCGCTTCGCGCATACTGTCAATATCGCTGCCAAAAATCTGTATGCCTATAGGACGCTCATATTCAAATATATCAAGTTTCTTCACGCTTTTGGCTGCTGCGCGTATCAGTCCCTCAGAAGAAATAAACTCGGTGTACATAAGGTCGGCTCCGTTTGCCTTGCATACAGCCCTGAATGGCGGGTCGCTCACGTCCTCCATAGGGGCAAGCAGCAACGGGAAATCACCTAATTCAATATTTCTTATCTTTGTCAACTGTTCACTTAAAGGTACAAAATTAAGGTTTATCTATGACAAACCCTTTCAAAGAGGGCCTACAGGCTTTTATGCCGCATTATTTAAGGATATTGATGGCGATATCGTTATGGTTTATCAGCTATGCGGTATTTACTTTTATTGGCCTTTCGATTGCCTCAGCCGCTACAGGTATCCCAATCATGGGTTTCAATATTGATGGTTTGGATACCAAAAACAGCTCCTTTGCATCCGGACTTAAGATAATCCAGTTATTTTCAGATATGGGCCTTTTCATTATTCCCGCATTGGTTCTGCCCTTTATTATATTTCAAAAAGGCCCGGTCTCGTTTATGGGGATGCAGAAACGCACTTCTTTTTTGGCATTTGTTATTGCCGTATGCATGGCTTTATGCATTCAGCCATTGGTGTCAGTCACAGCGATTGTAAACCAGCATTTGGTATTGCCTCATTTTATGAACGGGCTTGAACAGCAGATGCAAAACCTCGAAAAGAAAAATGAATCCCTTATGGAGGCCTTTTTAAAAATGCATGGCCCATTTGATTTTTTTATTAATACACTGATCATAGCCGTTTTGCCCGCTGTTGCTGAAGAATTGTTTTTCAGGGGTTTTTTGCAGAAAACTTTGCAGACCAGATTAAAGAACGGCGGTACGGCGGTAATTATTACCGCATTCATATTCAGCTTCATACACCTCGAATTCTATGGTTTTCTGCCAAGGTTTATTTTGGGGCTGCTACTGGGATATGCTTATTTGTGGAGCGGTGATATCAAAGTGCCTGTCCTCATTCATTTCACGAATAATTTTATGGATCTGTGTCTCAGTTATTTTACCCCGCAAGCCGACAAAGCCACTGCCGCTCAAAATTCTTTCGATAACATGCAATTGGTTTTTTGTTTTCTTTCATTATTCGCACTCACTTTTTTGGCATTCATGTTAAAAAAGAATATCCATCAGAACCCAACAATAAGTTATGAAGGTAATAAAAATGAAGACTAAAAAAGAAGGGGATTCTGACTGGGAAATGGTTTTTAAAACCCAAAACCCGGTTCAGGCCGATATAGTCGCAGGAAACCTAAAAAATGCTGATATAGAAGTAGTTATCATCAATAAAAGGGATTCATCTTATACCGTTTTTGGTTTTATAGAACTATATGTTCCTGAAGATCAATCTGATACTGCCAAAAAATTAATTTCTGAAGCGCAATATGAGTAATTTCTGGAAAAGAGCCATAACAGGCACTTTATATGTTTGTGCAGTGATAGGGGCTGTTTTATTTAATCAATATTCATTCCTGGGCCTTTTGTTATTAATATGTTTTTTCTGCCTGTCTGAATATGTCAACCTGTTTAAAAACAAACCGGTAGGCCCGCCTCCTTATGCCACTATTATTATCGGGCTAATATATTTTCTGCTTCGTGAACTCAATTCAGCCCAAATCCTGCCGGTATTTACAATCAATTTTGCGCATCCGCTCCTTTTTGTCATGTTTATGGTGGAACTTTTTGCATCAAAACGACGGTCTTTTACTTCGGCCTCAATAGGGATAGCGGGCATTATATACATATCATTCAGTCTCTGGTGTTTTACTGAAGTCGGTTATCTCGGCGGCAATTACCATCCCGGGATTGTCCTTGGATATTTTGTCCTGATATGGTGCTCAGACACATTCGCTTATTTAGTTGGCAACCTGATTGGAAAGACGAAATTATTCAAATCCATCTCCCCTAAAAAAACCTGGGAAGGGAGTATTGGGGGCGCTGTATTTACCATTGCCGCCTCTGTTTTATTGTTCAGATATTTTCCGGGGACATTGAGAGTATTCGAGTGGCTTGGGCTTGCTGGGATTATAGTGGTATTTGGGATTATTGGCGACCTCGTAAAATCCATGCTCAAGCGCAACAGTGGCGTTAAAGATTCAGGAACAATCCTTCCTGGACATGGAGGGGTACTTGACAGGATGGATTCTCTATTGTTTTCTGCGCCTTTTGCGATGGCATTTTTAAGATTGACGACGATTTTGTTCCAATAAAAATAGTCTGAACCATGATTTGCCTGATAAAGGGATTATAGGATTAACTGCGCCAATCAGGTAATCTTTTAATCCTAATGAATCAAGGTTCAGACAGTTTTCTTAGCGACCTTTGCATTAAATATATAACATGCGCATACATAGAGAAGGGTTAGGGACACTATTAATTGTTGGTATTGTACTGGCCATACTGGATTTCATTTTTTGTTGGTATCTGCCTGCCTGGATGTATTATATCCTGGTTCCTGCCAGTATTATTTTCTATGGGTTTTTTGTCCAGTTTTTCAGGAACCCTGACAGGATTTTAATGATAGATGAAAATGCGGTTATTTCCCCGGCAGATGGCACGGTAGTGGTGATTGAAAAAGTATTTGAACCAGAATACCTGAAAACGGATTGCATGCAGGTTTCAATATTTATGTCGCCTTTGAATGTGCACCTTAACCGTATTCCCATATCCGGAACCCTGGAGTACTACAAGTACCATCCCGGGAAATATTTAGTGGCGTTCCATCCAAAATCTTCTTTGCTCAATGAGCGAAATACTTCTGTCTTCACACACAAATCAGGTAAGAAACTACTCATGCGCCAGATAGCCGGGGCAGTCGCGCGCCGAATCTGTTTTTACCTGAAAGAAGGCGAGCAAGTACAACAGGGGTTTGAACTTGGCTTTATCAAATTCGGCTCGAGATGTGATGTGTTTTTACCCTTGGATGCAGACATAAAGGTTGTCATGGGCCAGGAAACAAAAGGCGGCCAGACGGTGATTGCGAGGTGGTGAGGGGGGCGATTATTTTTGACAATACCAAAGGATAGAGTGAACAAACCCTAACTTGAATTTTCCTGCAATTCCTGAAAACCACATTTGTTTAAAACCATTCATTCCCCTGGCTTCACTTCTATGCCTGAACTTGTTTCATACAAGGGTTGGCCATGCATGAGGGTATAAATGGAATCCATTTCCCGGTTCACGTCAGTTAACGATTGGTTGCTAAGGCACCTGAGTACATTATCGTCTTTTGGGCAGTGAAATACCGTTGAAAACCTATAGCTTTTATTTCCCCACGGAGCAGTATTCGGCGTCGTATAGAATGTCTCAAAATCGGTGGGCTGGTATGTGGAGCTGTCATAATATACCAGTTTGAATCCGGGGTTATTGAAATGGTTCGCCGAAACACCCGGACAGGACAAGGCAACTGCTACGATCTTTGTTCCTGTGGAATCATATAGCCGACGCAGCTCATCCTGATGCGTATGTCCATAGAATATCCCTCAAATACTGGAAGCATAGGTGGTTGTCAGTTTCAGGAATTGATTCAGCCAGGAATTATCTGTTGAGGGCAAATGTGCCCACAAAGATGGATTGCCGGTATGGCTCGAAAAGGCAAAGGCATCGGTACCGGGCGGGATGTGCATGGCCAGGTAAACTTTGTCCCCTTCGGCTTTGGCTTCCTTTAGTTTAGCGGCAAGCCAGTGTATTTCTTCATTGCCAGCCTCAAGCTGGCTGATACCATCTATGGGGAAATATTTCTTCCCAAAAATGACAGTGTTAAGCGCGATCACCATCAGTCCGGGCAATGGTTTCACGGCATAATAGCCCATTTCGTTATGGGTATCCACCCTGCAGGGAGGCCTGATTCCGGTATTGGATGTATTGAGCGCAGGAAAAGGGTTGGTTGTTTCAGGGACAAGGCCCAGTGGTGTTTGATGGGCCGAATCTGCAAAAGAATAATAATCGCCTCCAAGGGCATCGTTATTGCCAGGCACATAAAACAATGGGATATGGTGCGCAGATGCCAGTCCGCGTAAACCCTCCAAAATCGTAGCAATGTTTTGGTTATGGGATAACCGGGCATTTGACGGCAGGTAACATCCGTTTTTACAGGGATAGTGGGCCGGGAGGTCGCCCGTATAAACAATAAACCCAGGTGGGTTTTTGCCTTCGAGTATGGCGCTGAGTTTTGCTTTCAGGCTTGTCCACAAATCCATTCCGGCATCCTGGCCATAAAGGGTGGTTTTGGCAAAAGTATTCAAATGTACATCTGATAATAAAAGAAAACAGGGTTGGTCCTTGATTTGGGCTTCCTGCAAATGAGGTTTGGGAGTCCAAAACACAAATGCTGCAGAGGTAACCGCTATGGCAATAAAGAGAAAGAAATATATCTTTTTCACAGGTGCAAAATAGGGGTTTTTTAGGTTAAGCCGGGGTTAAGCAATCCGTTTTCTGAAAAATCTTTTAGACAGGTAATACATAGGAATCCCTGCCAAAACAATCAACAATCCTACCCCGGCGAAAAGCCTGTTATTGATAAGGATACTGATACAGACCGCACTGGCCAAAACAATATAAAGCAAAGGCAAATAGGGATATGCCCAGACTTTGAAGGGGCGTTCCAGCCCTGGTTGTTTTTTTCTCAGGACTAAAATACCTGAAATGGTGAGGATATAAAACAGAAGGACCGCAAACATCACGTATGCAAGCAGATCATTGTATGAACCTGATAAAACAAGCATACATGACCATAACCCCTGGAAAATAAGTGAATTTGCCGGGGATTCGTTCTTGTTCAATTTTGCTGCGGAAGAAAAAAACAGGCTGTCTTTTGCCATGGCATAATAAACCCTTGATCCGGCCAGGATAATCCCGTTCAGGCAGCCAAAAGTAGAAACCATGACCAGCGCGGCAATCACGAGCGCACCCGATGGCCCGATGGCCACTTTCAATAGAAGCGAGGCCACCCTGTCTTCCGGGGCATTGGCAATCTGCGAAATAGGGAGAACATAAAGGTAGGCAATATTGACAAGGAGATATATCAGGATCACCGTTCCGGTACCTATAATCAGGGCGCGGGGCAGGTTCTTTTTTGGGTTCTCCACTTCTGCCGCTGCAAAAGTGACATTGTTCCAGGCATCGCAAGCGAAAAGGGCTCCGAGGGTGGCAGACAGGAATATACCAATGGTAGATAAAGAAATATCCCGGGGCAAAACCGGCGAGAAGTTGGAGACACTTCCCTGACCCGAATGTAATCCAAAATAAACCCCGGCCCCAACCAATGCAAGCAGCGCGGCAATTTTCGCAAACGTGAAAATGTTTTGAAGCAATGCGCCCTTCTTCACGCTGTTGAAATTATAGATAGTCAACAACAAAATAATACCCATGGCAAGCAATTGCTGGGTTGACAAAGTAAAATGCCCAAAATCTAAAATAATATTATGTGACGAAATACCAGGTAAAAACACTCCGGTATATTTTGCAAAACCTATTCCTACTGCGGCAATGGTACCTGTCTGGATAACCGCAAACATGGTCCACCCATAAAGGAATCCTGTAAGGTTGTTATAGGCTTCCTTCAGGAACACATATTGCCCTCCCGCCTTCGGCATGGCTGCGGCAAGTTCTGCATAGCAAAGTGCGCCGATGATGGTTATAAACCCCGCCGTGGCCCAGCTTATCAGCAATAGTCCGGGAGTATGCACCTGCCTTGCTATGTCAGGCGAAACCAAAAATATCCCCGAACCGATCATGGATCCCATGATGAGCATGGAGGCGTCAAGAAGGCTAAGGCCGCGATTGAGTGGTTTCATATTCTATTCACAAAGGAAAACAAAAACAGGCAGATGCAACACAAAAAATGTTTGGAGGTCAAATTGACAGCCGCCCTTCCCGTTGATTGCCCGTGCTGACTTTTCCCTGTTTTCCCTACATTTGCAAATCTGATCCGGAAACTGATATATTAATTACAAGCCAGTATGCGCAAGGTCCAAAAAATCTTTTTTATTGCTTCCGCAATCCTTTTGGGTTGTTATGCCCCGCCCACCCTTGGGCAGCAAATGCTCCATGCCTATATGCCCGATGCAGGCAGCCGGATGCGGGAACGGGTGGTGGATATGGAGCGGATGTTTGTAAATATCCGTATCGAGCCTGAAAAAGGCATGGTTTCTGGTTCTGTGACCCATTATTTCAAAACCATTCGTGAATCGGTTGATTCCATTGTGCTTGACGGGCCAGGCATCAATTATAAAAGCATTACCCTTGGTGGGGAAGATTGCAAATACAAAACAACAACCGACGGAATTGTGGTTTATCCGCCTGCACCGTTGAAATGGAACAGCAGCCACACGCTTGAGATCAGTTATTCTGCAACGCCTAAAAAAGGCATGTATTTTATTGGCTATAATGACTCTACCAACCGCAGGCAAAAACAGATATGGACACAGGGCGAAGAGTTCGACAACCGCTATTGGGTGCCGGGCTTCGACGACCCAAGCGACAAGCTCATTACAGAAGTACAGGTAACGGTAGATAAGGATTTCAAGGTACTGTCTAACGGGAAGATGCTTTCAGAGAAAAAGAACCCCGACAGAACGATTACCTGGCATTACCGCATCAGCCATCCACACTGTTTTTATCTTACCATGCTTGGCATCGGGGATTATGACATCCATAAAACAAAAAACAACCGGGGCGTTCCGATTTTTGAATATTATTATCCCAATAAACCTGAGCAATTAGAACCTACCTACCGCTATACCGAGCGTATCATGAACATCCTCGAAAATGAAATCACGTACCCCTTCCCATGGGAAAGCTATTCTGAAATTCCTATCGGCGATTTTTTGTACGGCGCCATGGAAAATACCACGGCCACTACCTTCGGGGATTTCTACATGGGCGACAGCCGCGAGTTCCTCACCCGCAACTATATAGGCGTGAATGCCCACGAAATGACCCATCAATGGTTTGGCGACCTGGTTTCTGCGCAAAGCCCGCGCGACCAATGGCTGCAGGAAAGTTTTGCAACCTTCTACCCTAACTACGTTATGAAAGACATTTATGGGGATGACGCCTACAATTGGGCCAGGTATGGTGAAGCGCAGGCTGCCATTGCCGCATCAAAAACAGACCTTAACCCGATAGTGGGCAGCAAAGGCGGCAGCAACCGCATTTATTCCAAAGGGGCTTTTGTCCTGGGCATGTTGAGCAATGTGGCAGGCCATGAAGGGTTTCAAAAATCAATAAAAACCTACCTGACCGATTTCGCTTATGCAAATGCCAATACCAACGACCTGTACATGAGCTTTTATAAAACGCTCGGGCTAAACCTTGACTGGTTTTTTGATGAATGGCTGTACCGGGGCGGAGAGCCTGATTATCATGTCCATTACAATAATGTTGTCCTTAACGGCAAGCCCGTCACCGAAGTAGCTATAGACCAGGTGCAGGCCCTAACCCAATACACTGATTATTTTAAAATGCCCATTACGGTAGAGGTTCATTATAAGGACGGAAGTTCCGACGCCAAAACAGAAACCGTAGAAACCAACCATCATATTATGGATATTCAGAACCCAACGGGCAAGGCCATTGATTTTGTTCTGTTTGACCCTAATTATACCGTCCTGAAAACTGTTGAATTTGACAAGTCTGCCGAAGAATGGCAGTCTCAGGCATTGCGTGCCGCAAACATGCTTGACAGGTATGAGGCGCTGGTAGCAATGCGTATGCAGCCCATGAAAGACAAAAAGGATGCGTTGATCAAGGTGTTCCACAAAGAAACTTTCCATGCCATGAAAGAAGAGATACTGACCCAGCTTTCGCCCGATACAAGTATCCAGTCGTGGGTCATGTTCCTGGATGCCCTACGCGACAAAGATGCTTCAGTAAGGCTCAGCGCTTTGCAGAATGTGAACAAAATACCG
>Ga0206844_10198_pt1 | contig 19326 bp, 19 predicted proteins | sample Alteio_BWOrgCont_22_FD_152907 | JGI IMG/M metagenome (GOLD analysis project Ga0206844, IMG submission 152907) | Enriched cells from forest soil in Barre Woods Harvard Forest LTER site, Petersham, Massachusetts, United States -... | ecosystem: Environmental > Terrestrial > Soil > Temperate forest >...
ATGCCACTGATATCATCAGCAGTGGTAGTGGCACCCAAAACACTTGCTTGCTGCCATGTGCCGGAGGTATCACATTCTGCAAGAAACACCTGCGTCCAGATTTTATTGGTTTGGGAATTATTAGGTATAGGATGCTTTAAATCAGTGGGAAGGGTGATATTACCAAAAACAAGGGCGCCAGGGAGAGCCGCACATACCACTATATTACCATCGGGCATAATATTTATGGCCCCATAATATGGGTAATACGATATAATCCGGGTGGAATCCAAAGAATGGATTTGGGCTCTCCACATAAAATTGCCTTCAGAGGAAATCTTAACAAGTGACGGATCTCCGATTTTTATGGTAATATTATTTTTAGGATTAACAAAATAGCTCGAATCATTCGTCAGGAAATAAGAATTACCGTATTTGTCAACAACAACATTTGAAGCAAGGGATAATTCACTCATTAATTTATCTTTCCATTGCCAGATCTGCCCATGAACTCCGATTGGGAAGCAAAGAAGAGAAAAATATAAAAATACTGTTTTCATCAGTTAATGAATTGCAATTTAGCAAAAACCTCACAGATTCTTGGAAATCCGCGAGGCTTAAATAGGCGAAACCTTCTATCAATTCAAACAGGTCATTATTTTCAACGCGAAACTGCAAACTTCCCGGTATCCATAACCTTATTCTGAATCAGGTCTGTGAACCTGTAAAAGTATATACCAGGAGCCAATGCCTTTGTATCCACCGCAATGCTACCCTGTGTCTGATTTAGCAATATTAATGAGATTGATTTTCCTGTAAAATCCACCATTTGCAATTGAATGGAAGCAAGCTCATCTCCATTGGTACCAGCATCAAAATTATATTGGATATTAAGCAGATCGGCAGTTGGGTTGGGGAATAATTTCACACCTGTTTGCTGGGAAACCAACAACGGGGCATCAGGAGGACCACCGGGAGGGGTATAAGTGCTGGCCAAAACGAAATTCATACAGTTCGGGGTTGTACAGCTAGGTTCTCCGCCAGTTTTTTGATAGGTACTGATAGTCATTGCAGGATCTCTCCATATAGCCGGATATATATCGTGTAGATAATCTGTCCAATTAGCCCAGTTATAATAGTTAAATGTCGTACTTAAGGAAGCGTTGATATTAAACTCATTCGTATTGTCTGTTAATACACCATAATTAGTAAAATTATTACCTGCGGCATAAGTCAAGTTGCCCTGATCAGGTAAACTAAAGGAGTTTGTACCAGTTGTAGTAAGAAACCAATCGGTCAATTCTACAGCTGGAATAATTGTTGGTATAGGCGCGGATGTTGCTCCTCCACTACAAAGTATCGACTGGCTGCCTGCACAGTCAGGGCCAGGGCTAGCTGAGGGAGTCCAGCCTCTCACATAGTATTTATTGCAATTTATTTCAAGACCTGCATTATTACCGTCCATTGTATTTGCTCTATAGGCTTGATACGTAATATTACAATAGGAAGATCCATTATCAGTATGGGCATCAATACCAAAAGTATTCAGGTAAATGCGCGATGGCGCGGACCCCGAATTCATTATATATATCTGGCTGATGGCAAAGCGATCCGTCACACCGTCAACAGTGCAGTCAAAGTTTTCAAGATATGGATCTCCCTTTGCTTCACAATAAAAGGTATTATTTGATATATCTATATCTTTCGAATTCTTTGAAAAAATATCAAGCATAAGAGAATTTGCGAATCCATCCAATACTGTAAAATAAGCGTAATTAGGCCTTGGAAAAGAATTATTCGAAATCCACGTTCCATCCTTAGTGAAAGTTGATCTGGTGACAATGGTATATTGCGTATTTTCATCGTCTATATCTACAAAATTATCGCTGAAAGTACAAGATACTATATCTGTAAACCTAGCAGGCCTAAAAACCAAGAAATCTTGATTGCTCACAGCCACACCCCAACCATGCAGGGTGTTACCATAATCCGCACCACAGCAAACTGTCAGATTATTATTGACATCCAGGCAATAACCAAAAGGGTAATCTTCAAGCAGGTAGCCTGCCTTTTTAGCTTGGATACCAGTACCACCGCCATTTGTTACAGATAATAAGGATGGGGAAATATTATTAGTAAGTGTAACCCCATCCATTAATACTCCATAAACAGAGTTTAAGGAGATGCATACATGCGTTCCTGTACTATCGTACCCTGGCAAAACATAGTTTGCTGTAAATGATGACGTATCAATAGAACTGATGTTACTGTCAGGATAGCTGTAAAAAACGACACCCATGTAGCAATCATTGATACTGGATGCCTGCATGCTCAAAATGGCGCCGCCGCCGAAGGAATCAGTAGAATCACCAAGAAGTACTCCCGTTTTCGCATAATTGATCTGGCTGCCATTCTGTATGGATACCGAGGTCATGGATCCGTTTTGCTCCACAAGGGTATCGCCTATGGCTACAATGCCGCCCCATAAATTGGTACAATAGTTGGTCAAAATCGCATTGTTTATCACCAGGTGCGCACCATAGTCCAATGTAATTTTCACATTCGGGATAAAACTGAACGTGGCGTTTTGCATGGTGAGGGTAGCGCCGCCTGCCACTTCTACGTTATGGTCTATGAGGGCGCTGGTACTCCAGACCGTGGTCGAGCTTATGGTGGCAGGTGTTGATTGCTCCGGGCATTGGGCAAAAGCGCTGGTACCAGTGTACAAATAAAGCAGCATTACAAAAATCATACAGTTGGCAAAGGGGCTTGATTTGAAAATTTTCGGGTTCATTGTTTTGAAATTTAAAAAATTTGTTTGGAAAAATTATTTTTAGACGTGACAAAACTATACAGCAATTTCCGGTAAACCCTATCCATTTCAGGGGTAAATATTTCGATTCTTTGTTAAAATATTTCCAAATCTTCCAGAAAATATCTAAATCTTCCAGAAACCATGAATCCAGAAAAATCCTCTTCAGAAAAATTCCGCAAAAAGCTCCGCTTGATAAGGCTTGATAAAGAATTGAACCAGGACAACATGGCAGACATGGTAGGCATGGGCTATAGCAGATATGCCAAAGTTGAGGAAGGCATTACCAAAGTGACCTTAGACATGGTGGACCAATTTGCCGAAGCATTGAAAGTGGATAGGGGCTTTTTGCTGGACATCGGCGGTTCCTATTATAATTCAAATAGCGGATCAGACTATGTGAATTCAAATAATTATGGACCAGTTATCAACGGCTCACAAGACAAAGTCATAATAGAAAGCCTTATCAGCAAAATCGAGGGGTACGAAAAAGAACTGCGGGAGATGAAAGAGGAGATGGCAAAGCCCAGGGAGAAACAATCCAGAGATGCTTCATAGCTGTTTTTAATTTGCATTCAGCCTCAATCAGGGATTTGCCAATAAAGGAAATTTCCCCACAATTCCCATTCTTATAGTAATTGACTAAAACACCTCCCCAAGATTCAAATAAAATGCCCTGGAGCCGTTAAGTCCGATGCCATAATCTATGCAGGCATTTGTGTTTGAGAATTTGTTGATTTTAAAACGTAAACCCGCGCCAAAGCCCGGGTAAACCGCATCAAAACTGCTGCTCGGATAGTTGGCCACGCTTTGGGCATTGGCAAAGACAACGCCACCCATAAAACCATTGTTCAGGATTTGAAACCTGTACTCGCTCTCAAAGTACAGCATGGATGGACTTTTAAACCTGTCCTGCACATATCCGCGCGCGCTGTTGGCGTAGGTTTCCCAGGCAGTGGCGGGCAGGTCAAGGTATGGCGCATGGCCAAACGTGAACCAATTGAAATTCCAGAATGCCAATACATTATGAGAGTTTTGAGGGAACTTGATGTACTTCCTGAATTCCAAATATACAGACTGCCAGTTATTATTACTTCCCAGATAAGTAAGGTTGGGCCTCACGCTCAAATAACCGTACCAGCCGCCCTGTGGGTTGTTACTGTTCCTACGGGTATCATAAAGGAGGTTGAACGACAATCCGGAGGATACGGTTGTGGTAACAATTTTGCCACCATCGTATTTTTCAAAATCAGTTTCGACTGTTTCTACGGCTGTCTCCCTGATGTCATAATGGTAATCAAGGTTGTATCCGATGCCGGCGAGAAAATCCGGAAAAATCTCCTTTGCCGCTTCCTGGTAAAAACGGATATATTTATAATCTATCGGGTCAGCATCAGCCAGGGTTGTATGACCACCAAGCCCATAAGTTATTGAAGGATATACATAGTACCTGTAGTCCCCCAGAAAGTCAAAATTATTTCCTTTGCTCCATATATTGGTAATTACCGGGATAACAATCTGCTTCAAAAGTGAAAAATTGGCGCTCGCATATATGGTGGATATATTGGAATTTTGCTTGTCATCCAGGTAAAAAGAAAGGTTGGCCGTGGCTACAGCGGTAAATGTGGTTTGAACGGTATAACCAATGGCCGGAATAAATGACAGGTATATTTTATCCTTTTTGATCTTGCTGCTGTCAAATGCGGCCCGTGATGGTTTGCCGGCAATCTGCCTGTATAAATCGACAATATCATACTGAGAAACTGTTTTTGAAGCTGAATCAACGGAATTTCCCCCATGCGCAGGCGGATAGTGCTGCGCCGATACGCCAAGGCTAAAAACTATCAGAAATATAATAAAGAAGAACCCTGGTTTCATTTTCGCGCTATGCGTCAACTTGTATGCCAATTGATATTTTCTTCAGGTTCAAATACGTTTAAAATTACCATGGCAGCCGGTGCGTCGGCCTTTCCACGAGAGAGGGATAATGAACATCAAATCAAAAACGTGTCTTGAGAGCCATTTGGTTGTATTTTTTTCGATCAGTTCAGTAGAAACAAGTTTAAACATCAAAAAGTTAATGTTATGTTAAAGTTTTGGGAAAGGGGTTAATGTGGTGCAAGTAAAGCCGGGACTTCACAACATCAAACCCAATATGACAACATGGACTAAGTTGTCATCTTTGTTTGGCGGCAGGTTTTAGGATTTCAGGGTCGTTGATGTAAATAATACAATAAGGGGAATTTTTGTTGGTTTCTTTAATATAGACAAGTACGTTGCCGTTCATAATAAAATTGATTGGTGTGTTATAGGATTTATTTGCTTCCAGGGGGCCTCCTTCTTTCGGTGCGCTTATTTTGAATTTGATGCGCTCCTCAGCCAGTGTGTAACCGTTGTAAAGTGGATTATTGCCCGTTTCATTTTTGTCAAGGTCTTTTGCGATGCTAAAATCGAGTTCAGGTATAAGGACGCTTTCGTTTTTGGCAGGATAATACCGGGCGGCGGCCTTGTTTATAATGGAATCTGCTTTGGCTTTGGCCTGTAGCCATGTACCCCAATTTTTGCTGCTATACATCACTAATTCCTCTTTGCCTTCGTTAATTTTTACCTTCAGGGCATACTGATGGCCTTGATCCTCTTTATAAAAAGAAACCTGTCCGGTATCTGATATGTATTGATGATGATATTGAAGCGCCCTAACTCTTTTTTCCCTGAAAAAAACTGTATCGGCAGAGACTCTGAACCCATCCGGAAGATGCACGTTTTCAAAGAAATAGGACAACAATAACCGATCGCCATCCTTTATGTTTTTAAATTCAATGGGCGGATGGTTCTGAAATTTGGTAACAAGCCCCTCGTAAAATTTTTCGATATGGTCTTTGGTATAGGCGCTATTAAAGGAAACAAAACCTGCATCAGGTACAGGAGAAAGCAAACTATCGTATTCTTTTGATGAGGAAGGTATTACCTGGGTAAGCCCTTCGGTGAATATCATGTTTTTACCAGAATCAGCCAGGCCTTCAAAACCTAAAACAGTATGCGGCAGGTCTTTGGCCATCGCCACAACACTTTGGTCCAGCTTGCTTTTTACTTTATAATAATATATAGAGTAAATGGTCATGAACGACACCCAGAATGCAATAAAAAAGATAAACAGCTTTCTCATTCGTTCAATTTCCTCGAAACCTTTACTCTTCTTACACGCCGCCGGTCAGACAACTCAACCGTAAAAATGAAATCCCCAAACTCTATTATTTCCTTAGGGCGGGGAATCCTTCCTGAATGCTCCACTACCAGGCCGCCGATGCTTTCTGCCTCACCACGGATGGCTTCAAAGCTTTCATCACTTATATCCATCACCCTTACCACATCAGTAAGTGCGGTTTTGCCATCGAATATATATGTATTGTCGTCCAGTTTGCTATAAAAAACTTCGTCCTCGTCAAATTCGTCATTAATGTCGCCGACAATTTCTTCAAGGATGTCTTCCATGGTAACGATACCTGCCGTACCACCGTATTCATCAACAACAATGGCCATGTGTACCTTTTTTTGTTTAAATTCCTGAAGCAGCAGATCAATTTTCTTCATTTCAGGCACAAAATAAGGCTCCCTGATCAGCGGTTTCCAGTCAAATTCAGGACCGTTGTTAAGATGCCCAAGCAGGTCCTTTATATATAGAATCCCCTCAACCCTGTCAAAACTGCCATTGTATACAGGCACCCGCGAATATTGGTTGTGGTTGATAAGGGATATTAACTGTTCAAACGGTGTGTTAATGTCATGTGCCACTACGTCCACCCTTGAGGTCATGATCTGTTTGGCATAGGTATTCCCAAAAGAGATGATCCCCTTCAGGATTTTCTTTTCTTCCTGGGAAGTATCTTCTACCGATGTCATTTCAATAGCGCTTTTTATATCCCTGATGGATACATTATGCACTTTTTGCATATTCCGTTCAAACAGGTTCGTGGTCTTTGCAAGCAAAATTGACAAAGGATAAAACAATTTCGACAAAAAAAGTAGCGGGTAAGCCATAAAAGAGGCAAACTTGACATTATGATGCGCGGCATAAACCTTAGGTACCACTTCACCGATAAGCACAATAATAAAGGTAAGCAGTACCACATTGATCAACAATTCCAGTATCTTATTGCCGGCAAAATTTATTTGCTCAAGTAATGAAGCCCCTATAACGGCAAAAAGAATGTTGTTAACCGTGTTGGCTATGAGAATGGTTGCGAGCAGTATCTTTGGCTTTTGATACAGGGAAAGCATGAGTTGACCAGACCGTTTATGCTTTTCACTTATTTTTCCGATGTCCTCAGCTTTCAAAGAAAAATAAGCAGATTCTGCCCCTGAGAGCATGGCAGAAAAGAATACCAGCAATAAGCAAAAACCTATTTCCAGTCCATGCATGGCTGTGAAACTATCAAAATAGATCAGGAAATTTGACGGTAAGGGTAACGAATCGCCTTCTACGGTATCCAAAATATAGGTATTGGTTAGCAAAAAAAGGGCTTAAAACGGAAGATCATCATCAATGGGTATTTGGTCTGGCGTGGGCGTCTGTTCAACCCCGGCGGCTTCCTGGGGATAGGCCTCCACCTTAGGCTGACCATTTTCTTGACCCGTATCGCCTTCCTTTTTCCCGAGCAGCACAAAGTTATCTGCAATCACTTCGGTGGTATATCTTTTGTTGCCATCTTTATCGTCCCAAGAGCGCGTCCTTAGCTTTCCTTCAACATAAAGCTGCCTGCCCTTTTTAAGGAATTTCTCTGAAAGCTCGGCCAGGTTCCGCCATGCTACAATGTTATGCCACTCTGTTATTTCCTGCCTGTTCCCGTTTTTGTCTTTATAATACTCAGTGGTGGCCAGGGAAAAACTGGCAACAGGGATGCTCGCATTTGTGTATCGTATTTCAGGATCCTTGCCTAAGTTCCCTACCAATATCACTTTGTTTACGCTTGCCATGCTGGTGTTTTTAAATTGTCATCTACTTAAAGTATCTGGTTTGCAAAGATAATCGTTTAAAAATAATTCCAATGGTTTGGGCAGAGGATATTGTTTCAGGCCCTTTGCATCTGTCAAAAGCGTTCCGTTGCTTGTCTCTTGTGGCATATCTCCTTCGTAAAATATTATTTCGAGCCGCTGATGGGTGAGTTTATGAACCATTCTTTTCAGCGGTTTTAAGAATGTTATGCCCTCCCCAAGAAAATTCTTTGCGTTTTCTATGTTGAGAACCCCTTGGGCATCTGTTTCTATCATCGGAAGTTCATACAATCCCTGCCATATATCGCCGGGCTGCCTGTGCCGGATTGCAAATTTTCCATCAGTTTCTATAAAAAAATAGTGAAAATACCGGGTCCTGACCTTTTTCAAATCCAGTTTTAGCGGCAATACTGACAGCATGTTGTTTTCTCTTACCGAGCATCCGGCCTGTAATGGACAACTTTCGCAAAGCGGTTTTTTTGGCAGGCATACCATCGCCCCAAGCTCCATCATGGCTTCATTGAAGGTTCCCGGATCCTTTTTGTCAAGAAGCCTGTCTGCATAACCCTGGAATATTTCCCTGGCCCCGGGCGCATTTATGGGTATTTCAATACCATAAATACGTGCAATAACACGGAAAACATTGCCATCCAAAACGGCGTATGGTTTTTTGAATGCTATAGAAACAATCGCAGCAGCGGTATAGGGCCCCACTCCTTTTAATTTAATAACATCCATATAGTCTTCGGGAAAAATCCCCTTAAAAACAGACACAACCTGCCGGGCTGCTTTTAACAGATTTCTCCCCCTGGAATAATAGCCAAGACCCTGCCATAGCTTTAGGACTTCTTGTTCCCCTGCAGCTGCAAGAGAGCCTATATGGGGATACTTTTCGAGGAATTTGAGGTAATATGGCGTTCCCTGTGCCACTCTTGTCTGTTGCATAATGATCTCTGAAAGCCAGATTTTATACGGGTCGTTGGAACCCCTCCAGGGCAGAACCCGTTGATTTTCTTTATACCAGCGCAACAATTCCGCCCTTAACTTGTTGTTATCCTTAGTCACAAAAAAAAAGTTTAATTAAAAATGCAGAGGCTCTTTCATTTATAAAATTTTTATACCTTTGCCCACTGAATTTTCAGTTTGACAACAATTTTTTTAACCAAATAAATACCAAAGATAGTGACAAAAGCAGATGTCGTATCAGAAATTGCAGCCAAGACCGGTATAGAGAAGGTCGCTGTGTCAGAAGTAGTAGAGAATTTCTTTACAGTACTCAAAGACAACATGACAAAAGGTAACAACGTGTACTTCAGAGGCTTCGGAAGCTTTATTCTGAAGAACAGGGCACGTAAAGTAGCAAGGAACATTGCAAAGAACACTTCAATTGTTATTGAACCGCATGCAGTTCCTGCTTTCAAACCCGCTAAAACCTTTGTTGACGATGTTAAGAAGAAGGTAAAATCTTCTGGCAAAAAAGGCAAAGGAAAGAAGAAATAAACGAGGCTCCGGCTTAGTTTAATTTCAGTACAGATGCAATCCCGCCGTGCCATACAAGTCGGTTTCGTCATTGTAATAGTCGGCGTGGTTGCATTTATTTTTCTTGTCGGCAAAAATAGCCCTACGGCAACCCTGGATAAAAATACAGGGCAAAAGAGTTTAAATGAACGGCCTGAAGCGGGGTTCAATTTTGAATTATATGAAAAAGATATGATTTCAAAGTTACCCAAAAAAGATCAGGATGAAATAACGATAATGCTTGGGAGGCTCAAAGGGCGAGGGGCTATGGACGAAAACCTACTGGTGCTTGCTCAAAAGTATGAGCAGCTTCACCTTTCTGCACTGGCAGGTTATTATTACAATAAGTTGGAAGGCTTGCAGCCAAATAATGAAAATGTGTGGTTTGAAGCAGGCAAAAATTATTTTAATGCGGAACAGGAAGTGGACAGCCAGGACAAGTTGAATTATTTTATAGATATGTCTTATAATTCACTTGCCAAGGTTATTGAAATGGATCCGGACAGAAATTTGGAGGCAATGACAGACCAGGGCGTAAATATATTGGAAAAGAGCATGAACCATACTTTAAGTGGTCCGCCGATGCAAGGTATTGGTTTACTTATGAAAGTGGTGCAGGCTGATTCCAATAACAGGAAAGCCCTCAACTACCTGGGTTTGTTTTCAATGCAGAGCGGCCAGTTTGACAGGGCCATCATGCGTTTTAAGCATTTAACAAGCCTTGGCCCTGATGGTGACGCAAACTACCCGTATTATTACAGGTACCTTGCTCAGGCCTACATTGAAACAGGAAAAAAACAGGAAGCGGTCAGTTCGCTTGAGAAATACAAAACACTTGTAAAGGAAGAAGGCTTAAAACAAGAAGCCGATTCCATTATACATTCTATACAGTAAAATATTTTCAAAAACATAAAGTTTAAATACTATGCCTTGCGGTAAAAAAAGGAAAAGACACAAGATTGCGACTCACAAAAGAAAGAAGAGGCTGAGGAAGAACAGGCACAAGAAGAAGTAATTCTTTTTGCCTTCACTCATAGCACAGTGAGAATGAGAACTCTGCCAGGAGCAACCGTTTTTCACTTTAGATTATCTTTCTTTGAGCAAAGAACTTGTTATAAAATCTTCATCCGGTGGTGCGGAAATAGCCTTGCTTGACGACAGGCGGCTCATTGAGCTCCACCACGATTCCATAGAAGAAAATTTCCTGGTCGGTGATATATATCTCGGCCGGGTGAGAAAGGTCATTCCCAGCCTGAACGCCGCTTTTGTGGATATAGGCCATGAGAAGGACGCTTTTCTCCATTACCTCGATCTTGGCCCTGAAATAAAATCCTTCAACAGGTTTATTGATCTTGTAAAAAAAGGCAAGTTCAACGATGCAAGTCTTTCAGGGTTTCGCTTTGAGCCTCAGATCCTGAAAACAGGAAAAATTGACGAGGTTTTTGTCCCTAACCAGAACGTGGCGGTGCAGATTGTAAAGGAACCCATCTCCACCAAAGGGCCGCGGCTAAGCTCCCAGATAAGCCTTTCCGGACGCTTTATTATTTTGATTCCTTTTAACGAAGGGGTTTCACTTTCTAAAAAAATACGCCTGAAATCGGAACGTGACCGCCTCAAGGAAATCATGACCCGGTTTAGGCCCAATAATTTCGGGATTATCCTTCGCACCAATGCCGAAGGAGCATCTGAAGCAGAACTTGAACAAGACCTCAATAAATTAAAAGCAGATTGGGAAGGGGTTGTCAAGGAATTGAAAGCCGGCAGCGTAAAATTGTATAGTGAAGTTGACCGCACCGAATCCCTGCTCCGCGACCTGGTGAATGAAAGTTTCAGCAGGATATTTGTTGATGATCAGAAAGTATTGAAACAAGTAAAAGGTTATCTGACATCAATTTCCGGCGATGAAGATATTGTAAAGATATACAAGGGCGACAAATCCATTTTTGAGCAGTTTGATATTGACCGGCAGATAAAATCATTGTTTAACAAAATCGTAAACCTTGGCGCCGGCGCTTACCTGGTAATTGAGCATACAGAGGCCATGCACGTGATAGATGTGAACAGTGGCAGCAAACGCAGCAAAGATGATGACCAGGAAGAGAATGCCCTGCGTACAAACCTGGAAGCCGGGGTGGAAATAGCCCGTCAGCTAAGGCTGAGGGACATGGGCGGCATTATCATTATTGACTTTATTGACATGCGGAAAGCCGCCAACAAAAAGTTGATTTTTGACCGTATGAAAGAAGTCATGAAGGATGACCGTGCCAAAAACACCGTTCTCCCATTGACCAAGTTCGGCCTGATGCAGATTACCAGGCAGCGGGTACGCCCTGAAATTGTGATGGACAACCTTGAACCCTGCCCGGTATGTAACGGTACGGGACAGATCAATAAAGGTGTCCTTATTACCCACGACATTATCCATGCCATAGAAACCTCCTTAAAAGCTAATACACGCACCAATATCCACCTGATGGTGCATCCATACGTGGAAGCCTATCTCACAAAGGGCCTTATTTCCGAAAGGATGAAATGGATGTTCCACTTCAAAAAATTTGTGCATATTGATTCTGACGAGAACTTTGCGCTGAATAAGTATGAGGTTTCTTAACCAGGTTTAACAATCCATTCCATTAGCGATTTTCAAACATCAGGACTTTCACATCCCCACTTTCAACATCTCCCCGATAGAAATAGAATTATCTGTCAACCCATTCCAATCCTTTAGCTGCTGGATAGTGACGTTGAACTTTTTGGAGATGGAATAAAGGGTGTCACCGGTTTTTACGATGTAAGAATTGGTACCCATGGAATCCGGTTGATCTCCTATAAGTGGTTTACCTTCGGGGTCATAATCCTTAATGTATTTGACCTCTTTAAAATTAACCGGTCTGGAAATATAGATTTTTACGCCTTCCGATATGGTTCCCATGATGTTGTTCCATTTAATAAGAGAGTCATAACGAACCCCGTTGTTTTTGGCGATACCGTAGATGGTTTCTCCTTTTTGGGCGATATGGTATCTGCCATTGTCGTCTGTTCCATCAATAGTAGGATATACAGGTTCAGTAGTCATCATCTGTATAGATGAATTGTTGTTTATTTTGGGCTTTGAAGATTTATAAAGAAAGCTGCTGTCTGAGCGAAGTTTATCAACGGATTTAAACATGCTTTTCAGCGACGAAGAATACGGTTTTACGGTATCAGAGTCTTTTGGCGGAAAACATTTGCTTTGAAAATCTGGTTTAGGCCCGGTAGCTGGCCCGGGTATCAGCATCACTCCCCGACGAGGTACAATTGATCCGGGCGCTAAGACAGCAGGTTTTGAATCTCTTTTACGTTGCAGATTAATGATGGCACCGGGAGCAGGCTCTTCACCCTTTTTCATGCGATTCCATTTGTAGAGCATTTTTAATTTAATACCTTCATCCTGTGCGATATAATACATGCCTTCGCCGTCTTTTACCGTACGGAACTCATCTTTCCCTTTCCGATGTTTGGGTTTCAGATATACTATTGTTCCCGGTTTCAGTTCTTCACCCATCACCATGTCATTGTATTTGCGTATTTCCCAGCGCATCATGTTCTTATCATTGGCAATGGACTGGTAGTCATCGCCTGGTTTTACCACATAAGCAGGAATACCCCTGAAGGCAAATGAATTATCAGTTGCTTTTTCGGTCAGGATTATCTTAAGTTCAGGTTCTTTCTTTTCTGCCAATGCAGGCACTTTTGTATTTCCTATATCATACTTGTAAAGGTTATATAGTTCAATTTTTTCGATCAGCTTTTCGGGGTATCTGGGGTTCGTGGCATAGCCTGCCTGTTTAAGTCCGTAAGCCCAGGCTTTATAATCAAGCGGATTAAGGTTGAAAAGAAAAGCATATCTCGGCTGGCACGCAAGGAAATTAGAATGATCCATATAAGAATCTTCTGCCTTATCGTAAGCCCTGAAGCACTCCTGGAGTTCGTCATCATCTACTTTAACACTGCGTCCGGTCCAGTCACTTTTGCACTTTATTCCAAAATGATTGTTGTAAGGAGGTTTTGCAAGGAAGCTATTACCGTTTCCGCTCTCAAACAATCCCTGGGCAAGGGTAATACTTGCGGGAATGCCAGTCCGCTTCATTTCTGAAATCGCAAGGTCTTTATAGGTATCTATATATTTTTCAGGGGTAAAGATGGTATCCTGGGCCTGGCAGGATAATTTACCAAGCAGAATAAGTAGTAGGATAAAAGGGTACTTTTTTGCCATTAAAAAGTTTAGACTTTTCTCATAACCATCAATCCATCGCGTACCGGAACAAGCACATTTTCAACACGTTCATCCGATTGAACTTTATCATTAAACGACATGATCGCCTTGGTTTCCTCATCCGGATTTGGCTCAATAACTTTGCCGCTCCAGAGCACGTTGTCTGCAATAATATAACCGCCCGGACGTACTTTATTAATAACCAGGTCGAAATAGTTGCTGTAGTTTTCTTTATCGGCATCAATAAACACAATATCAAACGCAAAATCCAGCTTTGGTATTATCTCAATGGCATTTCCTATATGGTATTTTACTTTATCCTGGATACCTGCTTTTTCAAAATATGAAGTTACGATCGGTTTCAGTTCTTCGTTGATATCAATAGTGTGGAGTTCGCCGGTTGGGGCAAGTCCTTCAGAAAGGCAAATAGCAGAATAACCTGTAAAGGTTCCGATTTCCAGAATCCTTTCTGGTTTGATCATCAAACTTAACATTCGCAAAACCTGGCCTTGCAAATGACCGGATAGCATCCTGGGTGATAGCACTTTCTGATAAGTTTCCCTTTTGAGTTCTTTGAGTACAGAACTTTCGTCGCGGGTATGCGCTTCGATGTACATTTCCAATTGTTCGGGTAAGAAGTCCATTTTGTTTATTTTTAAGGGTTTATATTTAAAATACTTGTAAGCATCTGAAGGCGAAATTTAGCTTTTTTCCTGTTCATAAACCAGGCTTGAAAGGCTTTCCATTGCAAAAACCTCGTTGCTTATTTCAAGAAGTTCTACAGAAGTGATTTTACCTATCTCTTTCATATAGTCTTTAAAACCGATGACTTTTCCATAATCAAGTACACTACGGGCCTGGTGCTGGGCGTGCATCCCATTGTTTTCCACCACCTGTGCCATTTGCCCGATGAGCTGTATCTTAGCCTGTTTCAATTGTTTATCCGTGAATTTTACTTCGCGCATCTTTTTCAATTCCTTGTAAACGATGTCAGTACAGCGACGTACATTCTTTTGGTCGGCGCCAAAATAGATGGTAAACACGCCGGCATCCTGGTAAGTTGAATAGTGCGAACTGATATTATAAACCAGGGCGTTCTTTTCGCGCACTTCCATATTCAGGCGTGTACTCATCCCTCCGGCGCCAAGGATGTTATTAATAAGGGCCATTCCAAATCGTTTTGGTTCATGGCCTGAATAGGCACGGCACCCGATAATAACGTGACTCTGAGCGAAATCCTTTTCTTTCTTCACCGCAAATTGAGGCTGCATTGTTGGGGATTCTCGCCTGGTCTCATCCACAGGCAGGATATTCATTTTTTCTACGAATCTTTTTCCCAGGCTTTCGGCCTGGTTTCGGGTCAGATCGCCAACAATGGTTAATATAATTTTATCGGCGGAATAATGGGCATTTATAAAATCTTTTAATTTTATGCGGTTTAAAGAATTGACCGTTTCTTTAGTGCCTAATATGTTGTAGCCCAGCGGATGTTTTCCAAATATATAGGTATAAAATTCATCATAGATACTTTCATCAGGACTGTCATCATACATATCAATTTCTTCAAGGATTACTTTCTTTTCTTTTATTAATTCTTTTTCGGGGAAAACAGAATTAAAAGTAATGTCAGCAAGTAAATCAACGGAACGCGCAGCGTATTGTTTCAGGCTCGAGGCATAATAACATGTCTTTTCCCTTGTGGTATAGGCATTTAGTTCGCCACCCACATTTTCAATACGCCTCAGGATGTGGTGTGATTTCCTTTTCGACGTGCCTTTAAAAACCGTATGTTCGATAAAATGAGCAACGCCATTATTATCATCATTCTCATCCCGGCTTCCTGCATTGATCATAAAGCCGCAATGCACAATTTCAGAGTGCTTTACCTCCATGTGTACAATGCGAACACCGTTTGATAATGTGACAATATGCTGGTTCTCCATCATAATGGATTCAATCTTAAAAGTTAGTTGTTTATACCAGTTTGTCCATGATTGACGCCAGTTTGTGGTCTCTTTCAGTCACTGTATCGCCTGCGTCGTGGGAATATAATTTCACGTCAACTTTGTTGTAAACATTCGTCCACTCGGGATGATGGTTCATTTTTTCAGCAGCGAGCGCTACCCTGGTCATCCATCCGAAAGCCTCAGAAAAATTCTTGAACTCAAAGGTTTTCTGAAGGCTGTTATCTGTTTCTTTCCACATTGTATATGATGATTTGAAAGGTTCAAAGATAATGGTTTATGGGATAAGGGGTGAACAGACAGGTTTTGTCAGTTATTACTCACTTTAGTTCTTGTTTCGTCGTCCTTTATAGATAACAGAAGCATGCAGGTATGAAATGGTTCATTATCTTTATAACAATCCTTTCTCTTGGTTCAGGTGCCTATTGCCAGGATATGCATTATACTATTGCGCAAAATGTGCCGCTATTGACACAAAAAAATGAACTAAGGTTATCAGCGGCAACCGGTATAGAGGCTTATGGCTTTCAAGGCGCCTATGCATTTACAAACGCATTAGCAGTGATGGGGAGCTATTCTAATGGTTTGACTTTGGATGGCCAAAATCGCAACAGCTGGGACTTTGAGGTTGGTTATTTTAAAAAATTTAAGGATTCAATAATCATCGAGATTTACGGGGGGGCCGGGAGATATCACAGAGATTTCCAGGCCTGGAATGATGCCCTGGCGGGTTCATTACCGTTTGATACATTTACAACAAATTGTACCGAACCGTTTGTACAATTTGATTTTGGTTTTAAAAATAGAGGCCATCACAGTTTCAGTCTTTCGGGCAAATTCGGCTATTTGATTTATGATCATTTTCATTCTTTCCATGCTGGTGTAAAACCGAATGGATACGGCCCGGAATACTCAACCACAAATCATGCAAATACCGAACCAACGACTGCGGTATGCATTACATACAGGTTGGGAGGAAAGAAATTGAGTTTTCAAGCCCAGGCAGGATTATCAATAGCGACCCCTGTCAGCGATTATGATCCGGGTAGCGATTTTTTTGTGAATGTGGGTTTGTCGTTAAGGCTTTTTGGAGAATAAGATAGCTTCAAAAAAGGTAAATTGCGATGAAGGATTAAGGAAGAATAAGGGTCTATTTTGCCTGCTCATCAATTCCCCGTTTCCAATGCACATTTGTTTCCCTTCTGAAAATAATAATATAAAGCAATACCGCAAAAAAGATGGTATAAGATGCATATATATTCCAGAACATCAACACCATAGCAATAACATACATCAGGTTCACAACAAGAAATGACTCATTGATGCGGCGGATAACAATTCTGGGAGTTTCAGGATCTATCAAACGATGACAATAAGAGACATAAGCCCACATGAGATAGCCGATCATATTGGTGATCAATAAGGTTCCTCCATAAAGCAATACCGGTATCAGCTTAAACGGATAATCCCCCATGAGTGAAGTAGGGAAGGGGATAAAGCAAACAAATAATAAAAGAGCAATATTGGCCCATAAAACAACCCCGTCAACTGACAGGATAAGCCTTGAAATATTATGATGGGAAACCCAGTAAACACCGATAATAAGAAAGCTGTAAGCATAAGAAAGGATTTTGGGCAGTATTGATAAAATAGCATCCGGTAAGTGGCTGTAATCCACCTTTGGAATACGGATATCCAAGGCCAGGAGGGTTATAACAATGGCAAAAACCCCATCACTAAATGCTTCTAAACGGCTTTTATTCATAATGCCAGCAAGATAGAAAAAAATCGGATTGGGACAATAGGGCTGCCGCGGGGGAACATTTCCCTGCAAAGAAAGTCTAATGAGCGTTTTTAAATTCCAATAAAACTTCTTTGTCGTTTATACTAATTTTATCCATTTCATAAGCCACGTCAACAATTGTATCCAAATTACATAAACTCCATTGGTTTACATCTTCTTTTTCGAACAATTCTGCTGCCACTTCAAAACCATAAGTCATTATACTTATGAGGCTTAAAACATCCAATTTTTGTTCCCTTAAGCCCTCAATCGCTTTTAAACTGCTCCCGCCTGTAGAAATAAGGTCTTCAATCAGGACAATTTTATTTCCTGGATGGTAATTGCCCTCAACTTGTTTCATAAGTCCATGTTCCTTTGGCGCCTGCCTCACATATATAAACGGCAGGTTCATCTTATCGGCAATAAGTATTCCAAGTGGAATCCCTCCCGTGGCCACTCCGGCTATGATTTCAACATTCGGGAACTCATTCATAATCAAATCAACAAATGCCTGTACTACAATTTTTCTGACGCCAACATCTGAATTGATTTTTCTGTTGTCGCAATAGATCGGTGATTTTATTCCTGAAGCCCATATAAAGCCAAAACCAGGATCCAATTGAACTGCACCAAGTTCCAGCAAATTTTTTGCGATGATCCGAGAAGAAGAAGAAATTTTATGCTGGCTATCCATTGTTAATTGTGTTATGAATTGATGAGTGCAAAGTTATCATCTGTTCATCAAATTTGAATATATTATCCATAACGACCTAACGAACACCAAATGTTTTTCAACAAAGCATAGAGAATGCTTTGGAATGAATCTTCATATTTTGATTGCATCGGCAATTTTGGCCCTGCAATCAATGAATTTATTCTTACATTTCGCCAAAAAATTACGATCCTATGGCCGGCACATTTTCTCAAATATACATCCAGGCAGTATTCGCTGTAAAAGGCAGAGAAAACCTGTTACAAAAAGAATGGCGTGATGATGTGTTCAAATATATGTCAGGCATTATTGCCAACAAAGGACAGAAACCAATTATAGTTAATGGCGTTTCAGACCATGTGCATCTTTTCATTGGATTAAAACCTTCTATGGCTTTGTCAGAATTGATGCGGGATGTCAAAAACAATACTTCGAACTTTATAAACGAACAAAAATGCTTGAAACAAAAGTTTAGTTGGCAGGAAGGTTTCGGCGCTTTTTCATACAGCCATTCCCATATAGATGTCGTTTATAAATATGTTTTGAACCAAGAAGAACATCACAAAAAGAAATCATTTCGTGAGGAATATATCGGGTTATTAAATAAGTTTGAAATCCCACACGAAGAGCGATTTTTGTTTGATTGGATAGAATAGGTTTCAAACATGAATTTGATAAGAAATGAATCGGTGGGAAATTTAACATAGAATAATCTGTCACCCCTTCGGGGTTCTAATCCGCTACTTGTGAAAATGTTATAATCATGTCACCCCTTCGGGGTTGTGATACGATTATTATTGAAATACTATAATCATTTCACCCCGTTGGAGTTACCCTACGACAAATAATCCCGAAGGGATGACATGATTATAGAAAAATGCGATATCGGTTTTAAAAACCCCGAAGGGGTGGCAGATTGTTAAAACCAGATCCTGGTTAGTTCTTTATCAATTTAAACTCCTTTGCCGTATTTGACGTCAAAGCACCAGATGCTGTCAAAGCCATGATTCCATCGTAGGAAATCCATCGTCCTTTGTCAATAGAAAACAGTGCAATTCCATCAAAAGTCATATTCATTTTAGTCTTTATAGCTTCATTATCCATCGGAGAGTTGTAATCGCCTGATACAAATTCCTTTATATCATATTTAATTTCTGCAATCGACTCCCCATTCACTTTTTTTATATCTGTGAGTGTAATCTGATTTTTTCTGAAAGAAGTATCACATTTAAAGTTCTGATCCATAGCAATCAAATGGACTTCCAAAGGCCAGCTTTCGCCAACTTTGACAGGTCGTCCAGGTAGTTCAAA
>Ga0206844_10200_pt1 | contig 19052 bp, 19 predicted proteins | sample Alteio_BWOrgCont_22_FD_152907 | JGI IMG/M metagenome (GOLD analysis project Ga0206844, IMG submission 152907) | Enriched cells from forest soil in Barre Woods Harvard Forest LTER site, Petersham, Massachusetts, United States -... | ecosystem: Environmental > Terrestrial > Soil > Temperate forest >...
TCAGAAGTTCTTTGGGTGAATGCTGGAAAATCCGAGTTAAGAACCTCGCCACGGATTTTAAGGATCTGCACGGATTAAGAATAATCGCTCGCGCCTAGTTGACCCAGCCGGATTTTGAACCGCCATTTTTTTTGTTCACATCATCGGGCGGGATGTAGTTGCCGTTTTCGTCGAAAGTGCCGCTCACGGTGCGATTCTGTTTACGCATAAAAACTTCGAATTTGCGCGCAGCCCGGCGACGCTTCCATCGATAGTAAGAATTCCGAACGCTAAAGTAATGCTCCGTCGCTCCGAACGCCAAGCCGCGCTTGGGCATGAACTTGACGTACAAAAAACCAAACAGGAGTCCGCCGAGATGAGCAAAGTAAGCGACATTCGAGCCACGTCCTGAGCCCGAGGCGCTGATTGCTTCGACGAGAGTAATGAAAGCGATTCCGGCGACAAAATACTTCGCTTTAATGCTGAACGGAATCGGAAACAGCATGATTTCCCGATCGCCGTAAAGAAGGCCGAACGCCATCAAAATGCCCAGTACTCCACCGGATGCACCGATGGTGGGAGTTTGGGGCGAGACGCCGCCTATGTGCGTGTAGGATACGGCGACGGTGGTGAGCGCCGCTCCGATGACACAGAAAAAGTAAAACTCAAGAAATCGTTTTTGTCCCCAGTCCGATTCCAACTGCGCTCCGAACATCCACAGTCCGAGCATATTGAAAAGAATATGCAGGATCGTAGCGTGCAGGAACGAATAGGTGACCAACTGGAATATCCAGCCGTGCATAACGTAGGCCGGTATTAAGGCCAGAGCTAGGGTCAGCGCGCCGCCGAGTTCGGGAGTCGCAGCTTTCAGCAGTTCGAGGAGCAGGTAGACGGCGGCATTGATGAGAATGAGCCACTTCACGGCCTTGGTGAAGGGTGGAAAACTCAGCGAGAGGGTTCGTCCGCGATACATAAAGCCGTTGCCAGTTATCTGTGGCCTGTTGTCAGGGGGAGCTGACAACTTGCGGCCACAATCTTAGAGGCAAGTCATTTTAGCAGGTTCTGACTTACCGTTCTGGGACTGGTGTCACCGCCAGGCTGCGGTGGCCTTGATTATCCAGCGCGCGCACGGCAAAGATCACGTTATCTTTCGATAAGGGGAGCGTAGCTCGAGTTCCATTCTCGACAGCTCGCGCGTGCTCCCAATCGGGGCTGGTGGTCGCGCGCCAGAGCACTTCGTAACTTGCCACATGGCCGCCGGGGGATGGTTCCCAGGTCAGGGTGGAATCGTTCTCGAGCTTCGTGGTCAGCAAGCGTACTTTGGCGGGAGGCGCAGGCGCCGCTGCAAGCGAAGCAAGGGTAGCCGCGTTCAAGCGTGCGACGGCAGCCACATAATCGAAGTTGACGAACTTGAGAAGGTCGCCAAATTCAACTCCATTCTCGGTGCGGACATTTTGGTGCTGGTGGTTATAGTCCTCGCGAAACTCGGTAAAGCGCACGGCAGCGTAGCCTTGCTCATTGAATGAAATGTGATCGCTGCCTCGGAGGTAACGGTCGAGGCGAAACGTCAGCAGCGGTTTCACGCCGGCGTCGTAGGTGCGGGCAACCTCGGCGATGTAACGGGCGAGCTGGCGGGACACGGAATCGCTCTCGCCCCCAAGATTACGAATCTGGCGCAGTTCGTCATCGCTGGCGGCGATAGGGACGCCCTCCGAAAACACACGCACTACGCTACTATCCTGTTGCGGACTGCGGTCGCCGCCCACGATGTCATTGTTCAAAACGGCTTCAATGTCCCATCCCGCGGATTTAGCCATTTTCGCGAAGTGACTGCTGCCGTTGAGTCCTTGCTCCTCGCCGGCGACCGTGAGAAAAATGATGGTGGCCGGGAACTTGAATTGACTGAGCACTCGGGAGCACTCCAAACTGACAGCGGTGCCACTGGCGTCATCGTTGGCTCCGGGAGCGGGGTCGGTCGCGTTGAGGTTCTCGCTGTTGCGCGAATCGTAGTGGCCGCTGACCAGCACAATGCGTCTGGAACTTTCCGGATCAGAGCCCTTCATCACTGCATAAACATTGGTGATTTCGGTGGGTTTTGGAATCCGGCCGCCGGGGGTTTCGATGAAGCTGTCAACTTTGACTTCGAGGCATCCGCGGCAATCACGCGAGTAGCGTTCGAATTCGGATTTGATCCACTCTCTTGCCGCGCCGATTCCGTGGCCAGAGGCGATAGAAGCCGGGTCTTGCGCGGAAAGGGTTGAGCGAGTCTGGAAGCGAACGAGTTTTTCAATATTGGATTGAATCCGTTGCGCAGAAACTTGTCGCAAGGCTGAGGCAATCTGCGGGTCAGATGGGACGGCCGGTAATGCGTCCTGCGCAGCGGCAGCAACAGTGATGGCGAATGCCAGCATGCAAAAGCCGACAAACGAGAAGAGGCACCATCGTCCCGCTTGAAAAGCACTCGCCCGAATGTTGCGCTGGAGTCTCACGACCGTCGTTAGAATAGCCGCCAGCCAAGGGTTTGCGGAGCTGTTAGCTGGTTTCCGGAAATCGAGGACTTGACCTTCAGCCCAAGAGCCACTAAATATTATCAAGGAGCGCTACTGAAATGGAGGCCTTTGTGGTTCATTGTCCGGAATGCGAAACGGATCTCGACATCTCAGAAGACGAGGTCGATGAAGGAGAAATCGTCTCCTGCCCCGAGTGCGGTACTGACTTCGAGATCATCACGGTTAGTCCCATTGAGCTGAAGCCAGTGGATGAGGAGAAATACGAGGAGGACGACGAAGAGGAAGTCGAAGACGGTGATCTCTCCTAGGTCACACACGTTTCCGTTCCGACCCTTGCAGGCCCACGCCCGAGTTGCCTCGCGAGTGGCAGCTTGGCTGTGCGTGTCTGCAATACTCGGTCTCGGCCGATCCGCCGCCACTGCTGCGGACAATAAGCACGAGAAGCCCTATGCCCTAATCTTCGGTACAGTGTGGGGTCCAGATGACCGGCCGGTCTATGGAGTGAAGATAAAGATTCGCCGCGAGGGCGAAAAGAAAGTTCGCTGGGAGCAATATTCGAATCACAGCGGTGAGTTCGCGCAGCGGGTTCCGGCGGGTACGCAGGATTACGTGATCTGGGCTGACCTGAAGGGTCTTAAATCCAAGAACGGAAATCCAATACAAGGGGAAGAGGTCAAGGTGCATGTAGACGCGGATGAACGCGTCGATACAGGTGTGCATCTAAAATAACAACACGCTGCCAGGTGCTTGTCGGTAAGATTCGGTGGTCAGTTGCGGCATCTCCCGCATTATCTTTTGGCCAGTTGGGGAGCCGTAGAACGTGCTCATAGCGTCTAGGCGAAGAAACCAGATGAGAAAGTATCGAGTTGTGGCTCTGGTGGTGTTGTTCCTCGGCGTTGCCGTGGCGGCTTCTCCCTACTCGAAAGACAAGGACAAAGACACCGTTGGCCGCATGTTAACGGGCAAAGTCCTTGACCGGCACGACAATCCATTGCCGGATGCCATCGTTTACCTCGCGAATACGCGTACCCGTGCGGTGAAGAGTTACATTATCGGCCCCGACGGCGCTTACCACTTTCCTGAGCTGTCTCCGAACATCGATTACGAGGTGTATGCCCAGTACAAGGGTCAAAAGAGCGAGACAAAGACGGTGAGCCAATTTGATGACCGCAAGATTGTAAACATTATTCTTCGGATCGATACGAAGTAAGGCACTTCAGACTCATCGTAAGCTGATACGGATTAATCGCTCGAAGTCGGAACGAAGCCTGTGAACTTCTCTGCAACAACGAGATTCTGCAGGGATGACAAGCTCGGTGTCGTCCTGGCTGGGAGTTCAGCGTCTGCGTTCCGCGCTATGCGGTCCTTGATTCGCAGGAACGGCTCCTCAAAATACTTCCGGGACAAGTAGGCGGCTCCAACCGCAAAGCCGCCCGCCACCGCAAACTTCAGCACGACCAGTTCGAAGTGATCATTCGAAGGAACAAGCCAGGGCCAGTAACGTAGGCAGATTCTGTTATACATTCGAAAGGCGAGAATGTGGTCCAGGTATAAGCCGTAGCTGATGTATCCGAAGAAGCGAAGCACAGAATTATGGACGTAGTGCTTTTTGGAACTGGTGCCGGCCAACAGAAAGAGCAGCAAAACTCCAGCAAAGAAAATGTTAACAGTCGTGTGTTGCAAGGCTGCGCCCAGCAAGCGCTCGCGCGTTGTGATCCCGAACGGCCGCCCGAGAATGCCCGCCACCAGGCTCAGGCTCAATAGGAGCGCGCACAGCTGCTGGACTCGTTTTCTTGTAATGGCGGTCCGGAGAACAATTGCGAGCAGGCTTCCTGCTGCGAGTCCATCGGCGACGAACCAGGTATACCAAGCTAATCCGTCCTTGCCCCATCCTAAGTTGAAACAGACTCCGCGTAGTATCGGCACAAGCACTATGATCCCCGCTGAAACTGTCGCGAGGCGTGTGGTCGAGAGTCTGTGGACAACCGCTGGCCAGAAAATGTAGAAATGCTCTTCCACCGCCAGCGACCACAGCGGCCCGTAACCGCATGCGACGCCAAAGAGATCAGTCACGTTCGCGAGGTATACGAAGCTCAGTCCCACGAATCCGAACGAGGAGGAATGGAGCAACAGAAGGAGAAGCAACAGCGCATAATATGCGGGAAGAATTCTGAGCGCGCGTCGCGTGTAGAAACGCCGGTAAAAGCGCGGGTTGCCCTTCGAGTCCAGCAGAATGCCGGTAATCAGAAAGCCGGAGAGCACGAAAAAAAGATTCACCCCGATCCAACCGGGTTGAGTCGCGGCCAGAAACAACCTTCCCAGCGCGCCGAAGTGGAGCCCTCCGTATTGCCACGAGAAAGCGTGGAGGAAGAACACGCCGAGAACCGCAATGCCGCGAAGGGTATCCAATTCGGGCATGACGGGACGGATTAGGCCGTGGGCGGTCGATTTCTCCATGCTAGCGAGTTGCTGTCGCATGAATAGCAATTGTCGAGGGATGTTTTTGTGCTTCGCGCGATTATAGAGTCCGGCTAGCCTGCAGAGTGTTCTAATGCCTAGAGAGCGTCATCTTGGTAAACGCTGGCTGGCTTCGGCACGAACCAGGGCCTATGGGGTCGGCTTATGGGTGAAGATCGGAACAACCAACGCAGTCGGAGTGTTCGGCTTGCTCCAGTAAGGCAAAAAAGGCCGCCATTGCTGGCGGCCCTGATGCTTTCGCGGGGCGAAGGCGCCCACGCCACACTGGCTGTTAGTTATTGTCGTTACCGGCGCGTTTCCAAGAAATCAAATCGCCTATGGTCGAACCGCCAGTGCTCGACACCGGATGCTTATAAGCCTCGACTTCGGTACGCGAAGCCTCTTCGCCCACGGCTTTGATGCTCAGCCCGACTTTCTTTTCTTCCTGATTCATCTTGATGATCTTGAAGTCGTGCTCTTGTCCCGGCTCCAGAGTTAAAGGTTGTCCGTTAGCATCTACCGCTTCGGAGTTGTGGCAGAGGCCCTCGATGCCTTCAGCGATTTCGACGAAGGCGCCGAAGCTAGCCACACGCAGCACTTTTCCGTGCAGCACGTCGCCAACTTTGTGCTGGCTGAAGAAGCTCTCCCATACATCGGGCTGAAGCTGCTTCACGCCGAGCGACAACCGCCGCTTATCTGGTTCGATGGCTAAGACAATCGCCTTCAGGCGATCGCCCTTCTTCAAAATTTCCGAGGGATGTTTGACCCGCTTGGTCCAGCTTAGATTGCTGACGTGAACCAGACCGTCGATGCCGTCTTCGATTTCGATAAAGGCGCCGAAGTCGGTCAGATTTCGTACTCGGCCTTCGACGGTCGCGCCGACCGGATATTTCTCGTGTAAAGCGTCCCACGGATTGGCAGCGAGTTGACGCATGCCCAGCGAAATCCGGCGCTCCTGCGGATGTACGTTCAGCACGACGCAATCCACGTGATCGCCGACGTTCACCAGCTTGGAAGGATGCTTCATGCGCTTGGACCAGGTCATCTCGCTGACGTGTACCAGCCCCTCGATGCCCTGCTCCAGTTCGACAAATGCGCCGTAATCGGTAACGCTGATGACGCGTCCGCCCACGTGCGCACCCACAGGATAGCGGTGCTCTGCATCCAGCCACGGATCGGGCGTGAGCTGCTTGAAGCCCAGCGACACGCGTTGCTTATCTTTGTCGAATTTCAGCACCTTGACTTGGATTTGATCGCCCACGTTGACTAAGTCACGAGGATGCGTAAGCCGCCCCCAGGACATGTCCGTAATGTGCAGCAGACCGTCGATGCCGCCGAGGTCGACAAAGGCGCCGTAATCGGTGAGGTTCTTGACCACTCCGGTCAGAATCGAGCCTTCTTCCAGATGTTCCAGAGTCTTGGAGCGCTTTTCAGTCTGCTCTCCCTCGAGCACCTGCTTGCGCGAGACCACGATGTTGCCGCGCTTCTTGTTGAGCTTAATGATGGCGACTTCGAGAGTCTGTCCCTTGACCGCGTCGAGATTGCGCGCCGGCCGCAGATCAGCCTGGGAGCCGGGAAGAAATGCGCTGGCGCCCATAATGTCGACGGTCAGACCGCCTTTGATGCGCTCCACCACGGTGGCTCGAATCGGTTTCTTCTCGTTGTAGGCTTTCTCAATCTCATCCCAGGCGCGCAGCTTCTGCGCTTTCTGGTGCGAGAGATTGATGTAACCTTCCTCGGTCTCGCCCTTATCGCGCATCACATCGATTTCGTCGCCGGGCTGAAACCGTGGCTTGCCCTCAAAATCCAGCACCTCGGACAGGGGCAGCATGCCTTCCGACTTGGCCCCGATATCCACAACAACGTGAGTGCCGGTGAGTTTCAGCACGGTGCCTTTGAGGACTTTGTCCTCGCGGACCGCCTCTTCACTTTCCGTGGTGAAGCTTTCGAGCGCCGAAGCGAAGTCTTCGGCTCCGGCGTTGCCGGGTTTTTCGTCCTGATGCTGCGGTTGAGGCGTCTCGGGAACAGAAGCCTGTAGAGTCGAGCTTTCGGGCGAACCCTCGGGGTTCTCGGTTAAAGTTGAGGTTGCTGAATCTTGGTTGGGGGAAGTGTTGTCGTCGAGCAAGGTTTATCGCCTCTCTGGTGTACTCGCGCGTACGCGAAGGATGCGGGAACTGCTTTAACGGACAGCTGGTGTGAGTCTTAGGTTGTGTGGAGCCCGCCCTGGCGGACGGACCTGAACAATCCCAGCGGTCGGACGTTGCCAAATAGCGAACCCGCGTCCAAAAGGGAACCTCTCGACTATAGCAACGGCTTGCAAACAGTGTCAAACCCCAAACTGAGAATAATCCATCTCGATTAAAGCCATGTTAAAAGCAAGGTCTTTTTCTCTCGTCTGAATTTGAGACGAATCCCTGGCCACTTCGTTCTTCGAACAATCCTTCAGTCCAACCTCTTTCGTTACTAATGCTTGAACCGAAAGCCCTTGTATACTGCGACCACTCGATCATCTTAAATAGCATCAAAGCTGCGGGAGTGGTGTTTGTACGCTTGAGGTCTTATGGCGACGCGCTCGAAATTAGCGTTGGTTTTTTGGGAGTTCCTGTTCGCGATAACGCAGGCGCATGCCGGCGTGACGCTATTGCTAGAAGAGCCATACAGCTACGATGGTGCATTTGCCGGAACAGGTCATGCGGCCGTTTATCTTGACAGGGTTTGTGCTGACTCTCCGTTGACTCTCCGCCATTGCGCCCCAGGAGAATTCGGCGCTGTCATCAGCCGCTACGACGGCATCGCGGGGCACGACTGGATTGCCATTCCACTGATACCTTATCTCTACGCAGTCGACAAACCAGAAAATGTACCGCTTTCCGCGGATGTTAAGTTAGTTGACTTTCTGCGAAATCGATATCGGATCGCTCACCTCGAGTCCGTTGCCCCCGACGGCCCTGATGGAGAGCCACCAACCGGGCGCTGGATCGAATTGGTCGGAGCTAGCTATATTCGGGCGATTTACGGTTTTCACGTCGATACTACCGAAGAACAGGACGATGGTCTGATTCGCAAGTACAACTCCGAACCAAACCGGATGCGGTTCAATATCATCACCCGCAATTGTGCGGACTTCGCGCGCAACCTGGTGAACTTTTACTATCCGAAAATGCTTCATCGCAGCGTCATCGGCGATCTCGGAGTCACCACACCCAAGCACGATGCGCAATTGCTTGTGCACTTCGGCGAGCGGCACCCGGAGTTGCACCTGACGACCTTTGTTATTCCTCAAGTTCCGGGGAACACTCGGCGCAGCCGACCGGTGCGCGGTGTTGTTGAATCCGTGGTGCGAGCGAAGAAGTATATGCTGCCGCTCCTCGTATTTCATCCCGTTATCACCGCCGCCCTTGTCGTGGCTGCCGCAGACGGTGCGCGCTTCAACCCGGCGCACAATGCGATGGTCTTTGATCCTAGCGGCGAGTTGGACCCGCCCCTGGACAAGGGCCAACGACGTGTGCACCAGGCTCAATTGGACTCGCTGAAGCGCCCGCTCGCGGAGGGCAATCCCTGGTACGGGACCAAGTGGCAACAGTTACAGGCCGATTCGGTGCCACGAGTCGATAACTCGGGCGATCCTTTGCTAGAGCTAAAGCTCGGCGATGATACCGTCGACCAGGGGCTTTCCAGGAACAACATTTTAAGTACGTCGGCGCCGCCTGAATTGGCGGAATGGATTCTGGTACAGCGGCTTCGGGAAGAGTTGAAAAAAGGCGGTTCTCCCAAGGTCTCGGAACAGAACGCCGAGAACGACTGGGCATTGCTGCAACAAACCATGCTCGCAGAACACAAGAAACGCGAGCCAATTGACAATCGCCTGACCGCGATGGGATCGAACTGAACAGATCGAAGCGAACGTAGGCTGCGGGCGTCCTCGGCACTGTGGGGTTTCGCTGGTTCCGAAAGTTGCCTCCATCTGCTACTCTGCCCTGCGATGGATTATCTTTGGACTCCCTGGCGTTATGCGTATGTCACCGCCGGTGACAAAAATAAGGGTTGCATTTTCTGCGACCTGCCGAAATTAGGGGACGATGCCAAAGCTCGCATCGTGCACCGCGGCCAGACCTGTTACATCGTGCTGAATACTTTTCCATACACGCCCGGACACGTGATGGTCGTGCCATTTGCTCACCTCGATGAATTGCAGAAACTGCCCACCGACGCGGCTCACGAAATGATGGATTTGTCGCAGAAGATGGAACGCGTTTTGCGGCAGCTCTATACTCCCGACGGAGTGAATCTGGGTATGAACATTGGCAAAGCAGCCGGAGCCGGTGTCGCCGGGCACATCCACATGCACCTATTGCCACGCTGGGTTGCGGATGCGAACTTTGTTTCGGTAGTTGGGGAAACGCGAGTCCTGCCGGAGAGCCTGGAGACTACTTACGCAAGGATTAAAGCGGCACTTGAATCGCCGGTGTCATCCTGAGCGAGAATCGAAGGGCAAAAAACCTCGCTCAGGATGAACCCCGGAAACGCAAAAGCGCACAATCGCAACACCAAAACGCCGCGCCGCGATGCTCCCTATGCGCCGATGCGCATCTCCACGAAACTGCCTCGAGAGAGACCCAAACCGCTTCTCGCTCGTTATTAAGACATCGTTGCCAGAGATCCTCCCCCGAGTCCCCTAGCTGATGATGGCAGTAGCTAGTGCGGTGAGATTAGGTCGAACGGGATTTACGATTGTCATAAAAATGTCAAGAGATTGTAAGTTTTTGTAGAAAGAAATCCGCGAAGTGGTTCGGTTAGCGAGCCAGTTCAGCGTCCGAGCAGGTCATCCAAATCCTTTTCGCCGATCACGCTTATTCCCAATTCTTTCGCTTTGTCGAGTTTGGAACCTGCATCAGCCCCGGCGATCACATAGTCGGTCTTCTTGCTGACTGAACCTGATACGCGCCCGCCGGCATCTTCAATCGTCTTCTTGACTTGGTCGCGTGAGAGGTTCAACGTGCCGGTCAGCACAAACGTCTTCCCGGCAAGTTTCGTGCCTCGTTCTTTCTTTGTACCCGCAAAGGTCAGGCCCGCCTTGCGCAGCCGCTCCAAGAGTTCACGGTTTCGTGGTTCCTGAAAAAACTCCACGATGCTTTGCGCAATCCGCGGCCCGACTTCATTGACCTGCTGAAGTTCCTCTTCGCTGGCGTTCATCAGCGCGTCCATCGAGCCGAGATGCTCAGCCAAAAACTGCGCCGTGCGCTCACCGACAAAACGAATCCCTAATCCGTAGATGACACGTTCGAGTGGCAGTTTCTTCGAAGCTTCGATCTCACGGAGCACATTCTGCGCGGATTTCTCGCCCATCCGCTCGAGCGACAGCAGATCGTCTTCGGTCAGCTTGTAGATGTCGGCGACGTTCTTGACCAACCCGCGATCCGTGAGCTGATTGACCAATGCCTCTCCCATGCCGTCGATGTTCATCACGCCGCGCGAGGCGAAGTGCAAAATAGTTTCCCGCAGCTTGGCCGGGCAGTTCGCATTGACGCAAAAATAGTCAACCTCGCCTTCGGTGCGCACAACTTTCGTGCCGCACACGGGGCACTTCTCCGGCACGTGGATCAACTTGTGGCCGCGCGGGTGATCTTTATCATCCACAACGCGAGTAACCTTTGGAATAACGTCGCCGCCACGCTCGACCTCGACCCAGTCGTCAACCTTCACGCCCAACCGTTCGATCTCATCCGGATTATGCAAGGTCGCTCGACTAACGGTTGTGCCGCCAATCGGTACCGGCTTCAGCATCGCCACGGGAGTCAATTTGCCAGTCCGGCCGACTTGCCACAGAACGCCTTCAATCTGCGTGATGCCCGCGCGAGCAGCATATTTGTAAGCGATCGCCCAACGCGGGGCCTTCCCCGTAAAGCCGAGTTCTTCCTGCAGTGCGGTGCGATCTACCTTTACCACGATGCCGTCGATTTCGTAGGGAAGTTTTTCGCGCTTCAGTTCCTCCTGTTCGATAAAGCTCCAAACTTCGTCGAAACTCTTGGCCAGCTTTCGACTGGGATTGACTTTGAATCCAGCGGCACTAAGAGCGTTCAAAGTCTCCCACTGCCGGCCGATAAAAGTTCGCCCGTCGCGCAGCAGGATGTAGGCAAAATAATCGAGATGCCTCTGCGCAACGATGCTGGGTTCAAGTTGGCGAACCGTCCCGGCAGTGGCATTGCGCGGATTGGCAAACAACGAGAGTCCTTTCTCTTCGCGCTGCTGATTCATTTTCCTGAATGCCGCAATGGGCATGAGCATTTCGCCGCGTACTTCGAAGTCCGCCGGAATGCCTGCCGCCCTGAGCTTCTCTTTCGGAATCGAAAGCGGAATCGAGCGCACCGTGCGCACATTCAACGTGACATCTTCGCCGACGGTGCCATCGCCGCGCGTTATGCCACGCACCAGTCGCCCATTTTCATAGAGCAGCGCCAGCGACATCCCGTCCAGCTTCAGCTCACAGACGTAGTCAATATCTTTACGCCCGCTAAGTTCGTGAACCCGGCGCTCCCAGTTACGCAGATCGTCCACGTTGTAAGTGTTGTCCAGCGAAAGCATGGGCGAAGAGTGTGCTGCCTTGACTACGCCCTCGCGCGGCTTGCCACCTACGCGTTGTGTAGGAGAATCGGGTGTGATCAGCCCAGGATGCTCCGCCTCCAGCTTCTTTAACTGGCTCATCAGCTGATCAAATTCAGCGTCGCTGATTTCCGGATCATCCAGCACGAAATAGCAGTATTCGTGATGCCGAATCTGATCGCGAAGTGCCTGGATCTTCTTTTCAATGTCTTTCGCCGTAGCCATCGCAAAAGATTATAGGCGAGGCGCGGAATCGCGTGGCGTAGGCTGCCTCGGCCATGGCTCATCCCGAGCTGTTCTAAACTGTCCAAATGCGGGTGCTGGAAACTCAACGCCTTGTGCTTCGGGAGTTTCAACACGAAGACCTCGACGCTCTAGCCACGATCCTTTGCGATCGCGAGACCATGCGCTACTACCCTGTGTCATTCGACCATGCGGCCGTCGCGGATTGGATCCAGCGCAATCGCACCCGCTACGCCAATGACGGCCACGGACTTTGGGCCATGATTCTGAAGTGTACGTGCGAACTGATTGGCGACTGCGGTCTGGTGCGTCAGAGTGTTGACGCAGTCGACGAAATCGAAATCGGATACCATGTGCGCCGCGATTTGTGGAACCAGGGATATGCCTCGGAAGCCGCCCGTGCCTGCCGCGACTACGGATTCGCGAATCTCAAGGTCGACCGCCTTATCTCCCTGATCCGCCCTGAGAATCTCGCTTCGCGCCGCGTCGCAGAAAAGAATGGCATGACGATCTGGAAAGAAGTAACCAAAGTGGATTTGTTACATTACGTCTACGCAATCAAGCGCGACCGGCCTTAGTTCACATGATTTCGGAGATCGACATGTCCAAACCTGCACCAGCCGACTTCTCACTACCCCAAGCCCTACTGACTTCCTTTGAGACGAACGACCGGATCAACCAGTACATGATCGAGAATCTACCGAGCGAAGCCTGGCGCGCCGAGCCGCCCGCGGGTAAGGGACGAACCGTCGCCGCGATCGTGGCCCATCTGCACAACGTCCGCGTGATGTGGCTTAAGACCGCGGCCAAGGGAAGCGAGATTCCAGACCAACTCGATCGCACCAACGTAATCCCGGCACAGGCAATGAAAGGGCTGGAGCAAAGCCGCGCAGCTCTCAGCGCGGTACTGAAGTCGGCCTTGGAAAGTGATGGCCGAGTAAAAGGATTTCGCCCTGACGTAGCCGGATTCTTCGGCTATCTGATTGCCCATGATGCGCACCATCGCGGCCAAATCTGCATGCTGGCCCGCCAGGTGGGCCACCCTTTGCCTCAGAAAGCGATGTTTGGCATGTGGGAGTGGGGCACCCGAGGAAAAGTGTAAGCGCCCGCGCCTACACCGCGACTCATGCGCAAAGCCATGCTGCTCTACAATCCGCTTTCTGGCCGCAGCCTCGAACGTCGCCTGGCGGACGTTCAGTCAGCACTCTCGGTCCTGCGAAATGCCGGAATTGAAGCGTCGGCTGCACCCACGCGTGCAGCATCCGATGCGACTGAGCAGGCCACACAAGCCATTGCGGAAGGTTGCGACACCATATTCGCCTGCGGCGGCGACGGCACGGTCCACGACGTGTTGCAGGGAGTGGTCGGCACCAAAGCCGCTTTGGCTATCATTCCTCTGGGCACTGCAAATTGTCTGGCGCACGATCTGCGTTTGCCACTTTCTCCGGCGAAAGCTGCCAGGGCTGCTCTGACCGGGAAGTTTCGCCGCATCGCAGTCGGACGAATCGAGTACCAGGATTTCAACGGCGGTAGGGCCACGCGATATTTCTCCTTCATCGTCGGCATTGGAATGGATGCGCACGTGTTCTACGAACTGGATCCGTTGATCAAGCGACGTTTCGGCGCGGCTGCCTACTGCGCGAAGGCGACCCGTCTCTGGCTCACCCACAAGATGAAAAGTTTCGTCGTGGAAATCGTTGGAGAAGAGCAGGCGGAAGTTTCACAGTTGCTGGCAGTCCGCATCGGCAATTTTGGTGGAGTGCTCCGCGAACTCGCCCCCGGCGCATCTCTCAAGCGCGACGACCTGCGTCTGGTACTCTTCCGCACCCACAGCCGCTTGGCGTATTTGCGCTACATCCTGCGCGGAGTTTTCGGCGCTAACTGGAAAGTCTCCGGAATCGAACTGGTTCACAGCACAGGCGCGGCCTGCCACGATCTGACATCGGTCACTGACTCGCCCATGCACTCCCGTATCTTTGTCGAAGCCGACGGAGAATTATTGGGGACGCTGCCTGCCGAGATATCCGTAGTCCCCGATGCTTTGACTCTACTGGTGCCAAATTAAGGGCGTCGCCGTTAACACCTCCGACGATAGAGTAATGTATGCTCTCTAACTCAGACCCACGAAACAAGGCCTAAGCAAACTTTTGGAACCGCTCACTCACTTCCTGACCGGCGCCTGCATCGGACGAGCCGGACTCAATCGCAAGACCGCCCTCGCCACGGCGACGGTGACACTGGCCGCTGAAGCGCCAGACTTGGATGTACTCGGCGAGTTCAAGGGCCGGGTTTTTGGCTTCGCGCATCATCGCGGGTTCACTCATTCTTTCCTTGGTATCGCGCTGGTATCTGCAGCGGTGGTTGGCTTCGTCTACCTGATCTGGCGATTGCGCGGACGAAAGCTGAACGACCCAAACCTTCCCCCGCGCTGGGGATTGCTGTTTGGGTTCGCGTATCTCGCGGGGCTAAGCCACATTCTGCTCGATTACACCAATGACTACGGCGTACGCCCGTTCTGGCCGTTCTCCGAGAAGTGGTATTCGTGGGACATCGTGTTCATCGCGGACCCGATCATTCTTCTCCTGCTAGTGTGCGGACTCGTGCTACCCGTGTTCTTTGCTTTTATCGATCGCGAAATCGGTGTGCATCGCAAACAACCCGCCGGCCGCTGGGCTGCGACTGCGGCGTTGATTGGCATAGTTGCTCTGTGGGGAGTGCGCGATTTTCAGCACCGGCGCGCGGTGAATGCGCTCGAGGCTCGCACCTACGAGAGCGCCGATCCGCTCCGCGCCTCGGCCTTCCCTTTGTGGTGGACTCCATTTCGATGGGTGGGCGTGGTGGAAACTCAAAACTTCTTCGCAACCTCGATGGTGAATTCATCGACTCCTGAGGTCGACCCCAGTGGAGATATGCAGATTCTCTACAAGCCCGAGGAAACTCCGGTGACGCTCGCAGCTAAGCGATCCTACCTCGGCCGCGTTTATCTCGACTGGGCACAATATCCCGTCACAGAAACCGAGCCTCTCTCAGAAGATCGGGGCTACCTCGTTCGCTTCCATGACCTGCGCTTCCAGCAACCTGGACATCCGGGCCGAAGCGTTCTCGGAGCATTCGTCGAACTGGATCGTAACTTGAAAGTGGTCGAAGAGAACTTTGGGCCGCCGAAGTATAGAGATTCGTCAGAAGACGGTAAGAATGCTGCACCCTGAAATTAGGCGCGGGCCGAGGATCGATTTGGTTGCCCTCTGAGAAGCCTACAAACAGCGGAGGGCGGAAAGAGCGGCGCAAATAGGTTATGCCAAGAGGATGGCGATTGTGGTTGCTTCTCGCTCTGTGGGCCTTCTTCCCGCTCGTATTTCATCCATGGTGGCTTCTGCTACTATCCATCGCGGTATATTGCTTTTTTGTTTGGCTTCTGCTCTCGAGAAAAGAAAATTCAAAGTAGCCCACTACCCGACAATCCTTTGACTTGACGCCGCCGCTCTCACAGGCCACAATCTTCTTTGACGTTATCGAGGTGATTTCATCATGCTGGCCTACTTGTTCGTTGTACTCGCGGTCGCCGTCCGGTTCATGCCCCATCCCTGGATGTTTACTCCGGTAACCGGGTCGCTCCTGTTCTTCGGAGCCCGTGGCCCTCGCCGCCAGCTCTGGATCCCCTTCGTGCTGCTAGCCGCTTCGGACGTGGCCCTCACGAAGCTGGTCTACGCGTATCCCTTCACCTGGGATCATTACGTGACTTTCGCATGGTACGCAGCTGTTCTCTGGCTGGGCACAAGGCTGGGCACCAAGACAAAATGGATGCCGGTAATAGGCGCTGCACTCGCCAGTTCGGTTTCGTTTTTCCTGATCACCAACCTGACAGCTTGGGCGTGGCTGGATATGTATCAGAAGAACCTGAGCGGCGTGATGATGTCGTACGCGGCTGGCCTGCCATTTTTCCGTCACGCGCTCGCGGGCGATCTGTTCTTCACTACTGCAATGTTCGCCACACCCATGGCATTGCATGCGCTGTCGGCTGCGGTCCGCAGTCACGGCGGCGATCATGCGGCAGCGGCGTAAATCCCAGAAGCACCAATGAACATCCGCGAGGCATACAAGATCTCACGCGTCGCCCGGTTGCGCTTTCTTCGCGTCGGCTAACTTTGATTTTCTAGTCCTGCCCTCGCTCTTGCGATGCATCAGCCACGCCACGACTCCCGCTGCCGCGACCAGCATAACGACGTAAAGATGTTCGCGAAAGAGTCCTCCCACGATACGGACGACATTCGGACCGAACTTGACGGTAAGCAGACCCAACAGCAGGAAACGCACCATGCGGCCGGAGAAGATTGCCACCAAAAAGCGCAGGAATCCCATCTCCGAAACTGCCGCCGCTAGCACGAACAGTTTAAAAGGCGTGGGCGGCGGAAGCATTGCCGGCAACATCAGGCTCCAGAAGGGATGCTTGTCGAAGGCCGAGTGAATCTTTTCGAAGCGCGACGGCGGGATGCGCTTGCGGAGTAGTTCCTCGCCGCCCTTGTAGCCGATCACGTAAATAACGATGCTGCCCAGCGTTGACCCCGCCGACGCCATCAGAGCATAGAGCAGAAATCGAGCGTGATTCTGGTAAACGTAACCGGCCACGACCGCGTCGACGGGAAGGCCAATGAAAGCGCCGTCGAGCGTAGCCACAACCAGCACACCCCACGCGCCCAGAGGCTTCAACAATGCCCATAGAAACGCTGTATAGCGCGAAAGAATGTGCTTGACCGTTTTCAAGATGCGCGACTAAAAGTGTACGCGAAAGTAGAGAAACGTAGCATGAGCCGCGCGGAGGAAGGTCTCCAGTTTTGAATTTCGATGTGCAATGCGGTCGCCAGCGTGAAACGAGCCATGCCGTTTTGACAGTCGGTTGCTTTCCCGTCTAGCATGAAGCCGTTCCCTGTGGGGCACGTCGGCATCCCAGCCGAAAGGGCTACGCCCGCCCGCTGAAAAATCTCAGCAGGAGTGTGCCTATGCCAACCATCGAGACATACCGCAAACAAGCGAAACTTCTACTGCACTGGCATCGCGAAAGAAATTATTCCATCGGCGGGCGGGTTCGCAAGCTCGAACGCTATCAGTTGTTGACGGACCGCGAAGTGTTGGCGCTGAAGTTCAATCTCACCATCGCGCAGGAAATCATCGCGGTCGAAGCCGGATATCAGAGTTGGGCCGCGCTGAAAGCGGCAACGGCCGGAGCGCCCAAGACGCCGCGCGCTGCGTCTGGCGAGCAGTTCCTGAGGAAGGTGATGCCGGTCCTGCTGGTGCGGGATGTTACGATTTGCGCCACCTTCTTCCAAAAAAAGCTGGGCTTCGGGATCGACTTCCTCCATGGTCTTCCTCCGTTTTACGGCGCGGTATCGCGAGACGGCGTTTGTCTGCACATCCGCTACGTGCAGCAACCCTTCTTCGCACAAACTGCTGTTCAGGAGAAATCGCTGATATGCGCTTCCATTGAAGTCTCAAACGTGCAAGGGTTATTTGAGGAATTCAAAGGGCGAGGCGTGGAGTTCGCGCAAACACTCACCAAGCAGGCCTGGGGTGGAACCGATTTTCAGGTACGAGATCCCGATGGCAATGTCATTTCCTTCGTCACATACTGCTAAGATCGAACGTCTCCCACCTCGTCATGCGCTTCCTTCGTTACAGGTCGGGCATCTATTCGTGTTTGGTATTTCCGCTAAGCAACTGCAGGGCGTGGGGCAGAAGGTCGATCACGGCCTCGAGCGAATCCACCGCGCCGCTGGGACTTCCAGGCAGGTTCAAGATCAAAGACTTTCCTCGCACTCCGCAGACTCCCCGGCTGAGCGCGGTAAATGGCGTTTTCTTTGCGCCTTCGAAACGTATGCGCTCGGCCACTCCTTCGAGCAGGCGTTCGCAGACCGCGCGCGTGGCTTCGGGCGTGACATCGCGCTCCGCGATCCCGGTTCCGCCGGTAGTTATCACAAGCTGTGCTTCCTGGACCCAGTACCCAATTGCCTTCTGAATCGCGGATTGGTCGTCAGCGACAACTTCCGTACCAATCACCGAGAAATTTCTTTTTCGAAGCAGTTCTCCAACTGCCGGGCCGGAAACATCCGCACGATCGCCGCTCGCACAGGAGTCGCTGACGGTGATCACGGCCGCGGTGAGAGCTTCGGGAGTCGACCCGTCAGGAGTCGAGGAGGACATCTTCTTCCTCCTCTTCGACTTTTCCACCGCCGTCCCGCTGCGCCTCATCGAGTTGGCGCAGGCCTTCCATCAAGAGACCCTGAGTGTTCAACTGGGTAGTTTGCTGGGTGGTCTTGCCTTCGAAATTGACCTCAAAGTTTCCATCCGTCCAGCGCAGAACCTTGAACACTGCCGGATCACCCATGAGCGAGCCATAGGTGGCGTGCGTGACCTGGCCTTCTTTGAAGTACAGTTCGCACTTGTCGTCTTTGTTGGTGAGGGTAAGCGAACAACTCTTGCGTCCCATTTCCAGCGACTGCACCAGGTCGATAACATTCATCTGCAAAAGGCTACCGCGCAACACTCCATCGGAGGGAGCAGTCTTGGCCATTTTCTCTAGCGCGATCTTGTCGATGACGCGCTTGATGCGCTGCGTGGCTTCCCTCAGGAAAAATGGTTTCTCGACGAAATCGTCCACAGGAAGATCGGGCGTGCTCAGCTTCTCGCTGATGTCGGTCTTGGTCGCAACTAGTATGACCGCAGCTTCGGCGGTTCTCGGACGGCTTCTTAGTTTTTCGACCAACTGGCGGCCATCCATCCCGGGCATGCGGTAGTCGCAGACCAACAAGTCAGGAGGATCATCGACTGCCTTTAAAAGCGCATCTGCCGCGTCGGTCGCGGTCGTAACCTTGGCGAGCGGAGTGAGCGCCCCGCGCAGCAACCCCAGCACCATCGGATTGTCATCCACCAACAGGAGTCTTACGTTGTTCGCCATGGAACGCGCTAGTTCTTTTTGCCGACGCGACCGTAATCGCCATTCTTTCGAGTGCGGCGATAGTCCCCGCTGCGTCCGCCGGATTTCCGTTCAAGCACGATTTCGCGAATCTCAATGCCCTTGTCAAGTCCCTTGCACATGTCGTAGACGGTGAGCGCGGCGATACTGGCAGCCATGAGGGCTTCCATTTCCACGCCGGTCACTGCCGTGGTTGAAACTTTCGAAGCGATCGCGACGCCATTCTCGCACAGGCGCATTTCGACATCAACGTGCGAAAGCGGCAAGGGATGGCACATGGGAATCAGATCGGCAGT
>Ga0206844_10201_pt1 | contig 19006 bp, 17 predicted proteins | sample Alteio_BWOrgCont_22_FD_152907 | JGI IMG/M metagenome (GOLD analysis project Ga0206844, IMG submission 152907) | Enriched cells from forest soil in Barre Woods Harvard Forest LTER site, Petersham, Massachusetts, United States -... | ecosystem: Environmental > Terrestrial > Soil > Temperate forest >...
GAAGGCCTGATTAATACCGCAAGGCCAAAAACAAAGGTAAATACAAGTAAGTATTTAAGTTTTGGCCTTTGGTGCCAGGTTATTGTATAGTAGAGCATTACTGCACAAAGGCAAAAGAGTGTGGCATGGGACATGGCCCCCTCGGTAGTGGTATAGTAAAACAGGTTGGTGCCTAGGCCTATGCATAGCAACGTAAGGGCGGATACCTCATCACTGAAAAACCGCCTTAAAGCCAATGCTATGAAAAGAAACCCTATAATGGAATAAATAAAGCCGCTGATATAGAGCCCCCATTGGTATGGCTGAGAAAAACCATCACGCGCGGCGCCGGATATGTTCGCAACCGCATCGCCCAAAAAGAAAAAGGGAGAATATGCCACGGCCATACCAGTAGAAAAGCGTCCGACATATTTCCCTATGGGGGACTTGCCACAGTCCAGGTTGCCTTTATTCGCACCTTTCATGGTATCCAAAAAGGAGAAGGAAGGATTGTTATAAATAAAAATTGCCGGTAGGTAGGCGTAATATTCCCGGACATCCCATGTAATGACACGGTGGGTTTGCCATCTCGGCTTGCCAAGTCCGAGGTCCTGGTTGATAAGTACATTTGCCTGGAAGGCGATAATGATCAGGATGGCCCCAATTGAGAATTTGAAAGCTGAAATTTTTTGAACCGTCATATATTCACGGCGAATTTAGGAAATTATGCAGAGAGATATTCTCTTGTGCTATTGACTGGACCGTGGCGCATGGGCCGGAATTTGAATACAGGAAATATGCATCAGGAAGGTTATTGCCATTTGAGCCTCTCTTGTAGGGTGAAAGAACATTGTATTTGCCCAGGAAGCGAAGGAAGGATACGAGTCTTCATTGCAAATCTGAAATACTTCCGTCTTTTACCGGTATCTCATACAATGATAGTTTTATGGTCCTTGATATCCAGTTGTTTATGTTTACCTGGTACATCCATGGCGGAATTTCACTATAAATAAGTTTGGCTTCGGGGTGGATGCGGGTAAAAGCAAGTTCATCCTTTTCCCGGTCAAAGAACAAGAGGATAGACTGTGAACCGATGCTGGTATGCGACATCAGGCTATCAAGGTTTTTCTTTTTTAAACAAGTGTAATATTTGAAATTGGCAGGCCTGTAATAATAGATGTTTAATCCGTCAGAGAAATAAGGTTGGTCATTGCTGCAAAACATACAGACATTGGTGTTCCAGTATTTATCGTGAACTACTTCATAAATGTTATAAGGCTCGTTCTGCGGCCTCAGTATCAGTACTCCGATGCATATAATGTTAATGGCAACCAAAATGCCCAAGACCGTGGACATAATGGGTTTCCTTTTCTCAAAAACCATTTTCAGGTGGGAAAAGGACATCGCAAACATTATCGGGACCGCATCAGCAAGCGGGAACAAAAACCGCGGCTCTTTATGGCCGATGATAAAATGGATTACCAAAAATGGTATAATTGAAATGACTATAATATTTTTCGGGAATTTATAAATAGCGTAAAGGAAGCCAGGAATAAGGAGGGCGCCAAGCGGAAAAAACATGTTTTCAAATGACCATGTGAAATAAGACCACCAGGGCGATACCCCAAAACTATTGGCTTTGCCCTCGAAAATATTTACTTTCAGATAATTCCATGCCGTATTTACCCATTCGCCATAAAACCACCGGTCGAGAATAATGCCGATTGTGACGGCCATGGCTGCGGGGATGAGAATGTATGCGATCTTTTTAAATGAAAACCGTTGGATAAAAATGCTCCAGAACATGAGCCCTGCCATGAGCAGCCCGGATTGAAACCGGCTTACGAAAGCCAATCCAAGTAAAAAGCCTGCACCGAGGAGCCAAAACATCTCTTTCCTTTTGTTATTGCTTTCCATAGGTTCCTTTGCGGTTTCACCCCGAACTTTCGGGGTGAGCTTATGTGCCATCCAGATACAGCCCAGCCCGGCAAAAAACAATGAACCTGAAATGCTTTCAGATGAAAAATTGGCGTGGATATATGGTAAAAACCACAAGCAGGCGTATCCGTACAAAAGCAAACGCCTGGAATCGTAATCTTTAAGCCAGGAAACGCCTATTAAAGTAATAAATGTTAAACTGAGCCACCCTGTGATGGATGCAATAATCCTGAGGATCAACGCCGTAAGAATGGGATTAAATGGTGTTCCGCAGAGCCTTCCAATTAAAAAAACGAGGGCCGGCTGTATTGCAGGACGTATCCTTGCGGGGAATTCCCAGGCCAGATGCCCCGCAGGTATTACCCCAAGTTTATACCCTCCGAATTCCAAAATCTGAAACAGTTCATCAGGGTGATACACCCAATTGACAAACCATGCGCATAGAAAATGCGTTAAGAAACTGAATATAACACAATTCCTTGCAAGAACCCCTAAACGACGGGTTTGCGTAAGATTTACCCCTAAATCCCCCATAAAACGCTCAAAAATAATGCGTTTTATTTGGACGGGCAAATTTTATATTACATCTTCACCCGCACCTTCTGGCCTTCGTTCAGGCTTTGGCCGAGGTTCAAGGCAACCAGGTCGCCCTGGTTAACGCCATTTAATATGGAAACGCTGATACCATCATTCTGCCCCAATACAACAGGCTGCAGATGAATGGAACTGTCTTGTTTCACAATAGGTACCAGGTACTGTTTGCCGTTTACCACAAGGGCATCAGTGGGTATCTGGATGTAGCTGCTTGATGGATGCTTGATACGCACATTTACATAGCTGCCGGGAATGATCTGGTTATTTCTGTTGTCAATATCTATTTCCACAAGCATCATCCTGGTTTTAGGGTCCAGTTCCCCGGCAATGCGGGTGATGGAGGCATCAATTTTCAAATCAGGTTTTTCGGCCATGCCAATGGTTACAGGGTATCCCGGCTTCAAATAGGCCGCATCTCTCTGCTCCACATACACATAGAGCCTTATTTTGTCTAAGTTGGCCACTGTAACCACCGGTTGTGCACTGGTTTGCGAGCTTGTAGCGTTTTGCACCAGCGAGCCGGGGTCAATAAAGCGCGCGGTGATTGTACCATCAAAAGGGGCGGTTATTTTCTTATATTGCATTTGTTCGTTCAGCGATTGTACATTGGCCTCCGCAGTGGCCACGTCAGTTTCGGCCTGCTCTTCATCCTGAACAGCAATATATTGCTTGGGCAACAACGCTTTATCCCTTGCCAGGATTTTCTTTTTGTTTTGAAGGTCAGCCACGGCGGCGGCGTATTGCTGGTCTATTTCAGGCGTAATTAAAGTGGCCAGCAACTGACCTTCATGCACCTTTTGGCCCTTATCAACCAATATTTTGTCCATATAGCCGCTGGCTTTGGCGTAGAGCGTTACACTTGCATAAGGATCAGCTTCACCAATAAGGCTAATATCATTGTTGGGTTTGTCAAAACCTGCCTTCACTACTTTCACCACAGGCCCGGCATTTTCGGCCTTTAACAGCCCTGCGGTTTCTTTGTTTGTTTTTTTATCATCTTTATTGGATATAAAAAACAAAGACATTCCCGCAATTCCTACAATGATCAGGCCCCCAATCCATATCCTGGCAGTCCCGCCTTTTGTTCTATTATTTTCAGTCATATATTTATTGTTTAGGGAGTAAGAAGTCTTCTCACTTCTAACTTCTCACTTCTCACTTCTAACTTCTTACTTTTCACTTCTCACTTCTTACTTTTCACTTCTCACTTCTCACTCATCTCCTTCCGCTTTCGGCGCTTCCAGGGCACTTAACGCATCATCCAATCCTTCTGTTTCCTTTGCAAATTTTACATCCAGCGTATGCATGGTAGGTTCTGATTGACGGAAAATAGAATAAATCAATGGTACAATCAGCAAAGTTACGATAGTTGCCATCATCAGCCCGCCCATTACGGCCCTGCCAAGAGGTGCATTTTGCTCACCGCCCGCCCCAGACCCGATGGACATGGGTATCATCCCGAGGATCATGGCCAGTGCTGTCATTAATACGGGACGCAAACGCGTTTTGCCTGCTTCGAGCGCCGCATCCATCGCCGACAGTTCAGGTCGTTTGATCCGTATTTCATTGGCAAAGCTTACCAGCAAAATTGAATTGGATACCGCTATCCCCACCGCAACGATGGAACCCATGAGCGATACCGTATTTATGGTAGTTCCCGTGATAACCAGCATCCACAATATGCCGATAAAAGCGCCTGGAACGGCAAAAAGGATAATAAAAGGATCCAACCATGACTGGAACAATACCACCATGAGCAGGTACACCAATGCAATGGCAAGGATAAGCCCCAGCCCAAGCGTCGAAAATGAACTGTTCATTACTTCGGGCTGGCCGCGCATTACTACGTGCATACCTGATGGCATTTTACCAATATTTTCAATCTTCTTTTCAATGGCCGATGATACCGATCCCAGGTCATGTCCCTGTACATTGGCCGTAATATCTATCACCCTGGCCACTGTGTAGTGGTTTATCAGGTTGTATTGGTTCTCGTAGGTCATCGTGGTAAGGTTACCAAGGGTTTGGGTTTGGGAAGATGGTACGTCTATAGGCGTTGCGCCTATGGTTTCATTTGACACCAGGTTGCTGCTCGTTATCGGCATATTGGTGAGTGATGAAATGGTGTTCAGCTTTGCATAAGGCACCTTTACTGCCACCGTATAATTGACATTGTTTTGAGGGTTGATATAAAATGCCGGGGCCACCATGGTACTTGATGAAAGCGCGATCAAAAGGTTGTTTGACACATCCCTTTCTGACAAGCCAAGCTGGCTGGCACGAGACCTGTCCACATCAAACCGAAATGCGGGATAATCCAATACCTGCTTGATGTTTACATCTTTGGCGCCTGGTATGGTTTCCATTTCGGCCTTCAGTTTTTTTGCATATACATAAGATGAATCATAGTTGGCGTAAGCAATCTGCACATCAATAGGCGCCGACAGCCCAAAATTCAGTACCTGGTTCACAATATCAGCAGGCTGAAAATAATAACTGCACCCAGGAAAATTGTTTTTAAAATCGTTCCTGATTTTGTCCGCATACATATCTGTAGGCTTATGCCCGGGTTTCAATGCGATAAGGATTTCTGCATCCATACTCCCTGCATTATCGGTAGGTACAAAGGCAAGGTTGTACGAAACCGGAACACCGATCATGTCATTTACTTTATCAAGGTCCTGGGCAGGGATGATTTTTTGAATATCAGCCTCCGCCTGGTCCACTATCCTTTCGGTTTCTTCAATACGGCTGCCTGTAGGTGCCCGGAAATGTATTTTCATCATGCCTGTGTCTGTGGAGGGGAAAAAATCAAGTCCCACTACCTTCACCAGGAACCCTGATATTACCAATATCACCAATGCTATGGAAAGTACCGTTTTGCGGTTTACCAAAAACCCGTGGAGCAAACGTCCATAGGCATTCTGGAATTTTTCAAAATTTTTGTCACGGGAACGGTTGAACTTATAGGAAACACGTTTGAACCAACCGCCCTCGGGTACATGGTCTTCCGGTTCATTTGCAAAATCATGGTGCGGCTCATTTTCCATCAACATCCGCGCCAGCGTAGGCACAAGGGTTCTTGATAGAAAATAAGAAGCCATCATGGCGATGACCACAGACAAGGCCATGGGTGTAAAAAGGAACCGGGATGGGCCTGTGAGAAGCACTACCGGGAAAAACACAATACAAATGGCAAGGGTGGCCATGAGCGCCGGGGTGGCAATTTCCTGGGCTCCCACAAGGATGGCAATGGTCAGTGGCCTCCCCAGTCCCCTGTTTCGATGGATATTTTCGATCTCAACTGTGGCATCGTCCACAAGCATACCTATGGCGAGGGAAAGGCCGCCGAGGGTCATAATATTAAGTGTATTGCCTGTAAGGTTGAGGCCAATAATAGATACCATAATGGAGAGCGGGATACTGGTACATACGATAACCATACTTCTCCAGCTTCCCAGGAAAAACAGGATCATTACAGAAACCAGGATGGCAGCCGTTAACCCTTCATGCAGTACGTTATCAATAGAATTCCGTACAAATACCGATTGGTCAAAATCCACGCTCAAATCAAGGCCGGCAGGTGCGGTTTCTTTAATTACCGGGATCATGGCCTTGGCAGCATCCACAACCATCAGGGTACTGGCGGTGGACTTTTTAAGAATGGAGAGATACGTTGCCCTACGGCGATCTATACGTACCACATTGAGTTGGTCGGCATAAGAATCCGATACTTTTGAAACATCCCCAAGCCGCACAATCTGTCCGTTTACCACTTTTACTGGTATATCATCAAACTCCCGTACAAGGTCAGGACTGGCATTGAGGGCTATATTGTATTCTTTGGTGCCAATACGAGCCGTACCGGCAGGGATAATGATGTCTGATATTTGAAGCGCGTTTACTACATCTATAGGCGAAAGTCCTTTTGCCTGCGTCACTTCAGGGTCCACATCAACAACTATTTCGCGGGTCTTGCCGCCAAAAGGTGCCGGGGTTGATAGGCCTGGGATGGTAAACAGTTTTAAACGGATAAAATTGAGCCCGTAGTCGAATATTTTGTCTTCTGACAGGGTTTTACTGCTCATGGTGATCTGCGCCACCGGAACATTTGAGGCGTTGAACTGGATAACGATCGGCGGGGTCATACCGGGTGGCATCCCTCGCAGCGATGCGGCCGATACCGCCGTCATCTGTGCTATGGCAGCGCCAATATCAGTCCCTTTCTGGAAATAAATCCTCAAAAGTGAAATACCGGGCTGGGTCTGTGATTCTATACGGTCAACCCCGTTTACAGAAGTTGAAATCCCCCGTTCGCTCAGGAAAGTGACCTTTTTTTCCATTTCGCTGGCAGATAGGCCCGGATAGTTCCATACCACTGTTACCACGGGTATATCAATGGACGGGAATATGTCCACATTCATATTGACAATAGACAATGTGCCCATCAGCAATATAAAAAACGAGATAACACCAATTGTATAGGGCCGCCGAATGGCCAGCCGTACGATCCACATCATATATTAGGGGCCTTTTACCTGAAATGCGACTGCAAAATTGCGGTTTTGTTCTGCCTTTTGAAACAAATTTCAGGCCGAAAGCAAAAAAATATGTTGGAACATGGAAATTTGGGGGAGGAAAAGCTAATAGGATACTTTTACATCTTCGTAAACTTAAAATGATACTTATTCGTACCGGATGTAGCGATGCCTGTATAATTGCCGGGCTTCAGGCTGCTGAGGTTTAGGTTTTGAAGATCATTGGCACTTACATAATCATTCTTGTATGCAGTCTTTCCACTATCGTCATAAATAATAATACTTACCCCTGGGGCGTTTGAGACTGCTATATTTACTGTGATGAGACAGGGTTCGGATATATGTATCAATATCATGAATGACCGGATTTATGCCATTTGAAGTATCCTTACCCGAAGACATCAATATGGAGTTTGTGCCAGGATGGCCAGTAGCATTGTTTGATATGTTTTGGATGTTTCCCGGGTCTATAAGCTCATTCGGTATCATACAGGATGCAAACTTTCGGCCCGTTTTACCGCATATATATGCATAAACGGCCGGACTGCTTTTGTATGTACTCCCGTTAAAAATTGTGTCCTTACCGTAAATTTGATAAAAAAAATAAAACTTTGGTCTCCGGCATATAATTGCAGGGGTACCTGGTTTTCAGTTGGGAGTGCCGTATGCGGCCTCATGGTTCTATTGCACATGAATATACCAACATTCCCATTAGATAGCCCATCGCACTATCAGGCCCAAAAAAAGGAGTGGATGAGATAACCTGCCCTTCAAAAATAAACCCGGAATTTTTAATGCTGGTATCTAATGGAACAGGTACCATTTGAGCTATTGCCATTTGATAATAGGCAAGTAGAATAAATATTTGAATGGCAATTTTTTTGAACTTCATAACTAATTTGATTTTTGGGTTTAAACATGCCAGACTTTTATTTTTCAATGCTTAAAGTTTGGTTAATTTTCCAATCAATCGCCACTTTACCTTTCGCTTCTAAATATTCATTTGCCTTTGAAAACGGCTTCGATCCAAAAAAACCATAATTAGCGGAAAAGGGTGAGGGATGAGTGGATTTTATGATATAATGTTTGCTGTTGTCAATCAATGCTTCTTTGCTTTGGGCAAATTTCCCCCAGAGAATAAAAACCAGTCCCTCTTTTTGGTCAGACAGGGTTTTAATCACAGCGTCGGTAAATATTTCCCAGCCTTTTTCCTGGTGAGAGGCGGGCTGGTTTGCCTGCACGGTCAATATCGCATTCAATAAAAACACCCCTTGCTCTGCCCATTTGCTCAGGTTTCCACTGGTTTGAGGGATGGGAATGCCCAGGTCTGATTGCAACTCTTTAAAAATATTTTGCAAACTGGGAGGCTGTCGTGTTCCATCGGGCACTGAAAAAGAAAGCCCATGCGCCTGTGCCTGTCCATGATATGGGTCCTGGCCAAGGATTACCACTTTTACCTTGTCAAATGGCGTCAGGTCGAAGGCAGAAAAGATCTGGTTGCCGGGCGGGAAGATGCTTATCCCTTTCTGTTTCTCTGCAATAAGAAACCTTTTGAGAGCGGACATATAAGGCAGGTCAAATTCTTTTTGAAGGGCCTTTTTCCATCCCGGTTCCAGTTTCGGGTCAATTTTTATGTCAGTTTCAGCCTGTACTTCCATTTTATCTAATTTGCGGCTGTAAATTTACAACATGAAACCAATTGCGATATATGGGGCCGGGGGTTTAGGGAGAGAGGTACTGATGCTGGTCCGGCAAATTAATGAATACCAGGGATATTGGAATCCTATTGGCTTTTTTGATGACAATCTCCTGGAAGGTAAAATGGTAGATGGGATACCCGTGCTTGGAAATATTAGCGGTTTAAATTCACATAAGGAGGCACTGACGATAGTTATTGCATTAGGTGATCCGGTTTCCAAAAGAAATGCTTTTCAAAAAATTGCTAACCCAGCCATCAGTTTTGCAACCCTTGTTCATCCCTCCGTACAGTTGGCTGGTTACCAGGATTTCAGGATTGGCGAAGGCTCCATCATCGGGTCAGGCAATATTATTACCGTAGGCGTGTCAATAGGGAGGCATGTGCTTATAAACCTGAATAATACAATAGGACATGATGTTGCAATAGCGGATTTTGCTTCGGTGATGCCCGGGTGCAATATTTCGGGCGAGGTTGTAATTAAGGAGGGTGTATATGTCGGGACCGGAGCCGCAATCATCAATCGCGTCACCATTGATTGTTATGCTAAAATTGGCGCCGGAGCTGTTGTTTTAAACGACATAGCAGAAAACACCACTGCTGTGGGCGTACCTGCCAAAACGGTCACAAACCAATAATACAGATTTTATGAAAGTTACATTTCTGGGTACGGGTACTTCACATGGTGTTCCCATGATCGCATGTGGTTGTGAGGTTTGTACTTCGGATGATATAAGGGACAAAAGATCGCGTTCGGCGATGATGTTTGAGGTTGACGGCCAGAATATTGTGATAGATACCGGCCCTGATTTCAGGATGCAGATGCTCAGGGAAAAAGTGAAGAGGCTTGATGCGGTACTTTTTACCCATGAGCACAAGGACCATACCGCCGGCCTGGATGATATCAGGGCTTTCAATGTGTTCCAGGAAAGTGCGATTGATATTTATGCCACAAAACGTGTTCAGAATAACCTACATAATTGTTTTGAATATATTTTTGAAGGCCCACGGTACCCCGGAATACCCGAAGTGAAAGTACATACCATCGAAAACAAACCGTTCCATATCGGCCCGACAGAAATAACCCCAATTGAGGCCTTACATTATAAACTACCGGTTTTGGGGTTCAGGATCAGGGATTTTGTTTATATTACCGATGCCAATTCCATCGCCAAAACTGAAATGGATAAAATAAAAGATGCTAAGATATTGGTGTTAAATGCTTTGCGTATAAGTAAACACATATCACACTTTTCACTTGACGAAGCGCTTGATATGGCGAAACAGCTCAAAATTAAAACAACCTATTTTACACATATCAGTCATCAGCTTGGCAGACACGAAGATGTTTCAAAAATATTGCCGAAAGGGGTGTTTCTGGCCTATGATGGGTTGAAACTCGAAATTTGAAGATTGAAAGATTAAAAAAAATGTAACGATAACTTCAGAGAAAACCCTGAATCCTGATTATTAATTCTTAATTAATTGCAGCCCGAAAACCATATCCATAATCATTACCTTCTTAAAAGGCTTGCTTTAAAGATTGACACCTCATTGGCTGGCTATTGGCTCGCAGAATGTTATAGCCTCAATAAAAACGAAATGGTTTTTAACTTTTCAAACGGAAAAGAAGAGTTTAGTTTAAAAGGCTTTTTTGGGGAACAGTCTTTTGTTTTTCTGCCGGAAAACAAGGCTTATCCTCCCAAACATCTCCAAAATATTTTCAAAGAGGTTGAAGGTAAAAAAGCCTTATCATGTAAAGTCCATTCCCAGGACAGGGGTTTCAGGATAGAATTTGAAGACAGATATGCGTTGGTTTTTATGATGTATGGACGGAACGGGAACGTTTTGCTTTTTAAGGATAATAATGTCATTGATCTTTTTCGCAGTCGGTTTGAAAAAAACAATACGCTGCTTCTTACTGATTTTAAGACAGATATGGACGTCATTTTTGAACAATATGAAGCACAGAGCAAAGGGTCAGGTACGATAACAACTATTAAATCCCTTTTTAAAGGATTTTCGCCTGGAATGGTAAAATACCTTGAATCTCATGGATTGGGATCAAAAAATACTGCTGAACAATGGAAGGATATCAAAAACCTGGAGAAATTATTGGTTGCCGGGACTATTGATGTAATAAATGACGATAAAAACATCATTCTTTCCTTACTACCCAGAACCGATTCAGGTAAGTTATTATTCTCTGGAACAGATGTCATTGCAGCTCTTAACCAATACGCGAAGCACTATTTTTATAAAAAGAATTTCCTGGCTTTAAGAACTCAAAAGATTAATTCTTTAAATCAAAAACTTGAAAAAGCTTCACGTCAGTTGGAAACCTCAAAACTGCACCTGAATCATCTTGAAAGTGATAGTAATTACAAGCACCAGGCTGATATTATTATGGCGAACCTACACGGTATCATGCCAGGTACTGAAAAGATTACCTTGTTTGATTTTTACAGGAATACAGATATTGAAATACAGCTAAAAAGAGGGATGAGCCCGCAAAACTGCGCGGAAAAATTGTACCGCAAATCGAAAAACCAGGAGATTGAGAAGCAAAAGACAATTGAAAGGGTGCAATTACTGGAAAAGGAAATTCAGGGCCTTGGCAAAGAGATGTTTGAGTTTGAAAATATTACTGATTTAAAAGAAATGAGAGTAAGTGTAAAATCAATGGAAAAAGAGGATAGCCAGCTTGCCCCGCCATTCCGGCATTTTGTAGAAGGGGATTACGATATATATGTTGGCAAAAGCGCCGCCAACAATGATGAACTTACCTTTGACTTTTCTCATAAAGAGGATATGTGGCTCCATGCGCGGGATGTATCTGGTTCACATGTGATTATCAAGCATAAACAGAACCAGGTTTTCCCGAAACCGGTTATTGAACGTGCCGCAAAAATTGCGGCGTATTATTCCAAAAACAAGGGTAGTATTATGAGTCCGGTAATATATACCCTTCGCAAGTTTGTGCGCAAGCCAAAAGGCGCAGCACATGGCGCGGTAATCTGCGAAAAGGAAAAGATGGTCATGGTAGCGCCGGACCTTGGATAGGAGAGGGCAAACGTATAAAGGTTCCCTTTACGTTTTACTTTCCCCCCGTGTCATCTTTTTTCAAAAACACAAACCCGTTTTCATTGCCCGCCTGACGAAAATCCTGATATTTCATTAACGAGTTTACGGCATCTTCGTTTCCTGCTTTGGTAACTATATATACTGGTTTTGAAATATGTTTTGCAAATACCATGTCGCCCTCGTTTTGATGAAGTGGCGGCTTCTTTCGGGTGTAAAACAATTGGGCATAACTTTTATATCCCCAAACCGTTACATAACAATCTTTGTTCTGGTGTCCGATAAAAAAATCAATGGCTGCTTTCTGAGAATAGACTTCAATTTTGGGGGTAAAAATGTACAATGTAAGCTGAATGAAGAAGGTTCCGGCCATAAGCATCATTACGACACCATATATTCTGAAACGGCTCTTTAAAAACAGAAAAACCCCTGTAGTAAACAGGACAAAATATCCAATGCCTACCAGGCTCTCCCAACCCGACCAATGCACATTTGCTTTCAGGGCAGCTTTGCCGAAACTGTCGTTTATATAAGGCTCTATGAGATTGATATGCCTTGCCAGATAGGGTATGGCGGAAACGGCGAGCGAAACCAGGAGACTTATAAGTAACAGTGCTGAAATAAGTAGGTTTTTGGGTTTTGCTTTGTCAAGCCAGATAAGCCTGAAAATACCATAAGCGCCCAGAAAAGTGATTGGAAAATAAGCAAGCGAGGAATAGTGGATGATCTTGGTTTTGACTATGGAAAAAATAAGAAGTATGGTAAAGAGTAAAATGTCCATCCATTTTTTCATGTTAAGGACCGCAAAAGTCTCAGATTTATCGTTTCGGAATGCGGAGAACATAAAAACCGACGCAGGGAAACAACCAAAAAACAAGACCAGGAAATGAAAATAAAACGGGCCGCCATGCCCCGCATCCGGGTTTTTGAAAAGTTCGATCTGCCTTTTTATAAAAGCAAAAAGAAAATCAGGGCCGTTCCTGATCGTTTCCAATCCAAACCATGCACAGGAAACTATAAAAGCCGTCAACAGGAAAACAATAAGATATCTGAAAGGGATTACAGATTTAAGCCTGTATGTGCACCAATAAAAAAACAGGCAAAAAAGCGTGACCAGCAGTGCAACAGGGCCTTTGGTCAAAATGGCCAGCCCAATAAAAACCCCTGCCCACATCGCTATCCTGAAATTTCTGGCGGCCTTGAAATTTTCAGCATTTGTAAGCAATATGAACTGATAAATACCTGCAAAGGTGAAAAGGTTAAAAAGCGGGTCAATAAGCCCGGTTTTAAAATAGAAATGAGGTAAAAAAGAGCCTATATAGCACAAAATCCAGATCCAGCCGAACTTTTCATTGATGAGTTTGCGGCCGATATTGAAAATCAATAAAAGTGTGATAATACCAATGACCGCATTAGGAAAACGGGCGGCAAACTCATTTATACCAAAAAGGGACATTGACAAAGCCTGTACCCATATAAATAATGGAGGCTTTTCATAAAAGCGCTGAAAATCTATCTGGAGATAACTATATGTGTGGGTGAGCAACATCTCCCTTGCCGATTCGGCAAAATTGATCTCATCCCAATCGAAAAGATGGACCATTCCCAGCAAAGGGACAAAAAGCAATCCCCCCAGGCAAATAATCAGAATAAGATTCCTGGTTTTCATTTTTTTTTGGTTACCAGCGTTCGGTCAAGCCATGGGTAGCGTCGGTTTGAATTATATTTATATCTGTAAAAGTAGTAATAAACCAGCATAGACGATAAAACACCGACTATTGAGCCGACGTAGATATCCACAAAATAATGCTGTGAAAGATAAATGCGGCTATAGGCCACACTTGCGGAAATTATGAAAATGAGGACTTGCCAAATTCTATTCATTTTAGGATACAGGAGTACAAAAAGTGCCGCCATGCAAAAAGCAGTTGCAGTATGGCCGCTCGGGAAACTGTTGTTGGAGTAAGGGATAAAATCAGGGACAAGATGTACTGCATGATTGTCAGCGTATTGAGCCCATGGGCGTGGTCGTCCGGTAAAGATGGCCTGTTTTAAAACCTGAACAGCGATACCTTCCAGGGCATAAGAAGCAAATATGGCCAGGCCAAGCCTGATATTGATAATGAACAAAGCAAGGATAGCTATGGCAACGCAAAAAAAACCGTTTCCGATATCTGTACAGTAGGGCATTATTGAATCAAGGGTATGAGAATAGCGGGTATTTACCCAAAAAAAAATTTGCTTCTGGCTGAACATGAAATTAATAACCAATCCAACCAACAGAAATACAAGGTAAAACCAGAAAAAGATATTGATTTTTAGATGCTTCAATGTTCCTTTTTGGCTGCTTCCATTTAATTTATTACATGGTGATTAACGGGATATTGGTTTCATTAACCATGGCCCATTATCTATTTACCTTCAAATTTCGCCAGTCTTTTCTGAAGAAAAGCCTCTACGCCTTCATGAAAATCATTCGTTTCAAAACACCCTGAAAACAGGTCAATCTCTTCCTGAAACCCATCTTTCCCTTTGCTATAATACACATTCACCAATGATAGGATTTTAGATGTCGCGAGTGGGGATTTCTTTGCAATTTTGGAGAGGATTTCCATCGCCCTCGACAGTAACTGATCTGGTTCAGTCACATAATTTACCAGACCGAGGGCCCTGGCTTCATCTGCAGTAATGGCATCCCCGGTGATCAACATTTCGGTAGCCCTGGCCTTCCCGACCAGCCTTGTCAAACGCTGTGTGCCTCCATAGCCCGGTATAACACCGAGGCTTATTTCAGGCTGACCGAATTTCGCATTGGTGCTTGCGATGCGGATATGACATGCCATGGCAAGTTCGCAACCGCCCCCAAGCGCAAACCCGTTCACGGCGGCAATTACGGGTTTGGTACAATTCTCAATGCTGTCAAACACCCTGTGGCCATTTTTGGCCATTTCTTTAGCTTCTTTAAGCGAAAATGCAGAAAACTCTGCTATATCGGCACCCGCCACAAAAGCCTTTGGCCCTTCACCTGTTATAATTATACCGATAACCTTCTTGTCCTTTTCTGCTTCAGCAATCGCCAGTCCCAATTCTGAAATGGTTTCGATATTAAGGGCATTAAGTTTATCGGGACGGTTAATGGTTATGGTGCAAACGCCATCAGCTATTACAAATTTTAAGTTATTTAAAGTCATTTATTTTATGTGTGTGAGTGTATCAAAAATTTCTGTGTTTTTCAACCCATTCCCTGATGTAGCGGGCACTTTCGGAGGTAGGTGTGCCGGGTGGGAATAATACGCCGACGCCCATTTTCTTCAACTCTTCCATATCTTCTTCTGGAATAATGCCACCGCCCGTAAGCAGTACATCCATCATGCCCTTTTCTTTCATGAGTTGGAGGATTCTTGGGAATACGGTCATGTGCGCCCCTGACAGGATGCTTATGCCTATCACGTCCACATCTTCTTGCAAGGCAGTGTTTACGACCATTTCAGGGGTTTGGCGAAGTCCGGTATAAATCACTTCCATTCCCTCGTCGCGCCAGGATGAGGCAATAACTTTGGCACCACGGTCGTGACCGTCAAGGCCAACTTTAGCAACCAATACGCGAATGGGGCGGTTCATTTGAGGTTGCAATTTAGGACTAAAGTTTGGATTTTGCGGGCCATGCGCTGTAAATTGCCGATCTAATATACTTTCTCTGATTCATACCCTCTGATCCATGAATTGTTTTTTACTTTTTTTTGTTGGATTTAAAAATATTGTGCTATATTTGCTAATTGATAAGGTTGAAATATGTGAAAAACGTTTAAAAGGCCTATGAATCGAAATCTACAAGCTGTTTTTATCATAGTATCTGCCATGGCATTTTCCTTTTCAGTTGCAAAGGCTGACGGGTTAGAGGGGAATAATGTAAACAACCCCGCCATTATTGCTGAAGGCAGTGCTATTGATCTGCAACAAGGAATTGACGATGATATAAACAGCGTGGTTTTTTATCCGAATCCTGTCAAAGATTTTATGACCATACGTTTCCCGAGAAAAGGGAACTTTACCGTTACCATATATAACATAATAGGGGACAAGGTAATGACCAAAAACACTATGGACGAAAGTGAAATACACCTTGATGTTTCAGATTTGCAGAACGGGCTTTATTTTATAAGTTATGAATATGGTGGTAAAGTCCTTACCAAAAGGTTTTCAAAAATTCTTTAAGTAGTATAGTTTTTACAGACAGGCATATAAAAAAAGGCGGGTTTTAACCCGCCTTTTTTTATATGCCTGTTACAAGTTCTGCTATTTTAAAACCTTGTTGAAAAAGTAAGCATCAGGTTACCCCTTGTTGTCGTAATATCAGCGCTCGGTGCATTCCCATATTGGGCAATATCAGCAGGGGCGGTCAATGTATAAGGTGTGAATGTGCTATAATTTGTCACGATCTGGTAGGTAAGGTCAAGCCCCATGTTTTTCGACCTGAAACCGACCCCAAACGACAAAATATCATAAGTATCTGCATATCCCGGATTAGTCAGGCCGGCTTTATAAGGACTTGATATGTAATTGTATCCTGCCCTTATAGAAAATGCATCAATGCGGTATTCTGCCCCAACACGCACAGTATTAACGGCCTGAAGCTCGTTTTGTACTGTTTGGTTAAAATCTGAATAGTCATTGCCATTTGAATTGTTCAGTCTCGCGGAAGCATAATTGGAATATTCATAATCGGCAGATAAAAAACCATTTTTGCTAAAGAAAATCGCTGCGCTCAAAGTAGCTTGTGCAGGGGTTATTATCGTATATTGGAATCCTGATGGGTTAGAAGCGGAAGCTGTTTGATTGCCATTGCCCTGTTCCCCCTGAGACTGAGTTGTAACACCGTTTAAGGTGTATGAGACAACATCGGTAAGGGAATATAGGGTAGGAACCTGTAACGAAAGCCCGATCCTGAACATATCGTTAAACTTATATATCGCGCCAAGCGCTACATTTACACCAACCCCCGTGGTAGTAAGGGTCTGGTTTAGTGAAGAACTCACATATTGGCTATCCGTGCCGTTGATGTTGTTATTGTTTTTCTCTGAGAATGTACTGTTGGAAGTAAAACTAACCGTAGGAACATTTACAGTGGCGCCAAGATAAAGCTTGCCCAGGTAATTGCCTGCCAGGCTGACACTGATATTATTGGTTGCCCCCGTAGTTTGGATGATATCTTTTTGATATACGTTTATCTTATTGTCAAACCTCGTTCTGTCTACGTAATTTGTCGAATCATAAGGGTTATTCGGGTTGTTTGGTAATGGGTCAATAAGGTATGCGCCATATCCCAGGCCGCCAAAAGACCCCAACTGGCTTGGATTGACTTTCTGGGAATTTGCATCCTCTTTATAATATGTCAGGATGCTGTTGTTATAGTTATTCCCTTCTATCAATGTACTGGTATTGAAATTATTTGTTCTGGTAAACCCAATGGCCCAGTTCACATCAAGCCATCCGTTTGAAACATCCTTGCCTTTTTTTACTTTGTTATTGGATATAACTATACCCACATTTCCGACATTGGCATTATAGTAATTGTCACTGGCAGTGTTTCCAAGGTAAGTGCCGGTAGCAGTTGTGCCGTCAACGCCAAGCGTGGCGGTAAACTCTGACCGCTGATACAGGCCGAGGCCAGCTGGATTGATACCAATCGCACCAAAATCTGCTCCAACAGCCCCTAAGGCGTTGCCTGCCCCGGTTGAGCGTGCAGTTCCCTGGTATTGAATACCAGAGTATCGTACAAGGTCGTCAATATTGGATTGTGCAGATGCTACTTTCCCTATTCCCAGGCAAATCCCCAGGATTATGATCATTTTTTTTGTCATAATAAAGTTAGTTGATTAAAAATATATTACTAATGTCTTCCGCCGCCGCCACCGCCGCTGCTTCTTCCGCCACCGTAACTACCTGAAGAAGATATTGCACTGCCGGCAGAGCTGCTCCGACCCCAGGTTCCTCCTGAATTCCTTGGGGAAACGTATCTGCTGGATGAATTGTTCGTTGCGGTACTGGGATTATTGGTCCCTGCAGTTCGCGATATTGGGCTGGCGGTTGAATTATTTGTATTTTGTATGGCGCCCCCCGTATTGCCTGTATTGTGGGTTGGGTTCACCGCATGTACCCCTCCGTTATTGGCGGTCCTGTTATATCCCCCATTGGTTATCCCGGTGCTGCTGGTGGAGCCGAACCTGCCACCAGTGTAGGTGGATGAAGTACCCACTCCGCTATATCCACCGTAACCTAAGCCACCATAGCCCAAACCATAAGGCTGATAATAAAATGGCGAAGAAAACATGTATGGGTTGTACATCATATATGGGTTATATAAACCATAAGGGCCATAATAGCTAACGGGGCTAAAGAAAGGATCGTACATAAAACCGGGGGTGTAAAAAGGACTATAGCCCATACCTACCGCACCGTAACCAAAGCCCAATCCGACTCCTACATTAAAACCTGGTTGATAGAAACTCGGAGCATAAAAAGGGTCATAAAAACCTGCGTTGGCCGATGGATAATAGAAACGGTTTATGTCTGAAGTATAAGGATAATTGTCGTCGTTATAATAATTGTTTGGAGCGGCACTGCCACCGCCCATAGGTGTGCTGGTGCTGCCATTGCTTTGATAGTAAGCATTGTTTCGCTGGTTCCGGTAGTTGTCTGCCGTATCTGTCCGCGAATGGTCATCATAATCGCGGGCATATTTTTTTGTGGTGGTAGTAGTGGTGGTGGTGGTGGTTTCCACAGCCCCGCCTCCTCCATATACGTCATCACTGGGAAGCGAACCGGACGAAGCCGAATTGGGTGTGGAACAACTGGTAAGGCATACAGCCCCAACAGCTATAAGAAGTAAGGCCAGTGTATTTATTTTTTTCATAATCTTCAAATTTACCCTTTCAAACTTACTAACAAATTTTAATCCTAATTTTGCTCACGTAAAAGTATAAACAAATACTATTCCAAAAACGTAAAAATACTGTAAAAAGATTCATTTCTAAATAAGAATGGCAAACAAAATCACCCCAAGGTCGCAAGACTATTCCTTATGGTATAATGACATTGTGAAAGAATCAGGGCTTGCCGAACACTCATCGGTGAAAGGCTGTATGGTGATAAAACCCTATGGCTTTGCGATATGGGAAAA
>Ga0206844_10203_pt1 | contig 18853 bp, 11 predicted proteins | sample Alteio_BWOrgCont_22_FD_152907 | JGI IMG/M metagenome (GOLD analysis project Ga0206844, IMG submission 152907) | Enriched cells from forest soil in Barre Woods Harvard Forest LTER site, Petersham, Massachusetts, United States -... | ecosystem: Environmental > Terrestrial > Soil > Temperate forest >...
ACGTTAATAGAAGGCTCATTTTTACACTGGGTCTAAAGCTCGTTGACATTAATACAAATGTATTATAACCTCAAGTCCCATCGGTTAGGGCTCTGGACTTGTCAGGAGGACCATCATGACCACACAACTGCGGCGATTCACGGGTTATTGCATCGGCGCATTATCGGGAGCTAACGGACATGCGCTTTTTATTCATCGCTGGCCGGAAGAGTTTTTAACGGCGGAAGCGAAAGAGGAACCGTGCACGTTTTGCGCGTCGCGAGGCTTGCGTCATGGCTGGTGAGCCGTATTCCCAGCGATGGGCTCGCACCAGCGTAGCGTGCCTTTGCAGCGCGCCACATTGGGCTGAAAACCATCCGGACAGCCGTCTTCAGCTTCTGGCAGATAATGGCCCTGTTCCATAGCCTTCACGCTGGAGAGACAGCAGGCGGTATCGTAACGCCCCATGCAGCCTTCGCGGAGTTTGGGATACAGTTTTTCTTTCCATTCATCGCCGGGACCGAGCACGGCCTGATCGGGTTTGGCTTTGGCGATCTCTTTCGTGCCCCAGCAGCGTGAGGTTTTCTGCAGACCCCATTGCCACCGCTCATAGACGACATATTCCTTGTCTTTTTCAAGCGTCAGGGCGCAGGGCGTATCCATATCCGCGTCCTGCAGCACCCATTCCGTTTTGGGATCGCCCTTGAACGTGTCGTTAACGACAAAAAGATACGTGGTGGGATTATTTTTTGACGTGTGAATTTCATCGATCGTGCCGCGAAAAACGGCCGTCGCGGATTCCAGCTCATCTTGGGGCGTGGCGGCGGGGCATTCGCAGTCGGCGCTGAACACAGGCCTGACCAGGCTGAACAACACCATGAGAATCCAATATCTGCGATTACCCAAAGGAAGGTTTACTCGGCGGTCATTAAAATCAGTCCAGCCACCACCAGCACCCCAATCGCAACGGCCCAGCGGACCGCACGCACCATGCTGGCCCGGCGCCTTTTCCCCATGAGAACAACACTGACTTCCAGATAAGGCGGCTCCGTTTTGCGATACCAGCCATGCAGCGTAACTTCGCCGGGCAGAAACTGCGCGGGATTTTTAAGGCCGAAGAATGTGGAAGCAAATTCCAAAGCGCCCGTTTTATTGAGGAGCAGTTTTTTTTCGTCCTGCGTAAAAATGAGCGGGCCTTTGGGGATGTCCGGATTCTCCGGCTCCAGCCAGCCCTTGAGGATGACAGGGAATCCTTTGGCCGGCGTGAGTCCGGGATAATCCAGTAAAGCACTCAGGGATATTTCCATAAAATCCTGAAACGGATAAAGTAAAAACAAACGAATCATCGTCCCTATAGACCATGCGCAAACCGACCACAACAAGGCGAAACTCAATTCAAAATCATAGCCGCGGGCATAGTTGATCAGAAACGCAACCACCGCCAGCATCCACGGCAAGAGCCGCAACGCCAGAACAGCCGGGCCACGTTTAGTTTTTGGCTTCACGGCTTTTGGTTTTGCGACCGGTTTCGGCAGAACAGGTTTGGGAATTGCACGAGGCGCCGCCTGAGCATCCGCGGCGCTGGTGCCAGTTCCGCTGATGACCAAATCTGGCGCTGGCGCCGCTACGGGCTCAGGCTTGTGCGCAAGAGGTACGGGCGCGAGCGGTACTGGTTCCTCAGGAACAATCGCCGGCGCGGGTTTTGGTGTTTTGGATTTGGATTTAAAAAGTCCCCATCCTTTTCCCGAACTTTCTTTTTTCACGGGTTTAATCTCAGGCGCTTTTTTAACAGGCGCCGGACCCGTCTTTTTAAGGATCGGCGCGGGCCCTAACGCCGGTTTATTCGGCGCCATCTGCGTATCCATAGAGTTGGGAGTTTCACTGACGATAGGATCTGGTGCCGGGGTGGGCGCTTGCGCCGCCTGCGTATCCGCGGCGCTGGTGCCGGTTCCACTAATAATAGGATCCGGCATGACTGGAACGATGGGTTTTGGCGTTTTAGGTTTAGGCTTAAATACCGAACCCAATTTCCCAAAAAGACCGGGACCTTTTCCCGGGGGTTTTGAAAAAAGAGGTTTTGCGACCGGCCCCGGTTTAGGCACGATGGGTTTTTTATTCTTTTTCGCCGGTTCCTTTTCTTCATCATCCCAAGAACCACCCAGGAGATTCGAAATAGCGCTGGACGCATTTTGCGGTTCTTTTTGGGGCTCCGCCTGGGGTTCTATCTGAGGTTCTATTTTTGCTTCAAGAGGTTCCGACTCGGCTTTTTCAATGCGCTTGTCTTCGATGGGAATCGCCGGTGGAAAGCTTTCTGCAGGCGGCAAAGGCGCGGGCTCTTTTTCTTTTTCAATGAAATCAAATATCGAAGGCAGCTTTGGCGCAGCCGAAATGTCCTCGGGCGCCTCGGCGGGAACATCAGGAATGATCGCCTGCACTTTTTCTTCGATCGCCGGAATCACGATGGGTTCAACCGCAGGAATCTCCACAGGCGCAGGAACAGGCTCCGGAACGACTTCCGCTTTTACATCCGCTATAGGAGTTTCAATGGCGCTGCTTACAACAGGTTCAGGGACCGTAGGCGTAGGCGTTTCAGGGCTTGCAGTCTCTGTTCGACTAACAGGTTCCGGAGCAACAGGTGCCTGCGTTTCTATATCTGTGATGTCTATTCCACGGATACTTATTGGTTCCGGGGCTGGTACTGCCTGCGTATCTGCGGCGCCGGTGCCAGCACCGCTAACAATAGGCTCTGGCGGAAGCTCGTCCGCCTTTAAAATTTTTCGCCCTTTATCCTCCTTGGCAGGGCCTTTTGGCTTTATGGTCGGCGCTTTGGCCGGCGGTTTTTTATTGGCGGGTTTGGGCGCGTTCATCTGCGTATACGCGCTCGTGCCACCGACACCATCCGCGATGCTGTCAAACGTACGCGCCATGGAACGAAACACTTTCCCCATGGCCGTATCTTCAATTTGCGTCCAGGCCGGCGCCACCGCAGGTCCGGATGTATAGGAGGGCCCGGTAGACGCTTGCGGCGACAAGGGAGGCTGACTGGCGGCTTCCACCTGCGCTTTTAACGCTCGCTCCACAAATTCATCGAACTTTCGCAACGCATTCCAATCCGTCCATAAGGCTTCGCAGGTGACGCACAAATGCAGGACAACGCCGCGGCTGCGCACGCGGCCATCCACCATCTTCTGGAAACATTTTGGACACCATCGATCCGCGGGCAAAAGCAGCGCTTTGGTTTCGGCCAGGGCTACGCGACAAGCGGTTTTATCATCGCTATAGGCGGCGATCAGTTTCTGCTCTACCCACAGGGAAAGACAGGCCGGACAACGTTCCAGCGATCCCAATGCCGTCGTCACGGTCTCGAGCATTTGATCCGGACAACTCGGACACTTTAAAAGAGAAGGCTGCACGCTCATAAATAGAAACCCATGCTGCTTTTAGGATAACAGCCGAAGGTTACAAATAAAAGTCTTTTCACTTGCCTATGATACCTCACCAAAAAGTTACGGAAACACCGCCTGATGCGTCATAATAGCGTATGCGCTCGTTTTGCACATTCGCCCTGGCCGCGCTGTTGAGCGGAAGCTTTTTTACGCTCCCAGCCCGCGCCGACTCCGTTCCCCCCGTGGCTGTTTCCACCGCCGCGGCGGCCGCGATTCCCCTGCCCGAGGTGCCCATGCAGGCCGAATCCGCCGCGGCCAATCTGCGCGATATTGAAACTAATTTTTCTTCCGATCAAGAGTCCAAAATTGTCGATCAGGAATTGCCCAACCTTGGACGCGAAATTGACGCGCGGCATGAAGAAAGCTCCAAGATTTTAACAACGGCTCCTTCCTTAGAAACGCTGCACAGTCTGAATCGAGACTGGGAAAAATTGCATGAGACCATCTCCAATTGGAATCGCGATTTGCTGCGCCAAACCACGCAGCTGGATGAACAAATCACGCGGCTGGCGCTCCTGCAGCAGACCTGGGAACAAACCCTGCAGTTAACTAAAGGCGCGGACACGCCGGCGCCGATTCTGGAGCATGTCCATGCCGTGATTAACTCGATTGCGCAAACGCGGGAGCTTGCGGAAAGACGCCGCGCGGAAATTCTGGACCTGCAGAATCGCGTGTCGGAAGTAGACGGCCGCGTGGTGTTGGCGCTGGCATCCGTTCAACGGGCGCGCGAGCAGGCGCTCAGCCGAATTTTTACGCGCGATTCGCCGCCCGTCTGGGATGCGGAACTCCGCGCCACGCCCAGCGAATCGCTGATCCAGGAAAGCCGGAATTCGTTTTCCACACAACTTCAGGCCCTGCGCGCTTACATTGCCCGCGAGCCGGAAAAATTTGCCGCGCATGCCGTGGTTTTGGTGCTGTTGATCGTCGCGCTCTACGCCATTCGCAGGCACGTCCATCCCTGGGTGCAGGAAGAGCCGGCGATTGCGCGCGCCGTGCGCGTGCTGCATGCGCCGATCGCGACGGCTTTGCTTCTTTCCATCGTGAGCGGCGGCTGGATCTATCCGGAAGCGCCGCGTCTATTGTGGGCGCTCTTTGGCGTGGCCGCGCTGATTCCCGCGGTGATCATCATGCGCCAGCTTCTGGAACCGTATCTATTCCCCATCTTGAACGCGTTGATGGTGTTTTTCTTCATCGACCGCCTGCGGATGATTGCCGCCGCGCTTCCGCTACTTTCCCGTTTTCTGTTTCTGGTGGAAACGCTGGGCGGAATTATCTTTCTAGTCTGGCTTTTGCGGCCGGCGCGCTGGAACACAATCCCCGAGAATAACCGGGATGACCTTTGGAAAACCATCCATTATGCGACGAAGATTGCGCTGGGGATATTTTGCGTTTCCGTTCTGGCGAACATCCTGGGATACATGGGACTCTCCAAACTGCTGGGCAGTTCCGTGCTGCGCAGCGGTTATCTGGCCGTTATTCTTTATGCGTCGCTGCGCGTGCTGGACCTCTTCACGCTTTTTGCCTTGCGCGTTCCGCCGCTCGCCAAACTGAGCCTGGTCCAACGCCATCAAAAAGAGATTTGGGAAGACACCCGCTGGTTTCTAGAATGGGCTGCCCTTATCGCATGGGCGCTGGCCACCCTTGAATTTTTGGCGGTGCGCTCGCTCCTGTTCAGAATAATCGCCAAAATTCTGACGACGTCCCTGACCTTGGGCTCGATCAGCGTTTCCCTCCTTCATCTCCTGGAATTCGGCCTCACGATCTGGGCGTCGTTTTTAGTCTCGCGCTTCGTGCGCTTTATTCTGGACGAGGATGTCTATCCGCGCGTGGAATTGGCCCGCGGGTTGCCCTATGCGATTTCAACCATGCTGCATTACGCGATTCTCGTCTGGGGATTTATTTTCGCGCTGGGCGCGCTGGGTATCGACATGACGAAGTTCACCATCCTCGCCGGCGCGTTCGGCGTGGGATTGGGCTTTGGCATGCAGAACATCATGAACAATTTTTTCTCCGGGCTCATCTTACTTTTCGAACGCCCGATTAAAGTCGGCGACGTGATCCAGATCGACGATGCTTCCGGCGTCGTTGAACGGATCGGCATTCGCGCCAGCACGATCCGCACCACGGCGGGCGCGGAAGTCATCGTCCCCAACGGCAGCCTGATTTCGTCGAAGGTCACCAACTGGACGTTCTCCGCCCGTCAGCGCAGCATTGAAATGCCCATCAGCGTGGATCCGGCGGCGGATCCGCAAAAAGTGATCGCGCTTCTGGAAGCGGTGGCCAAAACGGATCCGCATATCGCCAAGACGCCGCCCCCCAGGGCGCTGGTCGTCAAAATGGGCGCGGCTTCCCTGGATTTGGAATTGCACGCCTCCACCGACCGCATCGAGGACTGGAACCAGGTCCGCAGCGATCTGGCCGTGACGTTGAGCGCCGCATTGCGTAAAGAAAACATCGGCATCCGTTAGTCAGCGGCGGTCCAATCGGAAGGCATCGATCACGTTCTGGCCATCCCAATGAAATTCATAGATGGCATCGCGCGCGCAAGCGGTAATGGTTTGCGGTGAAAATACGGCGAGGCATTCGCCGTCCGGGCGACGGACGCTGGTATACGCGATTCCTTGAGATCCCGCCTTCCACAACTCGCGTCCCAACGCCTGGGAACTCTGATACGTATCCGGCCTGTAAACGGCTCGAAAGGATTTCTGCAGGCCGCGAAGGTCGTGAAAATCACCGCTGAGAGATAACAAAAGCGCCACATCCTGCACGGCGGTCGGCGGCGTATGATGGTCTCGCAGCCGTTTTGCCCAGTGAAATTTTTTCTCCGCCAGAGCCGTTTGTTCATCGGAGGCGGTGTACAAAACCGGAAAGGCGCCATAGCCGAACCGGCTTTCAGCCAGGTAGGAAAATCCCGCGCGAACGTAACTGCTGACCCCCTTGAGGAAAAAATCCTCTTTACGCAAAAAGGACCGCAGGCCCTTTTCGGCTTGGACTCTTGGATTCGTGAGCCGCTCCAGTTCGATCAAGTTATTTTGGTCCGTAGCGTCGCCAAGCCGCTCGTAAAGAGGTATTCCCGGGATGCGCGCGGAAACCAAGCGCCAAGCTCTTTTCCAATCGAGATGGCGGACGCGGAGTTTATTTACCAAGCGCCGCGCCAGGCGTCTAAGTAACGTCGCACTTCATATAGGGCGGCGATGTCTCCCCGTAACATGAAGTGGAGTGGCGTCTTGCCGCCAAAGGGAGGAGCATCTGCCGCGCGGTGGATCCAACGGTCGGCGATTGAGGAATCATGGAAAAGGATCTGGAGCGCCTTATAAATCCCGATGAGATAAGAGAGCCGTTCCAGCGTGTCTCGCGTGAGCGCGCGTTGGGGATCTTTTTTCCAGTCAAAAAAAGTGGAGCGTGGCGGAGATCCCAACAGCACGCGCTGGTCATCTACGGAAAGATTCCAAAGGTCGGCAAGCCGAAAAAACCCGCGCAGCCCGGCCGCGCCCAGGCGATGAATTTGTTCCCGCGTGATGGTTTCGCGCGAAATGGTCTTCATTGTTTCAGTATAGTCTAAATTTAGACTTTGTCAAGCGCTTTCGGACTTATGGCGTCCTTGCTGTTTCCCGACGCGAAAGGGTATCATCCCACACACATGAGTTTTTCTTTCGGAAATATCGCGCTGGGGTTGCCGCTTGGCATCGGCATATGGTTTCTGGTGCGCTGCGTGTTGTCCGGCTTTTATTCCGTGGACCAGAACGAACGCGCGGTGATGACCACGTTTGGCCGCGCGGAACGGCGAGAAAACCTGACGACGCTGCAGGACCCTATTTCCGCCGGTCTTCAGCCTGATGAAAAAGAACGCTATGTCTATCCGCAGGTGCGCGTCATTCTTCCGGGCGGCCCGTATTTCAAATTTCCCTGGCAAAAGGTTTACAAAGTCAGCATCGCTACACAGACGGTGAATATCGGGTTTGATCCCGAAGCGCCTTCCGCGAACATGAACGGCAAAGAACTGGAAGCGGTCACTAAAGATCAGCTCAATACGGGACTCAAAGGCCAGCTCCGCTATAACGTATCCGACCGGAACCTTTATGCTTTCTTCTTCGGCATCCAAAATCCGATCGCGCACATCATGGGCTATTTTGTGTCGATCCTGCGCGAACGCATCGCCAATTTCGAAGCGCCTCGGAAAGCCGCGAGCGATGACCCGGCGGCCGGCACCATGGTCCAGGGCATTTCCATCAATGACTTGCGCAAAAATTTAACGGACATCAGCCACCACATGGAACTGGAATGCGTCACGGCGCCCGCGCGCTACGGCATGGCGCTGACCGCGGCATTGATCACGGGCATTGATCCCCCGGAAGAAGTGGAATCTGCGCTGGCCGCGATTAACACCGCGCACAACCAGGTCTCTTCCAGCATCAGCCTGGCCCAGGCCTCGGCGGATCAAAAAATTGTGCAGTCGCGCCGCGCGGTTGAAATCGAGACGCTGAAAGCGCAGGCGGAAGTACAGCTCTTGAACCAAATGGCCGCGCAGCTTACCACGCTCAAGAAAAGCGGCCCCGATGCCTTGACGCTTTATCTGCGCAACATCAAGCTGGCGCTATTCAACCAGGCGCGCCGCGCGATCCTGGCGGTGAAAAAATAATGGATTTCATCATCGGCGTCGTGATCACCTTTTTTGCCTGCTTCTTTCTGGAACCGATTATCCTGGGCATCGCCAAGACGCTGGGCTTTTATGCGATCGTGAACGAACGCGAAGCGCGCGTCTATGTGCTCTTCGGAAAAGTCATCGGCATTCTGAATGAGCCGGGGCTTTGCCTGCTTTGGACCCGGTTCGGCTGGAAAGCGCTGTTTGTGAACTGGCTGGGCACCTGCTACGTGCGGGATCTGCGGCTGGATCAGCAATACCTCCGCAGCACGCCGGTGAACTCCGAAGAAGGGGCGCCTATGGGCATTGGGGTCTGGTATGAAATGTTTATCAGCGATCCCGTCGCGCACGTCTTCCGCAATGCCGATCCCGAAGGCTCTCTGCTCGCCAATGTCGGCAACGCCACCGTGCGTTGCCTGAGCAACATGCCGTTGAGCGCCATGCTGCAGGAGCGCCACGCCATGAGCCAAACCGTGCGCCAGGAAGTCTCTAATCAATCGCAGGAATGGGGCTACAAGGTGGGATCGGTCTATATCCGCAAAGTGCACTTCCGGGATGATGAAATGGTCCGGCAGATTGAAGCCAAAGTCGTGAATCGCCTGCGCCAGGTCACGGCCGCCATTACGCAGGACGGAACCAATCAGGTGAACATTATTTCCAGCACCGCGGAGATGCAAGCCGCCGTGGAATTCGCGCGCGCCGCCGCCATGCGGCCCCAGATTGTGGGCGAAGCCCTGAACACCATTTCCAAAGATCCGGAAGTCGCGTCATCGCTCTTCGATATTCTCGAAACGCAGAACCTGCTCAAGGGCAATGTGGACCTGACGCTGATTCCCGAATCCGGCCGCAACGATTTACTTACTGAAGTTCTTTCCGCTAGCACCCCCGGAACACCACAGCCGCGCCCCTCGTCTAAGCCTTAAATAACCATTTATTCCATTTGTTACGATTAAGGACATGAACTCCCTGTGGCGTCCGTGGCAAAAAAAACAGGACCGTAATGGAAATCCAGGGTTATTGGGCGAACCCGCCAATAACCGGATGGAAGATCAGTTCCGGCATATTCTGGAAGGGATCCCGGACTATGCCGTTTTTCTTCTGGACGGGAAAGGCCATATCAGCCGCTCTTCCGGCTCAACGGAGCAGTTCTTCGGCTATACGGTCGAGGAGTTGCGCGGCAAACATTTTTCTTTCCTATATTCCGCGGAAGATCTGGCGAATCGCACCCCCAACCAGGAACTTCAGATGGCATCCGCGCATGGCCGCCTGGAGGATACGACATGGCGCGTTCGGCGCGATGGATCGCGCCTGTGGACCGAATCCACGCTTTGTCCGGTGCGCGGAGAAGACGGCGAGATCCAGGGATTTACCTATGTCATCCGCGATGTGACCGAGCAGAAAAACAAAGAACAGACGCTCCGACAGAAAGAAGAGGAATTAGCGCAGGCGCGCAAGTTGGAAGCTTTAGGCCGGCTGGTGGGCGGCGTCGCGCATGACTTTAACAATTTTATTACCGGCATTATCGGTTTGGCGGAAGAAACCCACCAGAGCCTGGGCGTCGGAGATCCGCGCCGCGAGGACCTTGAGGAAATTATGAAGCTCGCCAATCGCGCCAGCGCGCTGACCGGCGAATTGCTGGCCTTCGGACAAAAGCAGGCCTCCTCACCGCAGGTGGAGCACCTGAACGCATTGGTCGAAGGAAATAAAAAATTCTTACTCCGGCTCATCGGCGCGGATATCGATCTGCAACTGACGCTCGATTCCCAGCCCGGCTATCTCTTAATGGATCCCAGGCAATTCGATCAGATCCTCGTTAACCTGATCATGAATGCGCGCGATGCCATGCCCAAGGGTGGAATTCTTCGCCTGGAAACCAGCCGTACGAAAATCACGGAAACTTCGTCCGCGGGAATTTCACCGGGGCGGTACGTCGTCCTGCAGGTCTCCGACACGGGTTCGGGAATGGAAAAAGAAGTCCTGGAGCGCCTCTTTGAACCCTTCTTTTCGACGAAGAAGCAGGGCAAAGGAACGGGGCTCGGCCTGGCGACCGTCTATGGAATCGTCAAGCAGCACGGGGGCTCTATTACGGTGGAAAGCCAACCGGGGAAGGGAAGCAGTTTTCGCATTTTGTGGCCGGAAGTGGCCGCGCCGGCGCTTCAGGGAACCGGCATTTTGCCTTCAACACCGACAGTCCACACCGAAACGATTCTCGTCGTAGAAGATGAAGACGCCGTACGCTGGATCGCGCAGCGGGCGCTGGAAAAAAACGGATACCGGGTGCTCACGGCGGCTTCCGGGCCGGCCGCGCTCAAAATCGCGCGGGAATTCCATGAACCCATCCATCTTTTATTGACCGATGTGGTGATGCCTGAGCTAAACGGACGTGTTCTCGCCGAACAATTTAAGTTCCATTTTCCGAAAGCCGCCGTCCTTTACATGTCCGCTTACTCCGAGGACATCATCCATCAACGCGGCATTTTGGGACCGGGATTCAATTTCATTAAAAAGCCTTTTACGCAAGGGACGCTGCTCCTCAAAGTCTCCGTCGTTCTGGAAAAACGCCAAGAAAGGCCAAAACCATAATGGCTGATCCGCGCGATTCCACAAGTCCATTTGGCGTCCTGGATTTTCTGTCCTGGGATGATGAGAAGCACGGGTCCCACTACCATGGGGCGCAATTTCAGAAAAGCTTTTCCCTGATGCGGGAAGCCGGCGTCGGATTCGTGCGTTTCGATTTTCTCTGGGACGATATTGAGCCGGCGCCGGGACGTTTTGTCTTCGACAAATACGATCGTATCGTCAACGCTGCGCTCAAGCATGACATCAAGGTACTGGGGCTTCTCGTTTACAATCCTGCGTGGTCCGGACAGGCCTGGAACCATGCGCCGGATCCGATGGCTTACGCCCGCTTTGCCCAGAGGGTGGTTGACCATTTTAAAGATCGGATCCGCCATTGGCAACTTTGGCATGAACCGGACAATCCGGCCTTCTGGCAGCATCAGGATAAAATGCAGGGGTATACGGCCCTTCTAAAACAAACCTATCCGCTCCTTAAGGCCGCGGACCCGAGCTGCATCATCCATCTCGCCGGGATGAGCCGGTCGCTGCCGGGTGGCCTGAAAAGCGTTTATGAAAATGGCGGGCAGCCTTTTTTCGACGTGATCGCCATTCATCCCTTTGCCAATCCGTTAATGCCGGGCGCCCTGGAAGCGCTGCATCATCTCTATCAGACCGTGCGGCGCGTTGTGGAACAGAATGGCGACACGGAAAAACCGATCTGGCTGACGGAGATCGGCTGCCCGGGCATGCGCGATCCGCGGGCCGCGCCGAACTGGTGGCTAGGCAAAAATCCCGACGAAACGGTCCAGGCGGAATGGGTCAAAACGATTTATACGGGAGCGTTGGAATGGGCTGGCGTGGAAAAAATTTTCTGGTGTTTTTTCCGCGATACGAAAGACCACTTCAAATCCGGTTCCGACTATGACGGGCTGATCCGCCATGACTTTTCTAAAAAGCCTTCTTTTGAAGCCTACCGCAATCTGACAAGTTCATTTATTAAGAGATAAGAGTCCCGGGCCTTGGATCGCCAATCCTAGAAGAAGGGTGGCAAATGCCAGCAGACTGAACATTTCTTCCCGATACGCCATGTTGAAGTGCGGCAGGCCGTGCATCAAGAGGATCACCAGCAGGATTGCCGCCGCGGTACGCGTCCGATAGCCGAGGATAAGGCTGACGCCGCCCACAAGCTCCAGAATAGAAATGAAGCCCGGCAAGACGCGGCCATTCCAATGCGGGAAAATAAGCTGCAGTTTGATCCACCCAATGTCCCCAAAGCGGCATCCCATCACGAGCCGCGCCACTAGTTGCGGCAGCCAGTCCAATTTTTTCATAGGGAAGTATTAAATCAGAATTTTTTAAAGATTGCTTTTCGCCATCACGCGTTCGTAAAAAGCATGCGACGCTGCACGATACGGTGAACGTGATGCAATCCCAAGGCCAGCGGGACTGATACGAATATGATGCCAATAAGAACCGGAGCTATCGCAAGAAACTGGCTGAGGATCCATGCCCCCAATGTGGGGTCCATCCCAGCGAGCGCGAGCGGCACCAAAAGAAGCAGCATCGCAGTATCTTCCGGCATCTCAGGAGTCTGCACTGCATTTGCCATCTCGGCGTTCCATTCCGCCGCTGTGATCACGCGCAAATGATGGCCTTCGGAGGTACGAATGGGCTCGCGCAACGTTTGGAGAAGGGCCGCATGTGAGTCATCGGCCATAATTAATGTAAGAACCGGCGACTGGGGATTACGATTGTCCCAAACAACTTTCATTCCATCAAAATAGTGATCAATGGCACCAAACATGTTGCTCCACTCCGCCGCTTTACTTGACACGAGATAAGCGCGGAACAGTCCCGGAGCTTTTAGGATGTAATCACTAATCGGCACATTGATCGACCTTTGAGTCGGAAGATCAATGCCCCAATTTGTTTCGGATTGTGCCCGCACACTAAGGCCCTTGTAGGCCTTGGCGTTTTTTGGATCACTGGGAACCGGATCCCAGGGGACTTGGGGTAACAAGTCAAAGAGCGAATCAGCCACGATAAAATTCTTCGCTGGAACAATAGGCTTGGGAGGGACTGAGTCCGTCTGCAGGCGAACCGTGAGGCCATCGCGCGTCGTAAAGACAGCGTACTTATCGAGCGGATAGGCGCGACCGCCGATGAGTTCCACAACGTCCTCCGGCAGAAGCGCCATTGCTTCGGCGCTCAAGATCACCGTCAACGTTCTTACATTTTTATCCCAAGTGAATTCTTTCACCGCCAGATCCGTTAAAACATGTTCGATTCGCTTAAAGTTCGACTTTGACGTACCTATCGTTGTGCTGCTTCCCACATCAATAATTACGGTTTTAGATTCAAGAGCGTGCGCGATGGACAGAACGTTAATTGCTCCACCCTCTCGAGATGTTTCTTCGATTTCCAAACGTATATTAGGCCAACCGTGATTCGCCGTTCCATCTGCAACCAAAAACTCTGAATTTCTCGTTGATTTTGGGTTCGCCAGATATTTGGCACGCCCTCCATCATCAAAAACTTTTTCCCATGTCAAGGCTAAGGCATCAAAAGACGACCGGAAACGGACAAGCTCCTGTTGGAAACGTGTGTTCTGAAGTTGATCTAACGTTTTGAATTCGGCGATCTTGGCCGTGATGCGCTCATGTTCTTCGGGAGAGAGTTGCAAGTTATTCAACAGCGCGAGCTGATCCAGGAAAGCCTGAAGCAATCCCGCCGCATCCTGATAGCCTTCGCGGACTTTCATTTTAACTTCCACGGAAGCGCCGCTGCTATCGTACTCCTCACGCGTCGCTTCGACAATAACGGCCGGAGCGCCTGCCGCTTTCAATGCCTGAATATCCTTTCCATATCCCTGCCAGGAGTCATAGCGGGCGGCGAGTTCCATGGCGACGGAAACAAAGATCTGATCTTTCCCGGTAAGATGACGGATTCCGGCCAGGAACTGGATGGCCTGGGCCATGAGATCGGGGTCCTTGACACTGGGTACAGACGAAATTTGTTGTGGTTCGAGTGAGATCAAACGCGGAGCTTCAGGTTTTGCCAGCAATGCCTTGACGTCTTTTTCTACTCCAGCTTCGTCATATTGAGCGATGTCTTTTTTGACGTCGGGATAGGCCTGCATGAACGCCACAATCTTGGCGCGGCCGGCCGCGGAGTTCAGCGTCTCAAAATTGACGTTTTCTTCGTAGAAGGTTAAGACGCGCGTCAAACGCTGCTTGGGGTCTAAGCGTTCCAGCTCTTTGGCTGCTTCAAACAAAGCACTTCGCGTCTTTGAATCGAACGAATAGTAAAGGTTCGCCTGGATCAGCAAGGCGGCCATTTCGCGGTTGATTTTTGTTTCTAAGGGTTGCTCAGCAGGCGTGAGCGTCAGCTCCGCCGCTTCATGCGCCACATGCATCAGCAGAAAGAGCTGCCGCGCTTCAGAGGATAAGGCCTTGTATCGTTCGTCCAGTAAGAGTTGAAAGTCCCCGGGCTTCTCTGTTGATGGCCGCAAATAGACCGCTCCCGGCAAAAAGATGGCAGGCACAAAGCACGCGCGCGTGATTTTATCGAGCGCTGGACCCAGCGCGGGAAACATCGCGCGCAGCCGGCTCTTGGCGCTTTCGAACTCCACCGTTTCGACGTCCCCCCTGATGGGCGGCGTACGGAACTGCCGTTGCGTCGGGGAATCGGGCGTCGCGTAATCGGCGCCGAACCGGTCGGACATGATCGGCGCTTGTTCGCGTTCCTTTTTCCATTGCTCTAAGGTTTCTGTCAGATCTTGAATCCAGCCTGATCCAAAACCATGTTTATTTTCAAGTATTTCAATAACTTTAGAAAGAAGCGTTATTCCGTCCGCAATTTTGTCGGTCAAAAAAAACCAGGAGCTGCACCTCTCCACCAAGATTACGTCTGCCGCCAAAACATGCGATCCGAACACAACAACATCACCTGGGAAAATTGTTTTTAATAGTTCAAGAACGTCCTTCGCTCCCCGTGCTATCGCAGGCGTCCGTATCAAGCGCTGCGACTGAACAACCCGTGGTCCCGGCCGCGCCGCAAGCGCACGGTCCTGCCAGACCAGCAACACCCGACTCAGAAGGTCGAGTTTTGTGTAGAGTTGGACAGCATTTTTCTTAGCGGCACTTTCCAAAAGATGTTCGATAATTAAACGCAACGTCCCGACCGGATCACCTTCCGATGCGATGACAGACATATCGAGCAATTCTTCTTTGCTCCAACTCTCTGAAAGGACATGGGGCGGTCTGTTTTCAGAATGAATCTCAAACTTATTGCCAAGCCCAAGAACGTTACCCACAAGCTGCCCAATATTTTCAACCGTTGGATCCGGATAACGTTCAAGGAAACTTTTTACGCGGCCAAAATGAGTCCTTTTATCTGTTTCATGTCTAGAAAGCCGATCTGAAGTAAAACCTTGCTGCTGCGCCAAGGCGTACCGTTCCAGGCGCAACCGAGTAATCGCCGCCGTGCCCCATGTCTCCTCTCGTCCAGATTCATGATCCATTTGAATGAGCGCCGCATCCAGGAGGCTCACGGCCCCTTTTTCGACGAGGTCGGGAGCTATCCAGACATTACTTAACCCCTGTTCCTTAGCAGGGATCCTCCATGCGAACGAAACGCTGGAACGTTCTTCCCCGGCTCTCACGCTAAACGTATCGGGTCCGAACGTCCCTGAGGCCTTTTCCAAGTGGGGATGTATCGTTTTCAAAATTCGATACGCCTCTTCAATCGGAATAACTTTCGGGCCCGCTTCATTTTTAGAAACAAAAAATCGCATTTTATTTTGACTAAGTTCAACGGTGTAAGAGACATCCCCATCGCGAATCCAAACCTCCCCGGGTGATGCCGTCATTGAATGATTAAGGGTTAACAATCTGAAATGGGTTTTTTGTTTAGATCCATGAGATGAAAGAACGCAACGAATGACATAATCGCCTTTGGCATAGGCGCCGCCGCTTTCAAAAGGAACCGCGCCCAATAATTTCCAAATCCTATCCGGACTCCGGCCTGCATAGCCTTCGAGAATGCGATTGGCACGCTCCAGGCCGCGATCAAAATCATTATTGGCCAGGACTTGGATCAGTCGTTGACGGTCATTTATAGGCATTTGCTCTTCCGGCAGAATCTCCCACGAATATCCTCCCAGCGCCTCGCCTTTTTGAAGCCCTGCCGGAACCTGGGAATAACCTTCTTGCGAAAGATAGACGGTCAGATGCTTTTTGTCCTTGGACAATGACAGACCGCGATATGCTTCTCCTTCAAAGGTCCGAAAATGCGACTGGGCTGCGGTTCCACTAAGAGGGATACAGCTTAGCTCAAAAGATTTTCCAGGAATACTATAAGGCTGCCATCTCAAAGCAAATTCAGGATTAATGCTATTTTTGTCTCGTGTAGCCAATAGCAACCAGCTGGGAGAAGAGGTCCAACGAATCCCGCTTTGCCGGCCTTTTTTATTAAAGCTACCTATATATAGCGTGTCTGATCCACGGAGCGGCCTCTTCCACGGCAATGCCGTCATATCCCGAAGAAACTTTGGATAGCCCACGTAAGAAGCATCCGGTGGCGTTTGGTCACGAACTTCTTGCGGCTCAGCCGGAGCTTCGGGTTTTGCCAGCAATGCCTTGATGTCTTTTTCTACCGTAGCTTCGTCATATTGAGCGCTATCTTTTTTGACGTCGGGATAGGCCTGCATGAACTCAATGATCTTGGTGCGACCGGTGGCGGAGTTCAACGTCTCAAAATTGACATTTTCTTCGTAGAAATTTAAGACACGCGTTAAACGCTGCTTGGGTTCTAAGCGTTCCAGCTCTTGGGCTGCTGCAAACAAGTCGCCGCGCGTCTTTGAATCGAAGGAATAGTAAAGGTTCGCCTGGATCAGCAAGGCGGCCATTTCGCGATTGATTTTCGTTTCCAAGGGTTGGCCGGCAGGCGTGAGCGTCAGCTCCGGCGCTTCATGCGCCAGATGTATCAGCAGAAAAAGCTGCCGCGCTTCGGAAGATAGATGTTCTCTATATCGTTCGTCCAGTAAGAGTTGAAACTCACCGGGTTTCTGCGGATGCGGACGCAAATAGACTGATCCCGGTAAATTATTTACAGGGACGAAGGAAGCGCGGGTAATTTTATCGAGCGCTGGACCCAGCGCGGGAAACATTTCGCGCAACCGGTTTTTAGCATTTTCGAATTCCGTCGCTTCAACTTCCCCCCTCATGGGCGGCGTACGGAACTGCCGCTGCGTCGGGGAATCGGGCGTCTCGTAATCGGCGCCAAAGCGGTCAGACATAATTGGTGGAGCGGCTCTTTTCAGCTCTTCGAGTTTTTGGTCGATGGCCTGGCGCAGAATCGATGGCATCGATTTGCCCTTGCTTTTCCAATGGGCCGCAATTTGCGCGGCGATCGCTTCCAATGTGCCGATGTAGTCCTGATCCCAGGTTCCACCAAGTTCTATGGCCTGTACTTGATCGCCACCAAACTTGACGTGAATCTCCGGCGCGCCGTTGGGAGCGCTGTTGGGCGCGGGATAAATGGTTTTCAAGTACGTCAGCTGGAATGTCTCTTCCAGGAATTGAATGAAATGCTGGCGCTCAGGCTCTAAAGTACGGAGTTTTCCTTCAAGAAAATCTCGATAGGAGTCATCATTCGTGATAGCGCGAATTTCCACCTCGGCATTGTGGAGACCCTGATGCAGAATCTGGACCTCGCCCAGATCTTTGGCGGTTTTCGTGACCTCCATCCAATCGAAACCACTTTTCTTCGTCGGACTTTGGAACGCCGCTTCAAGCATGTCCTGGGCACGATCGCGGTCGCCCGAGTCCAGATATTTCTGCGCCAAGCGACAAAAGTCCTGCACTCTATAGTTGTTGCTCCCTGATTCTAAATGGGCCTGCTCAATCCATAGAAACCATTCCTTCACATTCAGCTTGCGAGAAACGTCCTTAATGGGCTCTAGAAGATCAATTCTTTTTTCTTTTTTAGATTTTTGGATCATGGCCATTACGAGGGCATCCGCGCCGTTTTTATCTCCCTTCGCGATCATCCGTTGAACCATTTTTACGTAGGCATCCGACCAGTCGTATTTCAACTCAAAAGGAGAAAATGTCAGGCCGCATTCCGCCTCATAGGCACTTAAAACATCCAGGACAACTGAAGAGTCCGCTATATCCGCCAAATATTTAGCAAAGTACAAGAGATCACTGAAGCCCAATGTCCCCGTAAACACCAAAACGATTAATTTCTTTGTCTTCTTTACCAGTTTGGCAGCCCATTCAGAGTCCGCTAAAAACAAAGTCTTCCAGAAGGACGCAAAAATAAATCCGTACAATTCTGAATGCCACGCGGAGGGATTCTTTGAAATACGTTTTAAGATCGCTTCTACAGCCAGCAACACGTCCTGTGGATTTGGCCCTACGACATCGAGAATATCTTCATTTCTTTCTAGCGCCGCTAAGAGATCCTCGACCGGAACAGCAAGCATCGTTGGCTTGAGTTCCCTGGCCGGGACCGCTAAATTTGGTGATTGCGGTGTTTGTTCATGCATCCCTTCCGATACACTTTTGGGAGTGAACACCGCGATCGGCTTGGATTCCACTTTCAGTGGTCGGTCAGACACCTGCTTTCTCACCCAATCGGCTTTATAATCCGCTTTTTTAAAATTAGAATCGGTGGCAATGAAGTTGAGCAGCGCGTCTCTGTTTGCTTCAGCGATGACCGCCTCGGCGCTGTCTAACTGGTCATAAAGCGCGAGCGCGGGACTAAACCGATCGGCTTCGTTCACGGTATCGAGGGTTTTGGCGGTGGCGCGAAGCAACTCGCGTTCGGCGGGAGTAAGGGCCCAGTACATCTGCGCCTGCGCCATTACGCCGAGGAGTTCGTGGTTTATTTCAACCGGCGGCGCTTCCCCCAGCGGTGCGTCGGATAATTCCGCCGCCTCGTGGGCTAGATGCATGATGTGCATCAATTGGCGCGCCGGAGCATCCAGGCTCTTGTAATTTTCTTCTTCTAAAAGAATCCATTCATCAGCCTGATTTACCGGTCTCTGCATGGTCACGGCGCCCGGCATCACCAGAGGATCCGCATAATGGCCTTTTTTAATTTTCTCAAGAACGGGCACCAGGTTTGGAAAGTGCGCGCCCACTCGCTCTTTGGCCGCTTTCAATTCATCCTCGGGAATCGCGTCCTTCAAGGCGATTTTTCGATCTCTTTTTATTTTTTT
>Ga0206844_10193_pt2 | contig 18816 bp, 13 predicted proteins | sample Alteio_BWOrgCont_22_FD_152907 | JGI IMG/M metagenome (GOLD analysis project Ga0206844, IMG submission 152907) | Enriched cells from forest soil in Barre Woods Harvard Forest LTER site, Petersham, Massachusetts, United States -... | ecosystem: Environmental > Terrestrial > Soil > Temperate forest >...
ATACAGTATCCGAAATAGTTGGCATGAATATTTCATTAATTTCCTTATTTTGAAATAAGAAGTTAATTTTTTGTGAAAAATAGTTGGCAAAATGACGGATCATATCAAGATTATTAATAAACATATCAACGTGTTCGTCATTCTTAACAGTTGATGTAAAATAGAATGCCTCTACATAATTTAGGTGTGTTAAATAGAGTGTCAGAGAGTTCCAAAAATCTAATTTATGAAGAATCTCTTTGTATTTATCTTCTGGGCATCCTTTCCTATAAAAAATACTCTTTTCATTGTGTAGTACAGAAGATACTTCTTTTTCGTAAGTTTCCATTTTATTGTTTATGAAATGGTTACAAAAGTATTCATTCCATCTCATGTTGTTACAGAGGCCCAGGCTTTTCCCATCTTGAAGAAATCTCCTATATCCGAAAGTTGAGATGCAGAAGAAGTCCTTCGCTGGTGATATAATTTGATCCACAATACCAGATGTCTGCAAAGAAAAATCAAATACTTGTTTAATAATTGGTTTCATAAGATATCACCCTTACTTTTGGAAAACATCATTAAAGCATATTTTTTATTATGATCCTTCCAATTTTTACTCATTAGAATTAATGGCACATACAAAAAAAATTATATACTAGTAAAAATTACGAGGCGTTTCACCTTAAATTTTATGGCATAGAATTTCTTGAATACAAAATAATGAAAAGGTTCTCATTTGAAGCATTAAGATGAAAGGTTCATTATGCAATTACCCAAGAAAACCCTGTGTTCTTCAATTTTAGGAAGCTTTATAGAGTTCTACGACTTCACACTTTTTGGTTATTTTTCTGTGGCTATCAGCTCAACATTTTTCCCCGCTCATGATCCTTACATCTCACTTCTTTACACCTATACTATCTTTGCCGTAGCGTTCTTTTTTAGGCCTCTGGGCGCTATATTATTTGGTACGATGGGTGACTTGTATGGACGGAAAGTAGCCTTGAGCTTTTCTATACTGCTCATGGGTATATCAACCTTGGCCATTGCCATTTGTCCAAGCTACACAACTCTAGGGGGTTATTCCTCAATCATAATTCTTATTTCACGCATATTACAAGGCGTGTCAGCTGGGGGTGAATACTCCGGGAGCATTATTCTAACTGTTGAATCATCCGTCGAACGTTCCAGAGGTCTAACGGGAAGCCTTGTTATTACCGGCTGTATGTTGGGAGCCCTGATGGGTTCTTATGCAAATTATTTTTTTAGTGATACTTCCGATAGCTGGAGGTTTGCCTTCCTCATAGGCTCAACAATTTCAGTCTTGGTTCTTTATATAAGAAGCTATATTGAGGAAAGTCCCGAGTATATACCTCAGCAAGTGAGTAATAAAATTTCACATTTATTTCAGGGTATAAAAGAGAATTACCTTGGGTTTTTGTTAAGCGTCCTCATATCTGGTTATAGTGGTATTCTATTTTATGTGATGTCTATGTGCCTTCCAACATATTTAATTAAACATGGTTATATGCTGCAAAGTAATGCACGGCTCTCTGTTACATTCAGTACTCTCATTATGCTAACGTTCATTCCTGTGTTTGGCTTTTTATCTGATAAAATTGGTAGGCCTAAACTGGTAAGAATAAGCTCAGTACTCATTTTTTTGTCATTCTACCCCTTCATGAAATTGATAGCATGGGGGGATAATACCATTCTAATAATGGCCATCTTTACCTTTTCATTGATGCTCGCATCATATATGGGGGCTATGAACACATTTATACTTGAATTGTTTCCCCCTCAATATCGGTATTATACAGTTGCTACCAGCTTTAGCATTGGCATATCATTGTTTGGAGGTACATCTCCATTGGTGTGGACATATTTAGAGAATAACATGTCTGTAGAATCAGTTTTGTTGATCTACCTTGCTATGATGTTTGTTTTTTGTCTCCTAATTGGTTTATTGATCCCATCGGCAACTCGGCCTAACAAAGAGATGGGAGGGGTAGTTGTTGACCGTCACGAAAAGACCTCCACAGTATTTGTTGCAGAGGTTGTAAAGAAATCGGCTTGAGCCGGCGGTAATTGGTAATTTTGCTTAAACGTAAGAATGGGCAGTAAGGTTTTTTGTTAATATCAAAAAAATCCGCAAGCAATCCGGAAGCAGAAAAGATAGTTTCAATGAGTTTTTAACGTATTTTGGTAGATGGCCAAATTTTTGAAAATCTTTATAAATAAACGTGTATATATATAGATAGAACTCCAAAGATGAATAGCTTTTCTAATTTGTAATCAGTAGGTCGGGAGTTCGAGTCCCCCATCCGGCACCATCCTACGCTCTGCGAGCTTCGGGCGGCACGTCAGAAAAGCGAGTTAGAGCCAGGGGTGCATACCGAAGCTTTAGCGTAGGTATGCTGTTGAATTATGTGTTATCTTCGTTCTCAGAACTTCACTTACGTTTAGGCCTACCCAAAGGCTTCGGCAGACAGGATGGCGAGTGCATTACGGCAGAGTTTTGGCGAAGGCGAATGTAATCAAGCCAATAAGACAAGTGCTTATATCATGTCTATCCGCTTGATCTGCTGAATTTCAAAAAATTTTCTGAAAATTTTATTTGAATATATTGGATGACGTGTTACAACTTCCGTTGCTATTCAATTTTTTTGGCAAGGAGATATATAAGATGGCAGCTATAGCAACTATACAGGATAATCAATTAACTTTCGGTGGTCCAGGAGGACATACATACCATCAGTTCACTGCTTCTGAGCTTGGTGAGGGAAAAGTAATTTCTTTTTATACCCAAAATAATTTGATTAGAGCCATACAGATTGGAGATAATAAATATGGAGGTGATGGAGGAAGTCTTTATCCTGACCAAGGGCAGTTATCCTCAGACCGTACTTTTATCCTTAAAGCGCTCTACGCTAGACATGATTCCCAACATATGGTCATTAGTGGTTTTGAGGCAACAATTGGGGATAGTGATATAAATATAAGTTTTAAACAGACGAGTGCTGCAACTTGCCATTTGAAACTTAATTTGAAAGTACAATTTGCAGGAATCAGTTTTGGTTCTTGGATTGATAGTATGGTTTTCCAAGTGATAAGTTAAGGGATAATCACCCTATAAATTCAATGAATTTTATGCTGATGCACACGCGAAGGAAATGTCTATGGATTCTCAAGAAAAGCTTCCTGAAAATGTGTTAAACTCTTCTAGTCCCCAAGTTGCTTCTAATGCAGCAAGTTACAAACCTCCTTTAAATTCTCAAATTAACCCGAGAACAGGCGTTCTGCAGGTTAACCTTTCCCCGCCTCCTTTAGCTGGATTTCTGGGAGCTAATATTACACCCTCTATCTTCTACCAACACAGCTCCTTAGCTTCAGGAAACCATATGTTGGGACTCCCTCTCGGATGGAGCTATCCTTTTAGCTTTATCTCCGAAGATCGAGTCTTTATCCATGGGCAACAATCCTACTTTATAGATTCGTCCTCTGCCTCAGGTTTAGGATATTACAAACTTAAAAATTTATTCTTTAAGATATGTCCTGATAAGCCGTTTCCCTATGATTCCACTCAAAAATATGGAGATATCCTGCAATTCCAAGATGGTATCACTCAATACTTTGATACAAACGGTCGCTTGTTAGGGATGGATGATCGTTTTAAAAACCACGTCTTATTTTATTATGATGGGGAAGGCGATGTTTATAATAGCAAGCTGCAAAAAATCATCAATTCTTATGGGCAAGAGATTACTTTTACTTATGACGAGGCAAGTGACAAGCCAGGCATCACAATCGCTTATCCGAAAGGAGCAAATGATTCTGTAACCTTTAAGTACGTAACCGATAAAAACAACCTTTATCTGACTGAATATATAGATCCCATTGGAAACCATACAAAAATTATCAATAATGGTGGTATTGTGCGCAAGGACCTTATTTCAGAAATTGATTATCCCAATGGCACGAAAGCAACCTATGTCTATACGAGTCTTATGTACAAGACCCCTACAGACTACGCTATATTTGATGCTGTCTGTTCTTCTGTGCATGAATCTTATAAGGATCAAACACGGAGCATTACCTATAATTATAATCCTTATCCAGACTATCCTGATCATAATTATACGGGCTACCCTCTGTATGGTGGGGATGGAAAAGCCGACGCTCTTTTAGAGAGCGTTGATAATGCTTTTCGTTATATCACCAGCGTAGATGACGGGATTTTTGTAACAGATCATATTTATAATTTTTTACACCTGGAACTTGAGAGAAAAATATTTACGAAAGATAATCTCACTGCTCCAATAAATCACAGTTTTTATCACTATAAGGGTGAAGATCAAGATAAGTGTGAAGATCAAGAAGTATGTTTCCCTGATTACAATTCCTTACCCCTGAATTATCAAACCCCCACATCAATTGTCACTGAAGTTTATAATGATCAAAATCAAAAGCGCACTTATAAAGTTGAAAGCGAATTAGATGAATATGGACAACCCACACATGTTAAGTCCTATAAGAGTATAACTACGAACAATGATTTTATCTTAAAAAATGAGACAATAACGACTTATGATAAAACGACTTATGATAACAAGGACGACAAGTACGGAGAGATCCTCCAACAAGATATTTATGATTATCAGGTGGATTCTCAAAGTACAGCACCCACCTCTGCGCCTATCATGCGGAGATTTATCAATGACTTAACCGATGATGGTAAAAGTATTCGCCAGACAACCGAAGGATTTGTGAACGGGGGAACCTTTGTTCCTAGTAAGAAAATTAGTTATGAGTATGACGACTCAGGAAGGGTTACATCTGAGAAGCTCGAGTGGGCAGATGGGAATCCCCATGATTTGCCTAGTACACAAAGAACGATAACTTACACATACTCTTCTTCTATCCTCACCACCAGCATTACCAATGCTCAAGGGAAAATAACAGTAGTACAAGCAGAGGCAGCGACAGGATGGATAATCAACCAAACAAATCCCTTAAATTTTAAAGTTTCTTTCGCTTATGATAATCTAGGGCGTAAAATTTCAGCAACAGACCCTCTCAATGTTACTACGAAATGGATTTATGATGATATAAACAGCAAAGTCACGACTCAGTATGTTAATGGCTACCAGACTTTCCTTTGGTTCGATGGATTTGGAAATCTAATTAAGAAATCGGATAATCTCGGACTTAATGGCAATGAAAGAGTAACTCTTACCCAAACTTATAATCCGCAAGGACAACTTATAGGGCAAGAGGGGATATTAGGTTCCAATTCTTCTATCTTTTATACTTATAATAAAAGAGGTGAACTTGAAACAGAAAGGGATGCGTTAGGTAATATTAAACGCTATGAGTATGATTGTGTTGCGCAAACTCAAAAAAATTACTTCAACTCCAACGAGCAGCCTATCAAGCAGCCTATCAAAGAGCAGCAACTTAATGATAAGTATATGGTTATTCAAGAAGAGATCTGCTCAGCAACTTCGAGCGAAAAATTAGATGCAACCGCAAGTTATAATAGCTTTAATAAGACATTAACGAAAACTATTGGAAACAAGCTCTCGCAACAGCTTTGGCAAGAATCTCATTATATGTATGATTCTAGTTTAAATCTTTCTACTTCTCATACCATCGGATCAGACAACATTACAGCAGATAGATTAATTACCAGAGACTTGTTTGCTAATCCTATCCAGAATGAAATTAAGATAACTTCACCGGATGGCAAACAAAATAGTACAAAAAGTGATATTTTTAACTATAACTCCCTCAATCAACTCATTGAAGAGAACAATCCTCTCTCTCAACACTATCAATACACCTACAATGATGCAGGAATGCTGGAAACCTCTACAGATTATGCAGGCACTGTATTTAGCTATACCTATTACCCTAACAATCTACTAGAGACACGATCCTATACTGACGCTTCTGGCAAAAAATATGTGAATAAATATACTTATGATCCTCAGGCTTATACGTTGCTCTCCTTAGAGGCCTTTCGTGATAGTGTGAGCCAGGGCAAGATGGAATATTCTTATACCTTGGATGGAAAAGTTAAAACAGCCACCTATCCCGATGGAAAAACAGTGGTTATTTCCTATGATGAGCAAAAGGGACAAGTCAAGGGATTCACTGATGCCTTGGGTGACGTTACTATTTATAGTTATGATGATTATGGAAGACTCAAATCAACTCAGATAGGGAAAGATTATACGGCCTCTATCACCTATTATTCTCTCCAAGAAGATCCTAGCCAGAGCGGAAAAATTAAATCCATTCTACTGAATAATGGAATGGAAAGACGTTATAAATACGATGGATATGGCAATACAACAAATCTTACAATTCTTGCTTCTTCTAATGTCATGCTCTCTGTTGATTACACCTATGAACCGACTCTGCAAAATATCAGTAAAATAACATACAGCTCAAGCTTATATCCTGATGATCCAAGCTTAAATTATAGTGAGGCCTATGAATACAATAGCCTCAACCAATTAACGGTAGAGACACGCTATGATGCTGCACAACTCACAGTCAGCACAACATCCTATGCTTATTCTGCTGCCAATAACATTAGCCAGATCACTGTAACAACAGGAGAAACAAAGACAGTCACCACCTATCAGTATGATGCAGATAACAAACTCACGCAAATCGTAACGCCTTCGAGAAGCAGTACATTGAGCTATGATACCAACGGTAATCTAATCGACGATGGAGAAGATCATTACTTTACCTATAACGAACTTAATCAACTTATTGGCTATGAGGATAAAAATAACAATGTTAAAGCTCTATACACCTATTATTCTAATGGGCTTCGTAAGAGTAAACAGCTTTTAGGAAGTGCTCCCATCTTCTTTTATTACGATGAGGCAAAAACACCCAATGTCATTAATGAGATCCAAGGAGATCAGAGTAGCAGCTATCTTAAAATAGGAAGCCAAAGATATATAAGGTTTCTTCATAAAGGACAAGATATTGTTCCTCAATACTATATCCAAAACTATAAAGATACCCTTGCCGTTATTGATAAAGATTCCAAAGTTGATAAAAGCTACACATATGACGCCTATGGACAAACCAAAGAATCTCCGCCTGCGTCGAGTGTTACTATCGAGCATAATCCTTTTCAATACTGCAGTGAATATACCGATGAGGAATCGGGGTTAACGTATTTAAGAAGCCGCTATTACAACTCTCGTATCAAGAGGTTTATCAGTAGGGATAGAGCACTTCTAATAAACCGCTACAATTACGTAGAAAGTAACCCTATTATCTTTATCGATCCCACGGGACGTTTTGCTGAGGCGGGTGCGGTTATGTCGGAGACAGCTACGGAGGCAGGTGAAACTGCTTTGCCTTTATTGACTATTCCAGGAGTAGGAGAGGTTGCACTTGCGGCCGCGGCTGTTGTGACAGCTATATTTTCTTTTCTTGAACTAATTCACTCTGCTAAGGCTCATAGCGGATCAGGAAAGAGAACCAAAGGGGGCAACCCAAACAATAGCTCTACTACAAATCCAGCTTTAACTCATCAGCAGGCCGGAGATCTATTCAGACAGTCGAATCCGGGTACATCTAGCACTCTTTCAGACCCTCAACTTCGAGCTATTGATATTGCTTATCCAGAACTCAATTTGCAAATCGGGTTGAGAGGCGGCCGACCTCCTGGCCGAAGAGATAGATGGCAGGAAGATATTGATGCAAGCGGGCGAAGATGGCACCCTCTGTATTCTGATAATACCGACACACCGTCATTTTGGTGGAATGTTCAGCGTGGGCAAGCAATCAGTGGTACAGACCATATAACCATGGGGAACCACTGGTTCAATGAGAACGTAGTGGAGTTGAATTTCCATATTACTGAGCCATCTGATAGAATTCCAGATGATTCTAGAATTTATTACATGTTAGTGGTTGAACGGCATAATAATGAGTATAATTATGGCATTGTGAGGACTGGCGTTAGGAACGGTAATAATCCGATCAATCGTTTGTATCCTCCCAACTCCTTAGACTTAGATGACTATGCTGACAGCCTTGCGCTTGACTTTGCAAAGGCGCTCATCGATGGACGTGATTTGTGGTGGCGGCGGCGGTGAGGGGAGTAAGATGATATTTGCTGGCAATGATTCAAAGTTAAAGAGAAGAAAAGATTGACGTAAAGATTGCTTCTTTCTATCAGCGCCCAGTGGTATGAGCCACACAAGCCATAAAGGCACAACATTCTTAAGCAGCTAAAATACTGGTATAAAAACTATAAGCATTAACTCTTAGCTACTTCAGCCCCACTAATTTTATTTAAGCTTCTCTCAACTGGACCGAACTAATGGTCCGATCCTTAAAATAAAGGTTATGCCTAGAGCAGAGTGAAAAACCTGTTAGTATAAAAACATAATTCTAAAATAATTAGTGTAGGCTTCTCGCACCAGAGATGACACTCTCTAACGATTTTGCACATCTTTCTCAGGAAGGACACACATGTCTGCACCAAGCCCACCAAACAAAATCATCTTAATTGCTGATCCTCGCGCTGTCGCTATAGTGATCAAAGAAAATGCTGAACCGATTATCGATAGGGGGAGACCAGAGAAATCCCCAACTTTTTTAGGAACTTAATCCAGATTCAGTGTTAATTTAACCAATCGAGTTAATTCCGGAAAATCGCCCGTTTTAAAAGCCTCAGCTATTTCTTTTGCATAAGGCCATAGTTCCGCTGGTGAAAAGGGTGCAAGCGTAACTTCATAGGTTTTATCACCATAGCGCATATCATAAGGGATGCGCCCTCTTCCTCGCCCTCGCATTACACTTTCTTTTACTTCAATTTTTAAAGCCTCATCATCCTTCAACTCAGTTAGAAACTTTTTATCAGCTTCAGAAAGCTCATGTTGGATGGTATAAACTTTTTGATTTTTGTAATCGAGATAAATGGGAAGTCTAGCAGAGAATTGAAAAGCATTTCTTACAGACATTCCATTAATAAGCCGTGCAGGTTCTGAAACACCACACGATGGGCTTTGGGATGCTGTAGTTGCAGTTCCTTTATTTTCATCTATCGGCATTGCTGATGTTCTTACGGTTTTAGAACCTGTGGCTGTTTTCGATAAGGATGCTAATAACTTTTCATCATCTGCTGCAATAGCGCTTTTAAAAGATAATCCAATCAAGAAAATTATTAATATCGCATTTTTAATCAATTTAAAATCCCTTTATAATATATTTATTGTATATTAGAGCACTCTGCAAAAGTAAAGTATTATTAGCCTTGTAGCTTCCCTAAACCATTATTTAATCTGAAATAAGGATTTACATATGTGCAATTCATGTATCGCGTAATCCCATGTCTGCACCAAGCGCGCAAATCATCTTATTTGTAATAGTCTCTGTGAAGGTTGTATTTCTGCCATTTGGCAGGGAGATCTTACTACAGGTGTTAAAAAAATATATATATTAGAACGGAATATTAAACAAACAACCAGGGGTTAAATAAAATGAATAAAGTTACTTTTTTAGCTGTTTCAATCGTTTCTCTTTGTTTTAGCACGCAGGCTTTTGCCAAGAGTGATGATTTATTAGTAGATTTAGGCAGTGGCTCAAAATCTTCACAACAGCAGGTCCAACAACCAGAGCAAAAAATGATGGGCCTGTCATGAGTCTTGATATTGAAGCACCCGTAGATAAGAGCGGCGCTTCTTATAAAATACTAAGTGTGGATAGAACGAATGGCCAAAGTGTTGGTATCTCATCTGCTGATGAACTTCGAAGTATGAAACTATTACTCGAATATTCAACAAATAAGGTTACGTATAAATTATGGGTAGAACATAGCATTTCAGGTCAGGTCAGGTCAGGTCAGGTCAGGTCAGGTGGAAATGACACTGCCTAGCCATGTGACGTTTACTACCCTTAAAGAAGTTATTCGTTCACATCCCACTGTTATGGGACCTTTTGTTTTAACAAAAGCCTTTCGAAATTATGGTAATGGTACTTTTTCGCTTCCTATAAAGGAAGAACATCGGCAAAAAGGGAAAGTAAACATCGCTCTCCTTGATAAGAGTCTAGCATTATCATAATAAATAGAGTCACCTCTTCTCGCCGTCAGGCGGAATAAGTCTCTATCAATTATAGAGGCTGATACCCAACTTCCGCAAAGCCGGGTGTCAGCCTCTTTTTATTTATGGCTCCTCGCGTTTCACTAAACAAGTCTGCTGTTTGATAGTGTGCTCATCCCCTCTTGGGTAAGCATCTATAAATTTCAGCAATGAGACCTTCTTTTGTATAAGGTTTGGGAAGATATCCATTCATACCTGCGCCTATAAATTTATCCCGGTCAGTTGTAAGGGCATGTGCTGTTACCCCAACAATGGCTATGGTTCCCCATTGAGGGAGTTTGCGAATTTCTCGTGTTGCCTCGAAACCATCCATTACGGGCATCTCTCCATCCATAAGGACCATGTCAAATTTTTCCGCTTCTGTTTGTGCCTTGATTGCTTCTAAAGCTTCATTACCGTTAGAAACGACTTTTACCATTGAGCATCCAGCACTTGTTAACATTGCTTTTATAAGCTTTTGGTTAACTATATTATCCTCAACTACTAAAATTCGAAGAGGCGGAAGTTTGTCCGGTATTTTAGTGGTGATTGCCTTAGCTTCACCGGCAGGTTCCGTTTGACTCGGGATACGTAGGCGTACTTTAAAATTAAAGAGGGAACCTTTGCCAATTTCGCTAGAAACAGTAATCTTTCCCTCCATCTTTTCGCAAAGGTGCTTGGTTATAAATAACCCAAGTCCGGTGCCGCCGAATTGACGCATGATAGAATCGTCGGCTTGCGAAAAAGGCTTAAATAACCGTGCTAAAAAATCAGGTTTTATACCAATGCCAGTGTCTTGAACGCTGCCTGACAAATTAAACATTTCTTTTTGCTCTGTGTCTACCTCGCCATCGAGGAATACAGAAACAGATCCTTTTTCGGTAAATTTAATAGCATTACCAATCAGGTTAAATAGTATCTGGGTTATACGGGTTTTATCACCCACGAGGACTTTGGGAACTTCGGGTTTGATTACTAAATTGAGCGTTAAACTCTTTCGAGAGGCTTCTGCAGACAAGGATTGAACGACTTGGTGAGCAGCTTCCTTAGGTTGAAACTCTTGTACTTCAAGGGTTAAGTTACCCGCTTCCAGCTTTGATATATCGAGAATGTCATTGATAATTTTCAAAAGGGTTTGTGCGGATGTTTCTGCGGTTTCAATATGTTCTCTATCATCTGCGCTTAAAGCATCCTTTTTGACAAGGGATAGCATGCCCATAATACCACTCAAAGGGGTTCTTATTTCATGCGACATATGCGCAATAAATGTGGATTTGGCTGTGGTTGTAGCTTCCGCACGCTCTAACTCCAGCTGTTTAGATTTAGCCTTCGTTTCAGCTAATGCGCGCCACCTACTTGTTCTAATCGAATCCGTAATGTAAGTTGCAACAATGAATAAAGGCTTCATGACTGTTAAAAGTTCTTCATCATAGCCTAAGGGACGGTTGATCAAACCAAGAATTGCGATAACTTCCTCATTCATCACTAAAGGTAGACCAAGAAAAGCATTGAACGAGGCTGGTGCAATTGTTGTGCTGGTAGATTGCTGATATGCTCGTACATCATTAATAATGAGTGGTTGTTTCGATGCAACAATTCTTTCTAATAAGCTCTCAAAAACTGCAAATCTGGATTGCCCCTTTCCTTGTTTTAAAAACTGGCTAATTTCAGGGGTTGAGACTGGTCCTGCCTCCCAATTATAATAAATAAAGGACTTGCTCGCTTGGCTATACAAAACCTCAACCACAAACGCGCAGTCACTTTCGGTAAGAGTGATCAGATTTTGCAAGATAGCTTTAAAGGGAAGGACCTCTTTGTCTCCTTTTTCAGAAATGCTTTTAATGTGGGTAGTTTGGATGTCAATGATGCTTTCTAAAATGCGTTGCATAAAATTTCCTTTTAAGGAAGTAGACGCTTTAACTGCAAAGGCAGCCTCTAAGATTTTTTGTATCGTAATATCATGAGCGAGCAAGAGAGGGCAGGCTACCTCATGAACTTCTTTTTCTAAGGTTGTTCTAGCGAGGAGTACCCAATCTAACCACCGGTAAGAACCATCTTTACAACGGTAACGATTTACAAGTCCTGTTGGCCTAAAACTCTTCTCATACTCTAATGTTTTTTGTATATCATCCTGATGGACAAAGTTGATATAGGGCGTTTCTAAAAGTTCTCGTGCGGTCCACCCTAATGTTTCAACCCAAATTTTATTGATTTTTTTTAAGCATTTTCCCGGTTCAAGAATGCATGCAAAATGATGTGAATGTGTGAAAAGATGTTCTAGTTCTCCTGCAGCCAACCCTTTTGCGGAACTGCTGTAAGAAGCAAGACCAGCAGGTGTTCTTTCTGCAATTACAACCGTTTCTTGAACTAGTGTTTCTGTGCTTTTACCTTCGGGTTTTGAACCTTTCTCTCGCTCCAGTCCTTCGCGTTCGAGCGATTCTTTTAAACCCACTGTGTCATTGTTAATAGCAGAGATAACAGAACGACCTTTTGATTTTTCATCTAAAACGCGCTCAGCGGCCCAAAGGCTGGGGAAGACAAGGCTAATCGTTATAAAGAGTGTTGATAAGAATATTGATTGAAATGGTGAAATGTGCATCATCCAACTACCTCCCTTTTAACAAGTTAAAAGGCATGATGTCAGGGCGTGTTTAAGAGTGCTTGCTTGCACTGCTACAATTAGGTTTTTTTAATCGTGGGCCCTTAATTTAAGTAAAACACAATCCCAAACACATGCCTTAATATTGGCTTTATTTATAATTTATTTAAGAAACACCAATATCTTGATAAATATCATATGAATTTTTAATATTCAATAATTAATTAAAGCTGTTTGTACTTGTGTTATCTTTATTAAATAATTTTAATATTTTGTATTATTATAAATAGTGCATTAGAAACATATTACTTTCTTGCAGGTTCCCTCTAATCGGTGCTAGTCTGCTTCCATGTCTGCACCAAGCGCACAAAACAAAATCATCTTAATTGCTGATCCGCGCGTTGTCGCTATCGAGATCAAAGAAAATGCAGAACCTATCGTAGATCTCATAAATCAAAACAAAATCGCCTACGGGCCTTCTCCAGAAATCCCCAATAACACCGACTACACAAAAATGCGCAAAACGGTTTATGAGAAATTACTAGAAGCACAAGCACTATTACCGAAGGGTGTTTCCTTTTGTTTGTATGAGGGATATCGAAGCTTAACTTTGCAACAGACTCTTTTTACAAACCGCCTTCAATTGGTGCAGTCATTGCATTCTGATTGGTCACAAGATCAGATATTTGTTGAAGCCACAAAAATGGTGTCTCCCGTGGTTAACAGAGATAAGTCGAGGAATACCCCTCCGCATTCAACAGGAGCAGCAATAGACATTTACCTCATTGACGAGGCGGGTAAGGCTCTTGATATGGGGATTCATCCCAAAGATTGGATGCTCGATGAGGATGGCTCTGTATCACTAACCGATTCGCCAAAGATTTCATCTGCCGCTCAAAAAAATCGCAAACTGATGAGCGATGTTTTGTCACAGTTTGGTTTTGTGAATTATCCTACTGAATATTGGCATTGGTCTTATGGTGACCGGTATTGGGCTTATCATAAGAAACAACCCTTTGCGATTTATGGCACTTTGTCTGAAAAAGTAGCTCACTAGCTGCTAATTCTTCAGGGGCCGTTAATCAAAACTCCATGAAGTCCAAGTCATTGGTTTAGCCAAAACTTTGCGCCGCTGATATTCCCACTTATATTTGAAGAATAACAGAGGAATGCTGAGCGCAAAGGAAATGACATTCGTTAATATCAAAGAAATTGAGTCCATAAAAACCCCATAGACAATCCATAATAGAAAACCGATACAGAGCATGACATACATACTCATTGATATGTCCTGGGTTGATTTGGTTTTATATGACTTTATGAGTTGGGGCAGGCAAGATAGGGTCGTTAACATACCGGCGTTTAACCCAATCGTTTCCTTTAGAATATTCACTACTGAATCATCTGAAAATAAAAACATCTGTGTTCTCCTTCACTAAGCGAGTTTTTTTCTCATAAAATAAATAATGGTGTTGTTGTCGTAGCCTCTATCGGCATAAACAAGCTCGTAATCATTTTTCTTGTAAAACCCCACAGCTTCTTGAAAAGAGAGGCTTTCTAATGTCGCGAGTGTGCATTTGTGCTGCCTTCCAAAATCCTCGGCGCATTTAAGCAGTTGGCTGCCATAGCCTTGGTTTCTTATTTCTTCTCTGAGGAAGATTCTGTGAATGTACAAAGAACCCATCCATGTTTTGCCGATGACGCCACCAAGGATCTCAGCGCCATTTTTGATAAAAAACCCATAGGTATGAATGTTGTCGAGAAAGGAAGAATTTTTCCTAAGATTAAAGTCTTCTATTTGATCTATTAGGTTAGATTCGTTTTCTTTTATAACAGGCGTTTCAAAAACTATCTCATATCTTTTTGTATCAGTACTTTGCATGGGGCACCTCCGTATCTGTTATGTAATCTTTGTATAACCATTATGATAGGAAACATACCCGTAATTTTTACGGTATGTTTTTTTGTATATGTACATTATTGTGGTTGTGTAAAATAACAAAACAGACTGGAAAGGTAATAAGGTGCCACCTTTCGATAAAGCAAATTCTTCAGCTTTTGATTATAATTATGCAGTTGCTGAGAGATTTTCTGCTTTATGTAAGCCTTTAAACTATCTTGGAATAACTCATTTTGGGTATATGAAGTTTTTTCAAGATGGAACCTATTTAGCTTTAAGTCATGATATTCCCTGGATAAAGGCTTATTTTGAAAATAACCTTGTCGACCAGGCTTCTTCTATTTATGGGGGGCAGAAATTTTCTCTTTTCGCAGATGCTTTGAAGCCACAATCTCCCTATTTATGGTTTTTGTGGCCTACTCAAAATGATCTTGGTGGATGCCTTTCAGCGCTTTATGATTATAACATTTGGCATGGTATAAATCTTACAAGAAAAGAAAATGACTATTTAGAGGTGACTTATTTCGCAACAAAAAAAGAAAACCCTAATGTTGTGAATACATACATAAACAATTTAGAGTATTTAAAAAAGTTTATATATTATTTCAAACAAAATGCACCAGATCTTATTGATACATCTGACCTTGCAAAGTTGGCAGTGCAACGCTCTGAAGTTTCTTCTTATGATGAATACATTAAAATGGAAATGGCTAACGAGCTCGCCAGAGATCAATACAAAAAATTTATCGATGCAACAGCCACTCATAAATACTATTTGGGTGATGCATACTCTCATGAAGCAATTTCAAAACGAGAGATTGAATGTCTTATTTATTTATCAAGAGGCAAGACAGCCAAAGAAATTGGTAAAATAATTAATATTTCACCCCGAACAGTGGAATTTTACCTCAACAACTTAAAAAGCAAGCTTAAATGCACTTACACATCACAAGTGGTCGATATATTTTATCGCAGTGATCTTTCAGAGTTTGCCAATCTGTTGCTAGATTAATTTAGTCTACAAACTCAGCGGTGGCGTATACCAAACCTGGTCATTCTTTTTTACCTCATTGGTAAACGCTACTAATTCATCGCGTGTCGAAAAAACTTTGGTTTGTGCATCTGGGCGTTGAATATTAACGAGGCCTTGGAGGTGGTCATACTCGTGTTGAAAGACTCTGGCGGCAAAGTTTTCAAGGATTTGATGGATTTCTTGTCCCTGTTCATTGAGGTAGTGCGCGGCAATTTTCTTGTAGCGGGGAACATAAGCGATTCGGTAGGGGCCGTCCCCTGAAATCGTTGAAAAACAGGCTTCCCAGCCATGTTCTTTGTCCTCACCCAAAGGTTCAAAAGAGGGATTAATGGCCCCACAAAGGTTTTCCTCAGAACGATCCCAACTAAAAACAAAGACCTGTTCTTTAAGGCCAATTTGCGTGGATGCTAATCCGGCAGCCGGTAACAATGGCCTTACAGTTTCTTTAAGCGTCGAGATAATCTGTCGCGCTTTTTCAAGCCCAGTCGATGTTATTTGAATGGGCGAACACGTTACGGCAAGGCACCCGTGTGGATCTGTGTTCAGTGTCAAAATGGTCATTGCACGTCACCATTCTTGAAAGTTCCCACGATGGATTAAATAGTTAACCCGCGATGGTTCCATGCCTCAATGATTTTACGCTTGTTAGCTTCACTGATACTGTTTGGCGATAAGTTTACTGAGGTTAGGGAAGGTCTAGCTACAATAAGATCACATAGATCCTTCGTTGCAGCATCAGATGCATTACATCCTCCTAAATCTAAACTTGTCAGTCCTGTACAATTAGCCGTAACCCAAACAATATTTTCAGGTAAGAAAGCAGGGGCAGGAAAAATTATTTTAGACCATTCCTTTGAAGATCGTAAAAAGCTGCTGAAAGCAGTAACTACATTAACATCACCGTGTTGTTTAGAAGCCTTAACAACAATGCCCTTACCTTCATTAAAAGAAAAATTTATTGTGCCCTGATCTGCTGTTACATAGATACCAAGATTTGTCATTGCATAAGTGTAAGGAGTGGCTCGGAAGTTGGCTGGTTTATCTAAACAAACAGGAAAAAATTTATCTTTTGCTTCTCTGAAATCTGCTCCACCACCCCTTTCTTCAAAAAAACGAACAGGGTGCCAAGGGACATCTTTTACAAGCCGCATGTTAGAAAGAACAGCAGGAGAACAAACCGCCTCGTATCGTGGATGAAAAAATGAAGATGTTCCGCAACTGAGCACAAGATAGGCTGGGTTAACTGCTTTTAACCACTCTGGACTAAAATCTTCTGCTGACCCGTGATGTGTCGCTAAAACTATGTCAGATTTTAAAAGGTCAGCTTTTCCTTGTTTTTCATGCTTTGCAATAATGTTAGCAATTTCAGGCCTTGTTTTATCACCTGTGATCATGACAGAACTTTTTTTACATATAACCCTTACGACAATGCTAGACGCATTTCTTTTTGCACTTTCATTGGGGGGTTGAGAAGATGCTTTACTTTTGGAAGGTTTAGAAGATTTTTTGGGAGCTTTAGAAGCTATTTCACTTTTGACAGATAGAAAACTTATATCATCTGGTCCAAATACAAAATCTAGACTATCAGGAGGAACCCATAAGAGCCCCTCAGCTAATGGCTTAAAGCTCTCCCCATAACAATGAGGAATTTTCTTTTCTTTAAGGAACCCTGCAAGGTCCGTTGCATCTCCCGTAGAATATTCCTGCTCTTTACCTCCCAAAATAAATTTCACTTTTTCTACTAGAATAGCCTTTTTTTTCAGCAAAACTTCAACAATAAGATAGGAAAGGTTTATATGATCTTTATCAGCATGGGTCATAATAAAATTTAATGGGATATCAGGCTTTTTAATTCTACCCGCTATTGAATCAGAAATTTTATCCGCAAGAGCTTGAAACTTTCCCTCCTTCTCTTCTAGGATTCCATCCACCCCCATAGTACTTGAGGAGCCAGCATCAATAACCAAAATTCCCTTTGTAGATGTTGCTACAACACAGTGCCCCTGTCCTACGTTATGAAAATCAACCTCATCGAAAGACCAGGCGTTTGTTAGCAGTAAAAGACTTAAAACTAAAAAGGAAAGCAAACGGTTAAAGAACATTTTTCAATCTTTAATTTACTCTACAATCCTCAAGCCGCCAGCAAAAACAGAAGAAGCAAAATGCATCCATTCAGTCAGTAATTCCTCTGTATAATCAACCCCAGAAGAAACCTTCATAATTGTTCCACGAACATCAGGAAATATTTTTTTGTTTTCTTTTTTTCCTTCGTCTACAACAGCTCCATTTTGCAGTAGCTTAAGAAGGTTCGCTACCCCTACTCTTGAAACATTATCTTGGCTAATATCTAATAACCTTATTTGTACGCGATTATTTTTAAGTTCTTTATCACTTCTAATTTCACGTTGTACAAGACCTTTAAAAACAGCTGCTATATCGTTATCTCCAATATCTGAACCTGATAAATTATACGAGGCAACTTTTGGATCACTGAATATATCCACTATAATTCTTGCACGCTCTTCAGCTTGCTTGGGTAATGCTTTGTTCACAGTTATTGCTTTGTCCACCTCCAAGAAACTCTCAGGAGAGACAGAAGCATCAGAAGCACTGGAAGCATTTGTAATTCCAGCACATAAAATTCCTGTCATAATTACGAATCTTTTTGAAAAGCTTGTAAATTTAAACATCATCACTAACCTCCCCATAATATTGTCACGCCAACATTATCTTAAGGTGTTTCACTTAACAAGCAAAATTGACTATAAAAGAAATAAATGATGCCCTTTTTATTTCTAAGGATGGACCACCCTCTAATCTACTCATTTGTCACAATTCATGTAATTATGAAGTCGTACTTCAGAATTACATGGAAAATGCTTGGAATGAGTATCAGAAAATATTATTCAGAAGGCTTAATATTAATACGTTTAACATTTACCCGGCCTTTGTGAGATTTTGGCAAAGCAATCGTTAAGACACCTTTGTCGAAAGTTGCTTGAATATGATCTTTGTTTATTGGTACAGGGATGTCAAAAGTGCGCACGAATGTGCCCCAGTTCCGTTCTATTAAATAGAAATTTTTTCTTTTTTCATTTTTTTCTTCTTTTTTTTCTCCTCGGATAATGAGTTTGTTAGTGGTGACCTCAATGGTCACATCTTTTTCATTAACTCCAGGAAGCTC
>Ga0206844_10204_pt1 | contig 18617 bp, 20 predicted proteins | sample Alteio_BWOrgCont_22_FD_152907 | JGI IMG/M metagenome (GOLD analysis project Ga0206844, IMG submission 152907) | Enriched cells from forest soil in Barre Woods Harvard Forest LTER site, Petersham, Massachusetts, United States -... | ecosystem: Environmental > Terrestrial > Soil > Temperate forest >...
GCTTGCAGGGCGTGCAATCCATCGTGTGCTCGCAGATTGCCAATAATGTTATTGCTGTGCCCATGACCCAGGACAAGGCCGTGCTGCACATGCCGAACTTGATGGAGAAGCTGGGGATCCAGTCGTTGACCGCGTATACGGACACGCATGCGGACTGGAAAGAACGGCTGTTCAATGACGCGCTGCGGCTTTATCCGGTGCAGTTCAAAGAGCACTGTACCGATCCAACCTGCCATCGCATTACGTTCCTGTACTCCTTGTTGTATGAGCACGCGCAGTTGAATGAGGCGACGCACCAGGCGCTGCATGAGATGTTCGGCGTGGCGAACATCCACGCGCTGGAGCACCTGGCGCTGCTGGTTCGCACCAAGCACCTGGTCGATGCCAAGGGCAATGAGGTGTACATGGCGCATCTCGACCGCCTGAAGCTGCCGATCTGCTTTATCCACGGCGCGGAAAACCAGTGCTTCCTTCCCGTGAGCACGGAGCTTACCTATAACGCGCTGCGCGAAGCCAACGGCAAAGACCTGTACTCGCGGCATGTGATTCCAGGCTACGGGCACATCGATTGCATTTACGGTAACGACGCTGTCAAAGACGTTTACCCGTACATGCTGGAGCACCTCGAAGCGACGTTAGGCTGAGAAGGCGGCTCGGGCCTCTGCAGTTCGCGCAAGAAGACGAGGTATCCGGTGACTGACCAAGAGAAGGCAGCCAAGCTCGCCGCGTCTACCGACATGGCGCCTGTGCAGGGCACGGTAGATGTCGACATACCAATTGAAACTCTGTGGGCGGGGTTTGTCCACGCGAACTTCTGGCCCCGCTGGAACAAGTGTTTTTTCTGGGCGCACAACAAGGATCTGGTCGAGGGTCAGCACCTGATCTGGACGTTTCAGCCCATCAAGCCGTGGCTGCCCTACAAGATGTGGGCCATTGCCAACATCGTTGAGCTGCTTCCCCAGCAAAAGGTGACGTGGGAAGTTACGGCGCTCCCCGGGATGTACGCTCGCCACACCTATCACATGGAGGATCTCGGCAACGGCCGGTCGCGGTTCGGCTCGTGGGAGCAGGGCATGGGCTGGGGCTTTCGGCCGATGCGCTGGTTCTGGCTGAAGCACTTCACATTCGTGAAGGACGAGTCGTTGATCGGCGCCAAGCGGCTGGAAGACCTTTACCTGAAAACAGGGAGGCTCGACCCGAACGATTTGCCCAAGAAGAGCTATGTGCGTTTTTGGATTATTGTCGTGCTCTTGCTGGCGCTGCTGGCGGGGGCCATCGGGTGCGGTGTGTTCTATTGCAAATATGTGCAGGTCAGTGCGACGGAACTCGCGCCCGGCGTGTACGCGTTCCTGGGAGGCGGAGGAAATTCTCTGCTTGTCGAGAGCGGCGGGCAGTCCCTGCTGGTGGATACGAAGTTTGGCCCGGGATCGGCCGCGCTGCATCGATGGATTGTGAAGCATGACGCCGCGCCTGTCAGCGCGATTGTCAATACGCATTACCACTATGACCACACCCAGGGAAACTCACTGTATTCCGGCGCCGACAAGATAGCGTATGCAGATGTGCCGGCCCTGATGAGAAGGAACGACGAAGATTGGTGGGCGTCGCACGCTGACGGTTTACCCACCGACCTTGTGAGCGGGGAACGTCTGCTGAAGGTCGGAAGCGTCGAGGTGCGTGTGGAGCATCCGACGGCCGCGGCGCACACGTTTGGCGACCTTTGGGTGTACTTGCCCCAGCAGAACATCATCGCGACCGGCGATCTCGTGTTCCATCGCTACTATCCGTTTATGGACCAGCCTGAGGGTGGAACGTCGATTCCGGGGATGATTGGCGCGGCTCGCACGCTCGCGCGCGAGCATCCGGATGCGGTGTTTCTGCCTGGGCATGGCCCCTTAGCCACGGCGAGCGACTTACTGCATTATGCCGACTTCCTTCAGGCGATGCAGGATGCGGCGGTGGCAGCACGTGCTGCCGGCTGGAGTGAAGAAGAGGCGGCGAAACGTAATGACCTGGCGAAGTGGGGGTTGTCGGTATTGCCTTCGTTTCACCACAAAGAGCTGATCTGGGCGACTGCGGCCAACGATGCGCGCTGGGCGTATGTTCTGGCGGGCGAAACAGCCCATCCGGCGGAGTGACGAGTTTATGAGCGATGTGCTAGGGGAAGATAGCCAGCAAGGGCTCGAAGCGGCGTTGAAGTATCCACTGTTCAGCGCGATGTTCAACCGTCGGTCGCGCCGGATCAGCGTGGGACTGGATTCCGTGCCGGCGGGCACGATGACCTACACTGCGGATGAAGATCCGCAGCCTCTCAGCCCGCTGGAAGAGGCCATGCTGATCGCGGCTACGGGCGTCACGGGCGTAACCATGCCCGATGGGCCGTTCCAGACTCCGCAGGGCGCGCCGATGCTGGGCTCGCCTCTGATGAACCTTTATGGGCGCGCGGCCAGCAGTCCAGACAACGCGCAGGGCACGCATTTCATCATCTCCAACGACAGCGGCGTGTATCTGCTGAAGCAGCCGGACAACGTGGACGCCTTCTTCTTCGAGGGCGATTTGACGGCGGACAAGCTGATTGCCTACACGGAGCAATGCAAGCTGAAGCTGCAGGACAAACGCCTGGATATGCCGCGTGTATTCCCGTGCTACCTCGGCCGCAACCGCTATGTGTCCAATGTGCCCGGCAGCACAATTCTCATACCTATCGTCGACCTTACGCACCAATACATCAACGGCATGATGTATTTGCTCTCACAGGTGGACGGACAACGGCCGAACTTCATCGACGACTGGAGCTTCTACCGCAATGCTGGCACCTCGAAGTGGGTGAAGAGCGGGTTTCTGAACAGGAATATTCCCATCCCGCTGGGATACATGAACACGTTTCGCATTCATATTGAGGCCGACCTGTTGGTCCAGAACCTTCTGCTGACAATCCAGGCGCTAGGCCTGGGCGGATGGGTGCACGGGGCATTCGCGGGACCGTATCTGCTTGGCGCACCTGACAGTGTGCCGCTTTATGGCAAGGGGTTGGGATTTCGCTTCGATACGCCGAAGATGACGCTAGGACGGCTCTTGAAAAAGGTGATTACACCGCTTCCGGCGTGGCAGCCGAATCCCGTAGGACTGGATGGTGTGCTGGAAGGGTTGTGTCCGCCCTACTACAACAACATGTCAGAAGCCGTGGACGCGCTGCTGAACTTGAAATACGGCAAGAGCGGGCTGTATACCGACCCCAAGTATTTCGACCAGGTATTCAAGCCCAACGTCGCCGAGAAATTTCTTTCCCAGGTGCCACACTTTACCGATGAGGTTGTGGCCTGCTGTAAAGACATCTGCAACTACATTTACGACACCTACGGCCGATTCCCGGCGCACGTGGATGCAATGTATGTGCCGGGTGTGCAGGTGCAGGCACACCATCTCGACCTGGCCTACTACGACAAGTTCTATACCAGGGGTTATTCGAGCACGCAGGCTGAGCATCAGCAGATGTGGCATGGGGGCGCGAAATGACACTGCGGCAAAAGCTGGGACGCGGCGCGATGATCGCCGCGGATCTGGTGACAGCGGCTTTGGTGGTCGCGACACTTCTGCTGGTGTTTCAGGAAAGCAAATGGGTGCATCCGAAATCGATGAACGCGGAAGACTCGTTCCGCTTCGGGACGACCGGTACCGAACTCATGCCGCTGCCAGTGTTTGTGGCGCTGCCGGTCCTGTTTCCTGACCAGTTTCAGCCGGGCGGCCCAGAGGCGGGGGACTGGATCCAGCAGTATGGATTTATCCGCGGGCAGGCGGGGGTGAACGATGGGCTTCCATCGGGATTTTTTCTTTCCAACCATCGTCCTATGTCGGGCTCGCCTTCACCGGTGCAGTTTGTGGGCATCAACTGTTCGCTCTGTCATCAATCGATGATCCGCCGCAGCGATAGCGATCCCGGCGTGCTGATGCGTGGCATGGGCAACACATCGCTGGACTTCATCGCCTGGGTTGATGGGTTCAAGACGGCAGTGCTCGACAAACATCGCATGACGCCGAACGCGATCTTCGCTGCATACGAGAAGCAATCGGGGCAGAAGCTCTCGCCGGCAGACAAGCTGATGGTATGGCTCTGGCTGGTGCAGGCACGCAAGACACTGGAGAACAACGAGCCGAGATTCGACGCCCCCTATAGCGGCGCGGACTTGCGCAATTCGGAGTTCATGCCCAATGGGCCTTCGCGCACGCAGCCTTTCCGCAACCTGGTCCGCAACATCATGGACCGGCCGGCGCTGCTGGACCACGGCTATTGCAAGCTGCCGGCTCTGTTTGAGCAGCAGTTCCGCACCTGGGGACAGTTTGATGGCAGTGTGCATGACAAGCTGACGCGCAGCGTGCTAGCGGCCATTGCCGTCGGGGCAACAATGCAGAATCTCTCAATGCCGGAAATTTCGAACAACGTCGAGCAGTCCATTCAGTACACGCTGGACTTGCAGGCGCCGAAATTTGCGACGGTCTTTCCTGACATGAAGCTGGATCCCAACAAAGTGGCGCGCGGCGCCAAGGTTTACCTGACCTACTGTGACTCATGTCATGGACATCCCGGCGACAATGGCACGTGGGTACGCGGCGCGCAGGAAGATGTGGTGATCCCGTACCAGAAACTCGGTGTGGACGGCGAGCGCGTGAGCTTCCGTTATTACGAGACCCTGGGGGACGCGCTGGTGAACTGGTTTCCACCCGGCCAGTCGCTGCGTCCCAGGCGTGAGGATATTCGCCCCGGCCCAATGGGCAGAACGCGTGGCTACATTTGCGTGCCGATCACGTCGGCGTATGCGCATGCGCCGTATCTGCACAACGGCAGTGTGCCCACGCTCGCGGCACTGATCAACCTCAAGCCTAGGCCGAACCTGTACTACCGTGGCGACAATAACTACGACCCTGTGGATGCGGGGCTCATTGTGCCGGACAACCCGGATGCGAAGCGCTATTTCCGCTTCGATACGAGCATTCCCGGCAACTCGAACAAAGGGCATGACTATCCGTGGACCTACAAAGGCCCGGGATGGAATGAAGCGCAACTGCAGGATTTGCTGGAGTACCTGAAGACGCTATGAACAAGCGAAACATAACGCTGGGTCAATTCACGGCCGCATTTGTGCCGTTTGGGTTGCTCTTTACGGCGGCGCTGGTGGGAGCGGAAACGTCGCTCGATCTCCCGCACGAACGCATGGTGTATTCCGTATGGGCGACCATGCCTCCGATGATTGTGGCACTGTGCCTCTTTATCCTGCCCAGCCGCAGCCAGGCCCGAAAGAATGTGTGGCTCCTGTTCTGGACGTTCGCGTTCCTGCTGTACATGGTGCACTTCTACTACGCCGTGATGGTGCATTACCATGCGAGCATCAGCGAAGTATTTCACGAGCAGGGAGCCAAGATCGCGGGAAGCAACTTTCTCGACACGATCTGGTGGGGTGTCGATGTTATTCTGGCGTGGATCGTGCAACGCGATCTGAAATGGATCCGCGTCGAACGGCTGCTGCTAAACATTTACCTGCCCCTCACGTTTTTCGTCGCTTCCGTCGTCATCTTTAAGGGATTCGTGAACCTGTTGGGGTATATGATGACGGCTGCCATCGTGATCTGTCTGCTTGTGCGTCTGCGGGCATGGTGGATGGCGAGACATCCCGCCAACGCGCTGGAGCCGCAGCATGGCTGACCCCACGCTACAGCCGACGCGCATTCTCGACTACGACTCGCCTGAGCTACAGCAGATTGTTCAAACGCTGAGTGCGGGAGCGCCGCCGCCGCGGGAGTATATTCAAAAGGCGCATCTGCATTTGTCGGACGTGATGCACCCGATTTATTCGGTTGCCGACCAGCAGCCGGCATCGGAGACGGTACGGCTCAATGGAGGCTCATGCAGTCAGCGGATGGCGTGCCTGGAGGCGCTAGCCCGTGGCTATGGCATCCGCACACGGGTGCGTGCCCTGTGGCTCGCCAAAGAGTTCTGGAAGGAACGGTTACCGCTGCTGGAGCCTATTTTGCCGAAGACCTTGATGCCCCGGCCTCAGTTCTGGCTGGAGGAGACATGGGTCGACTTCGACGAGATCTTCGATTCCATGGTCTATCTTTGCGAGGGAGTGACCCACGCCTTCACCAATGCGGGCGCATCGCTCTTTGACGCGGTGCGGAACCAGCCGGTGGACCTCCTCGGCAAGAGCTCGGGCTACAGCCTTGCCCAGTTTGTCGTGACCGATGCCGGCTTTTTTGACACGCGCGACGAGTTAATGAATAAGCTGGATGACGGCACGTGGATGGGAAGTTAATCTTCAACACCGTTTATGGCGGTAAACCAGTCCGCCGGCTGAATGAGGAGCCTTGAGGAGGAGCAACCATGGGTGAACCGCAAGTTGAAATGGCGCAATTTCGGGGAAGAAATGCATCGCTGTGGCAGTCGGCAGTGGATCAGGTGGTGGCGAAGCGGAATGCGGTTTCACCGGCGGCTTCGTTTGGGATCGCGCCCCGTGCAGTGCATCTCCAGCGGCCTCGGCAGGATGACTCGACGATCCAGAGCAGTAACGATCTTGCCGCGTTGCTGAATGTGGGTCCACCAGGCGCGCTGGCTGCCGCAGTGCCTGAAGTTGCGCCGCCCTCCGCCGTGGCAGCGGGATTAGTGGACACCACGAAGTTCTGCTCGGCGACAGCTCTACGTCTGGCTGAGGCGGCGATCAAGGCCCATTTCTCGGGTGACTACACGGAGGTCAGCGAGTTGCACGCGCAGCTCGACACGCCGTTCGCGCAGTGCGATCCAAAGTGGGGTGAGGTGCTCGCGACGTACGTGGCAAGCCGCGTCGCGGCTGGGCCGATCCCATATCGCCGCTACAGCAGTCTCAGTGATTTCGTCATCACGGACCGCCTGCCCGACAATGCGACGGTGGTCCTGATTGCCGACTGGGGCACGGGGCAGCCTGCCGCGAAGGCGCTGCTCGCTCAGGTTGCCAGCCAAAAGCCGGATGTCGTAATCCATCTGGGAGACGTCTACTATTCAGGCTCGCAATCGGAAGTCCAGAACTATTTTTATTCGATCTGGCAAGCCTCGCTGGGTATTCCCAATGTTGCATGGGGAGACAAGCTCGCTGACCTGGCAGCGAAACCGGCGACATTTCACATGCCTGGGAATCACGACATGTATGCGGGAGGCGCGCCGTATTACGCCGTTATCGATATGCTCGGGCAGCCGGCGAGTTACTTCTGCCTGCGCAACAGCAATTGGCAGTTCGTCACCATGGACACCAGCCTGCACGACTCGGATCCGGCCACCGTCGATGATGCCACCGATGTCGATGGCCTTGAGCTGATATGGATGAAAGACAAGGTCAACAACGCCGGCGGGCGCAAGACGATTCTGCTCACACACCACCAGCTCTTTACGCGGTTTGAAAAGATCGGCGGACAGGCTTTGAACCAGAATCTTCTGCCCAAGTTTCAAGATGTGCTGCCCAAGCTCGCAGCGTGGATCTGGGGACATGAGCACAATATGGTGATCTACCAGAAGTACCAGGGCGTGCTGGGGAGGTGCATCGGCCACGGAGCCTTTCCAGTGTCGAACCGGTCGCCTTATACAGACAACTTCCCGGATGTGCCGCTTGAAGATGTGCATCTGGACGCGGATGCGAACGACTTTTACCGGCACGGGTACGTGTTGATGAAGATGAATGGACCGAGCGCGAATTTACAGTACATTCAGTTCAATGCCGATACCGGTACGGAGAATGTGCTTTTCGAGGAGAACCTTTGATGCGTCCGCTAGCACGGCTTCATGGCCTAAACCATCGTACATTTATCGTACAGTTATCAAGCGAGCTTTTATAGGTTATTTATTATAAACAGTTTAGTTCTGGTGGAGGCGGCGGGAGTCGAACGATTTTTCAACAGTTCTGGCGAACTTCTGGGCTGGCATGGCCGCACCACCATAGAGGTTCACGGAAAGGCGGGCGGTAAAGTCGAGCAGACCCGAGCGATATACGGAACGTTGTTCCTGCAGCAGCTTTCCCTGGAGGGTGCCAACACCATAGGGCATGACAAGAGCGAGGTTCGCCGAACGTCCGAAGAAACCAACAGAATGGTAATAGGTGAAGATCGGAACGTTATATGTGCCCGTCGCGCCTGTGAACAGCTCCGTTGAAATTGACGCCCCCAGTGAAATAGGAATAGGTCACCGTGATGAATTGGAATCTACGGGGGTGATGACGTAGGCTCGCGGTGACAGGTCCTGGGCGCGAAGCATGTAAGAAGACAAGGCCGCAGCCCAGCCACATTATCAGCCTGGGGCAGAGGCGTGTGAGGAGCCTGATGACGGCCACGAATGCACGACGAGTATCCCCTTACTTCAGCTTCGGGTGCCGGGCGCGTCTTTTACGCAGCGAAACCCAGGTGATTCGGTGCTGATCTCTCCTTTGCCGCGCGTGCCAACGATGTAGCAGGAGCAGTACTGATCGGTACAGAGGAACGATCCACCTCGCTGAACCTTTTTGTGCTCGGTTGGCTGGTCGGGGTCAAAGGGAATTTCGGGTCCGTGCGGATTGCGGGCAACTCCGCCGGCTGAGACGAGCTGCTGGTAGTAGTCGGGACGGTACCAGTCGGTGGTCCACTGCCAGACGTTGCCGGCCATGTCGTAACGGCCGTATGGACTCGGAGGGAATTGGGCGACTGGAGCAAGGCCTACGTAACCGTCGGCGCCGCTGTCCTTGTCTGGAAAATGACCCTGGTGAGTATTGGCCATCCACTTGCCGCCAGGGCGGAATTCGTCTCCCCAGACAAAAGGCTTTCCGGCCTTCCCACCACGAGCGGCGAATTCCCACTCCGCTTCGGTGGGCAGGCGCTTGCCGGCCCACTTCGCATAGGCCAAAGCGTCTTCATAGGCGATCTGGACGACGGGGTAGTTGTCCTTGCCGTTGATGTCGCTCTGCGGACCGAGCGGGTGACGCCAGTTCGTGCCAGGGATGTAGCTCCACCATTGGAAGTGATTGTCTAGCGAGACGGGGTGATCGGGGGGGGAGCAAAGACGACCGAGCCTGCGACGAGATTTTCCGGAGGCGCTGTCGGATAGTCCTCGCGGCTGGGTGTCCGTTCGGCGACTGTTAGGTATCCGGTGGCCTTCACGAATTCGGCGAAGTCCGCATTCGTTACGTCGGTCTTGTCGATGTAGAAGCCGTCGACGTACACGCGACGAATGGGCCGCGCATCCAACGTGGCCTTCATGCCGACGTCGTCCATGTCGGGCGGCTCGTTGGCTCCCATGGAGAATTCACCGCCTGGAATCCAGACCATGCCCTGGGCCGCGGGGCCGGAGCCGGGCGATGATTTTCGATGGTCGGGCCGAAGGATTGCCGCGCCGCGTTAACGGTGCTGGCTGGTTTCTTCTCGGGGCCGAACCAATAAATGAGACTCGCGAACGCCACAGGCCGACCACACCGAAAATCCATGCCACACGCGCTGTAGTGCGGGTGCGGGCCGATCTTCGCTTGCTGTTGCGTACGCTCATGTTTCCTTCGCAGCGCGTGGCAGATTGCGACACGCTTAAGAACGATTCATTTTAAGCGCCCTGGCTACGGTTCTGTTACTAATGCCCCTTAGTCCGCGATTCAAGGTTCTCGCTCTACGTGTTCGGTTAGCAATTGTCGCCACGCTGCTGCTATGTGTTCCGATCTATCGCATCTTTACCTTGCCGCGAGCCTCTTAGAGATCAAGAGCAGCCGAAGCACTATGTCCCTGCAACTTGCTCCCGGGTCATCCGGGCTACTCCTTTCTCGGGAGTTCGTAGCGCCATTTCCGGTGTTAGCCGTGCGAACAGGTCAAGGCTGCGTGCGATAAGCCCAGTCCATCCCGTCTGGTGGCTGGCTCCGAGCCCCGCGCCGTTGTCCCCGTGGAACTCATAGAAGAGGATGTAATCCTTCTAGTGAGGATCTTCCTGGAACTTCTTCGTTCCTCCGTAGACCGGACGCCCGCCCGTCTCGTCGCGCAGAAACATGGCGGATAATCTGCGTCCGATTTCTTTCGCCACTTCAAAGAGCGTCATGTAATTTCCCGATCCGGTCGGACACTCGACCTTGAAGTCCGGACCATAGAACGGATACATCTGCAGCAGCGCGCGTATGATCAGCCCATTCACCGGCATCCAGATTGGGCCGCGCCAGTTGGAGTTGCCGCCAAACATGCCGGTATTCGATTCTCCGGGAAGATATTCGACCTTATATTCGTGTCCCTGCAAGTAAAAGAGGAACGGGTGCTCGCGGTGATACTTCGACAAAGAGCGTATCCCATACGGACTAAAGAATTCGTTCTCGTCCAGCATGTACCGCAAGACGCGCACCAGCTTCTCCTTGTCGCAAACTGACGTCAGCCTCCGCCCCATATACCCGCCCACTGATACGTCGTCGGCTCTTATGATCTTTTTCGCCACCTCCGGATGCCGTTTCATGAACAATTTGATTGCTTCGAGGATGCGCGGATGTGCTGCGGCAGTACCTCCCTCAAATACGGTTGCAGCACACAGCGGCAGCAGTCCTACCATCGAGCGGGTCTTCAGAGGTAGCCCAAAGCGATAAAGAGCAATCCCACCACCGCCAGCACGATCTTCAATGCCAATTCGTTGGCTGACTCCTGTAAGCTCTTCGGTACGGCGACGGGAATCTCGCGACCACTTAGGGGCTTTGGCATCGCCGTCGGGATGGGCGTTTCTCGATATTGACCTGCAAGAAATGGAATTGGACACGTCGCACGGAGAGAAATCTGAATCTTATTCTGGATAACATAATCCAATAAGGCAAATTGGGTTCGCTCCGGAGGATGGACATGACGGAAAAGTACTGTCGATCGTTTGCAGGCAAGGTTGCCCTCGTGACTGGTGGTTCACGAGGGATTGGCGAAGGAATCGTGAGGCGGCTTGCTTCAGATGGCGCTGCCGTCGCATTTACCTATTCCAACTCGGAAGAGAAGGCGAAGCGACTCGCGAGCGAAATAGATGCTGCGGGAGGCAAGGTACTCCCGATCAAGGCGGATAGTGCCTCTGCTGAGGACATTCGCGCAACAGTGAATCAAGTCGTGAAAGAGCCGGGGGAAACAGATATTTTCGGCAACAACCCCGGAATTTTGATCCGGGGAGCCATTGACAGCTACAGCTTTGAAGACTTCGACCGCATGCTGGCCGTTAATGTCCGAGCGGAATTTGTCGGAATGCAAGCGGCTTCACAGTCCATGAAGGATGGAGGTCGGATCATCCTGATCGGCAGCAACACTGCCGTCCGGACAGCATTTCCGGGAGCGAGCGTTTACAGCATGACTAAAGCGGCCCTGACCGGATTGGTGCGAGGCGCCGCTATCGATCTCGGTCCTCGGGCGATTACGGTCAATAATATTCAGCCTGGTCCGACGGCGACTGACATGAGTGCGCCTCGCGCTGAAGCGGTGAAGGGTTTGATTCCACTGGCGCGAATGGCGGATGAGTCGGAGATCGCGGGTTTTGTCTCGTATCTTGCATCCGATGAGGCCGCATTCATTACAGGGGCCAGCCTCACAATCGATGGGGGATACATCGCATAATTGAGAGCGAGGAGAGATGGATATGGCCCGACCGAAGGAATTTGATTTAGAGAGAGCTCTTCATCGTGCCATATCCGCCTTCTCTCAAAAAGGCTTTGCCGCCACATCGACGGACGAGCTGATGCGCGCAATGGAGGTAGGTCGGCAAAGTATGTATGACACTTTTGGCGACAAACGCGCCCTCTTCTTGAAGGCTCTCGAAGTCTATGTCTCGGAAAGCGTTCGAGCCATGAATGTCGAACTCCAAGCTCCAGGGTCGCCCCTTGCTGCTATTCGGAGCGCATTGGTTCATTTTTCAGAACGCAAAGATCTTTCCAGTACAGACGGTTGCATGGGGATTAATGCCATCTGTGAGTTCGGGATGCGAGATGAAGACGTGACGCGAATTACACGCCGTGCTGCCAACGCACAGCGTCACACGCTCATGGACACATTGAGACGAGCTCAGATGGAAGGCGAACTTGATGCTCAGACGAACATTGAGAGTCTTGCCGATTTCTTTGAAGCCACGCTGGCAGGAATAAGGATTGCTGCGAAAGCGGGAAAGACTCGGCCAGCCCTAAGACGAATCGCTGAGGTTGCATCTGGCACGTTTGCCGAAGTTAAATCTTCGGTCGCGTGAAGCCATCCAGTGTTTACAAATCCGGTCCACCTGGACGTAAAATCGCTTGTCCGGACATTTGCAGGAGGGCACCTCACACTCAACTCCTGGGTTGACGAATTTCCGAGAAAGTCTATTGCGTGACCCTCCAAGGCAATGCTGTAGATCATTCTCTCAGTTCATTCGTGGCGCACTTGTGGAGATCAGAACTCGTAATCAAGGGAAAACTGAATGCGTCGGGGACTCGATGCGCCGATAGGCTGGGCGAAGGCTGCAGCGGGTTGGACCCCCTGAACCGAATGAAGTGTTGAGTAGAGAGATGTTGGAGTGATTCAGAAGGTTGAAGGATTCGGCAACGACATCGAGATGACCGGACCCAAGCGGAATCATCTTGAGGACTCGAAGATCGAAGTTGATATTTTGCGTGGTAAACAGCGAGTTGCGCGAGTACCCCTGTGGGCGGGCGGCGAAGGGGTAAATATGCTCTCGATTGCTGTCGAGTCCGACGATGGGATTCGCCCTGAAACCGCTTGAGACGCTGAAGATGGGTGCGAACTCAAGCCCTGTGAGGAGACGCATGATGGGGCCGGGGTGGGCATTGGCCGCGGCGTCCTGCGGGTCATTCAGCAGGCCCACCGCCAAGCGAGTTTCGTTAGGGGACGGTTTTCGGCCAGGCATATGCCGTCAAGCGTCGCGAGATCGTCATACGCGGGATCGAGCATAAGCGCGTGCAACTGGCGGCGGCGAACGCCGATATTGCCGCCGGCGAAAAGCGGCAACGCCATAGCGTCCTGAAGCAAACCGGCGAGCGGCAATTCGTGGCCATAACTGTCGACGCCTACAACCGCACGAGATTGGTAATGACCCGCACCGCTGCTTCCGATCCGCAGTATCGTCGTAGATGCCGAATGGAAGGTCCCGAGTGAGGTTATCCAGCGCCATGGGACGGAGGGAGGCGATGACTCATTGGGTGCCAATGACTCCGTCCGGCTCTGTACGCACTTGAGTTCATACGTGGGCTCCTAGAAGGCTGCATCCTCCAGCTTTCATATATTCTGGGACTACCATGCAGATTTGTTCCTTTCTCCCATCGGCCACGGAGATCCTCTATGCTCTCGGAATGGGCGAGAGCGTCTCGGGCGTGACCTTCGAGTGCGACTATCCTCCGGAGGCAAGGCAGAAGGCCATCATTGTGGATACATTGATCCATGGTGACCTTACGCCGCAAGAAATCGATGAGGCTGTCAGAAGGCAGGCAGCCGCAGGCGGGAGTCTTTATTTCGTGGATCTGCCAAAATTGAAGGCGATCCACCCGGACGTAGTTGTCACCCAGGATCTTTGTCACGTCTGCGCGATCAGCGAGTCCGATTTGGCAAAGGCTATAAGCGAACTGCCTTCCCGGCCGCATGTAATTTCCTTAACGCCCCACACTCTTGAGCAGGTCCTTCAGAGTATCGAGACCATTGGCGGGGCAATCCGCCGCCAATCCGAAGCGAGAGATCTTATCGACGGACTCCGACGGCGAATCGAACGCGTCAGGAGCAACGTCAGGCAGGTAAAGCCGCCACGGGTACTTTGCCTCGAATGGCTCTCACCTCTCTTCCAGGGAGGCCATTGGATACCTGAAATGGTGGCCATTGCCGGCGGGGATGCTCTACTGGCTACTCCAGGGGAGAGGAGCACCAATATCTCATGGGAACAGGTCCTGGAGTCCGATCCTGAGGTGGTGGTTGTCATGCCGTGCGGCTTCCATCTCGAAGAGGCGATCGCACAGTATAGGAACGGCTACTTCCCGAAGGATTGGATGAACGTATCAGCCGTTAGGCACCGGCGAGTGTATGCAGTGGACGGTACCGCTTACTTTTCAAGACCAGGGCCACGGCTAGTCACTGGATTGGAGATACTGCAGGCCATCCTGCGAGACGACAGTTTCGCTGAACTCCCATCGGCAAGTGTCGCGAAGATAATCTGAGGAGGCACAAGCCCTATATCTTGGGGACCATGTGGAAATCAGGGCAGCAGCGAACCCCTGGATGACAATGGGGACTTTCTCAACTGGTTTGTGGTCAAACCTAAGGTTGAACGAGCCATCGCCTATGAGACCCGCGCGCCATCGGAAGCCAGGTTGCCGAATAACCGGCTGCTCGGACATTTGTCACGAAGAGTGGGGACCGACAATCGAAGATCAAGTGTCCGAGATGCCGACTCTTCGGCCAAGTGGTATCCCTACCGTCAATGAGTACGTTGGCGATTATGCAACAACTAACGTCCTAGATTAGGGCGATGATGAGGCTGGAATCCATCTATAAAGGGTCGGTACGGAGACGCCGAGGTTGCTGGCCAGATCTTTACGAATGCCTTACCGTACTTAAAAATCCGTTTTCTGAGACCCGTCCCTTCTAACACCTCCCACTCCTCTTCGACTCCTGAAGAACACCACCCTCAGGTCGTTTCAGCAGCAGGAATCAGCTGAAATCCAAGCTCCGCCGCCTGCTTTCGTAGACGTTTGCAGGCGCGAACAGTTGCTTCTTGATCGCATTTGGCGAAGACCTCGACCGAGTATGCCTGTTTGGTTGAGAGCATGTGATAAATGATGCGGGCCAGCTTATGCGCAGTCGTGGTTGCGGCTGCTGGAGCCCCGAGCCTCCACTTCATCTTGCGGTAGAAGTCACCGAGGTAATTCTGCGCGTGGTATAGGCAGTGGGCTCCGAGCCGCAGTGCTATGGCTGCTCTGTTCTTGACCTTCCGAGTACGGGTATATAGAACCTTGCCGCCACTGACTTGCTTGTCCGGACAAAGACCGAGCCACGACGCGAACGCAGAAGCGTTTCGAAAGCGGGATATATCTGTGCCGACTTCCATCAGAATGGTGTGAGCCGTCAAGGTGCTGATTCCGGGAACGTCGGTCAGGTCGACACCAGCAATCCGATATAGTTCGGACTTCAGGTCGAAAGCTGGTTCGTTTCCTGCGCGCTGGTAGATCCTGGTTTTTGACCCCGGGGGTCTTCTCTGTTGTGCTTCTGCCGAACGGGGCAGCTGTCGCATCCTCATCTCGAGTTCGGTATCGACTTCAGCCATCAAGCTCTTGTTGAAACGGTATGCGGCAAGACACTGACGCAAGGCAAAAAGATGCTCGGAAGGATAATCTCCTTCCAGCGACTTCGCCACTCTCTCTCGCGGGCTGCGAACGCGGCGATTGCAAAGAGATGCCAGTCTCATCGGATCGCGTTCTCCGGCGAGAATGGCATCGAGAATCGCGATCCCACTGACACCGGTGATGTCGCTCAAAACATGGTGTAGTTGGAGATTCATCTGGCTGAGGGCTTTTTGCATCTGCTGGATGTGCTCGGCAGCGATCTGGACCAGCCCTTCGCGATGACGCCAGAGGGATCGCAACACGCAGATCTGATCTGGCGGTCGAAAGCTTGCCTTCAACAGTCCGACCGAGTGCAGGTACTGAATCCACTGACAATCGGAAACGTCGCTCTTGCGCCCTGGAACGTTTTTCACATGGCTCGCATTTACCAGGAATACTTCGAACCCTTGGGTCTCGAGGAGCTGAAAAACTGGAATCCAGTAAACCCCAGTGGACTCCATCGCTACAGTGCGAATTGAGCAGCTTCGAAGCCAGTCGCACAGCTCATGCAAGTCTCGAGTGAATGTGCCGAAGGACCTGACAGAATCTGCATCTCGATCCGGTGGCACTGCCACGAACATCTCTTGGGCGCCGATATCGATGCCCGCCGCGTCCGGGTGCAGAACCGGAAGCATAGGTGCGCCCGATCTTCTCGTAAATCTTCCCTTATTAGCCATCGTGGTCCCTTCCTGCTGGAGCGTGCGGCCCAAGGTTACGAAAAATGCAAACTCCCGAACGGGATCGCTGCCATCGCAGACGTCACCACTGACCTTTACGTGACCTCGGACCCACGCTTAACAACGGGCTCTGAGTGCGCACCAGTGTCAAAACGGGCTGGGACTGCCGCAAGCACCAGCGCACCAAGTATCGCTGATACCTGTTCTTCGCGTCCCTTTTGGGAAGTCCCCCATACCCCGCTTAGCATTCAAACATCTCGGCCAAGTGGATAAGTTCCGGTTAGCCGACTGCTCGGGATTTGCCAATGTTTGCGCTACCGCCCGTGAATCCCAGGTCAAACAGGCTCAACAATTGATCCTCCACGTGGGTGTCTCCGCCCCACACCGGTTGCTGGGTTTGGTGGATTACCTTCTCGATCCAAGGCACAAAGTGTCGCAGTTGGCCGATTTGTGTTTCTACCCGCAGGAGTTTGCCCACCACTTTCATCCGTCCCGTTCCCCAGCGTTGCATCACTTCGCTGGCTTGTCGCACCACCCACTGGGTCAGAGCCAGCAACTTCTGGTAACTGTCGCGCCGGTGCTGTTGGTTGGTCTGGGTGAGGCACTTGGCGGCGCGGCTGATCTCCAACAAACGATGTTTCACCGCGCGCGTGTGATTTACCACTTCCAGGGCTCCGATCTGGCACTCGCAGGCGATGCGTTCGAGGCTGCGGCTGAGCACTCGGATGCTGTCCCCCAGCCAACTGCTGTCGGTCGGATAGTGGCTGTTGCTTTCGACGGCAGTGGTGTCTGTTCTTCACTTGCGGCCCTGGGCGACGCCCTGCTCGCAAGCCACCGCCACCACCCGCTGATGAATCTGTTGGGTGACCGCCGGACTGAGCAGAGCAAAGGTGCGGCTGAAGGGAGAGAAGTCCGGCGTAATCTCAGCATCGAAGTGGGTGAAGCGGCGGTACACCAGGTGGCTGCGGAGTTCGCGTTCCAGGTCGCGGAAGCTCCAGCCCTTCAGGTGTTTCATGATGCAGCAGGCAGCACACGATCGGGGGCGATACCGTCGCGCCCGGTGCGCGTGGACAGGGGGCTGGGTTTGGCCAGACACTGCCGGACCATTTTGACTAAGGCGGGATCGTCCAGGAGTGGGTCGACGGGATCGAGCAAATCGTCCTTGAGTAGGACGGCTTGGGCCAAAGGGAAGTAAAAGAGCCAGGGTTGGTGGGAAGTGGAGGCGATCATGATCTTACTGTATTAAGTCGAGTAAGATCAGATCTGTCAAAGGAAAAATGTTGGGCCTTGCATTTTCTTGAGGAAATTTGCAAATAAAAGATGCGCGCATCTGCAGATCTGCCACGCGCCTGCGTCAGCGACTCGCGTCAATCAAGGCTGTGAGCCCTGAGTTTTGCAACAGCCTTTAGCTAGGGCCAGCTTGATTGAAGTGAAGCAGCTAGGGCCCATCTTATCGGACACGCTCGAGGCTTTGATCTGCGATTCCGTGGCCGGGGTAGCTTCGTTCTTCTCACCGCAACCCTTGCTGCGAACGCCATGACGAGAGTCACGCCAGGTCATCTTGCGCTCACACCATCCCTATGCCAGAGATCTCACGACTCTTTATGCTCTGCTGTCCCACCTTAAGCAGATTCAGTATAGGCGTCGTCATTATTGTCGTGAGCAGCGCCATAATCACCAGCATGGTGAACAGCGCAGGCGAGAACACATGTGCGCTGTAAGCGATATTCAAGACAATCAGCTCGACCAGTCCCCGCGTATTGAGGAGAGCGCCCAGCGCCCACGAGTCACGCCATGGGAGTCCCGTCCAGCGCCCCCCGATGACTGCGCCTCCCATTTTTCCTGCTACCGCTACCATCAGAAACACAGCCGTCCACATCCACGCGTTTGCGCCGTTCAGCAGATCCAGCCGCGTCCGCATCCCTGTCAGAGCAAAGAACAACGGCAGCAGCAAAACTGACACAATCAGGTCCAGCCGCATGCGAATGGCGCTTTGCCAGTGTCCCACGCGAGGAAAGCAGACTCCCGCAAGAAACGCCCCGAACAACGGATGAACTCCAATCGCCTCCGTCGCTGCCGCCGAAGCCAGTACGATTGCCACAACCCCAGCCAGCATCTCGTAAGAGAGCCCCGCGTCCGCCCGCCGCCGCGCCAGCCACTTGCCCATCGGACGCACTCCGCACAACATCACCGCGAGATAGCCCACAAGCCACAGCAGCCTCTTCGAAACAGGCGTCGCTCCGCTCCCATATGGAACCATGGTCAGAGCAACCGCCAGCAGCAGCCACGCACAAACATCGTTCATCGCCGCGCACATCAGCGCCAACGTTCCCAGCGCTGTCGATTGCATCTCTCGTTCTTGCAGAATCCGCGCCAGCACCGGCACGGCCGTAATGCTCATCGCAATTCCCAGAAGTAGCAGGAAGGGAAAGCCGCTGATTCCCTCCGGAGCGAACCGGCTCCGTACCAGTGGAGTGATACCCGCCGCCATCGCAAACGGCAGTAGAATGCTCAGCGTGCCCGTGAGTATCGTCGCTGTCTTCTGTTCGCGAAGATGCCCATAATCGAGCTCACTCCCCACAAGAAACAGAAAGAGAACCAGCCCGACGCTGCTCAATAC
>Ga0206844_10205_pt1 | contig 18431 bp, 17 predicted proteins | sample Alteio_BWOrgCont_22_FD_152907 | JGI IMG/M metagenome (GOLD analysis project Ga0206844, IMG submission 152907) | Enriched cells from forest soil in Barre Woods Harvard Forest LTER site, Petersham, Massachusetts, United States -... | ecosystem: Environmental > Terrestrial > Soil > Temperate forest >...
CGAATTCTTATTGAAGCCGTGGAAGCAAACCCTGAAAAAAGATGGAAAAATCGTGATTTTGCGGAATTATCTATAGATGCATCAACTGTTCGCAGGCAATTTAAAAAAAGATTTGGGATGACATTCGTTAACTATGCACGCGCAAGGCGTATGGGGATCGCTATGAAACAGATTCGAGAAGGTACAGCAGTTATTGATGCTCAACTTAACACAGGGTATGAATCAAGCAGTGGTTTTCGTGACGCCTTTTCAAAAATTATGGGTGCAGCGCCAACCCATTTCGGTGAACAACATACTCTTTTAAAGGCATCATGGTTAGACACACCTCTGGGTCCTATGCTTGCCATTTCCGATGAAGAAGCCTTATTTCTTTTGGAATTTGTTGAAAGAAGAGGTTTAGAGCGCGAAATTGAAAGACTTCGACGTAAAACTAAATCAGCTATTATTCCAGGCAGCACCAATCCTATACTATCAATTGAAGCTGAACTTAAATCTTATTTTGAAGGTAAATTACAAAACTTTAAAACCCCCATTCATCTTTTAGGGAGTCCTTTTCAAAAGCTAGTCTGGACAAAACTCATGCAGATACCTTTCGGTGAGACAAGAAGTTATGCCGCCCAAGCGAGCACCATTGGCAAACAAACTGCCTACAGAGCCGTTGCTAATGCTAATGGTGCCAATCAACTTGCTATTGTGATCCCATGCCACCGTGTTATTAATAGCAATGGTGATCTTGGCGGCTATGGCGGTGGCTTAGCTCGAAAAAAATGGCTCATTGATCATGAAAAGGGAACACTCCATGAATAACCTAGCCCACATAAAATCACTACTGAAACAATCGGTACAAAAATCAAGTGGTGCCCAAGCTGTTTTTTTTAAAACAGGCCCTGGACATTATGCCGAACATGATCAATTTATTGGTGTGACGGTACCGGCTTTACGTAAAATCGCCAAAGATTTTTCAATGCTCACACGTGCAGAAATCCAAAATCTTCTCGAATCAAAGATTAATGAAGAGAGGTCGCTAGCCTTATTTATATTGGTCTCACAGTACCAGAAAGCAAAAAATCCTATAAAAGATGAACTCTATCAATTTTATCTCGATAACCTAAAACATGTGAATAATTGGAATCTGGTTGATGCCTCTGCTCACCTTATTGTAGGGGCGCATCTAATTAATGGGGATAAGGAAATCCTTATTAGATTAGCCAAATCAGAAATACTATGGGAGAGGCGAATTTCCATTGTTTCAACATGGTATTTTATCCGCAATGATTCTTTGGAATGGACATTCAAAATTGCTGAGCTGTTGCTTGGTGATACTCACGATTTAATCCATAAAGCTGTGGGTTGGATGCTGCGAGAAGCAGGCAAACGCAATGAAAAGCAACTCATTGCCTTTCTTGAACAACATGCACAAATTATGCCGCGCACGATGCTACGCTATGCTATCGAAAAATTTCCAGAGCAACGAAGAAAAAACTACCTAATTCGTCGTAAAGCCTAACCCGAAACCCTTATCCAGCAACCTGCCTGCCATATCTTCATCTTTAATAAAATAATTTATTATTTATAAGTAAAATTATATATAAATACTTATTTTCAATTTTTATTGAAATTAAGTATAAGTATTTAAAAATAAATATTGCGTTTTGATTATTTATAAATTATAAAACAACAGATATTAATTTTTTCAAAAAATAGGAACTACCGTGAGAACGTTTGTAGGCGTTTGCCTAAAGCTATTTCAATTTCTTTATCTTTTATTTGTCTGTGATGCTTTAGCTGCAGAAGTTGCAGAATGGCCAGAGTTTAACCCAGAACATAAAGATACCGTTGCTTTTTACCTTATGCAAGCTGAGGCTCTGTGTACAAAAATGGAGCAACATCAAAAAGAATATCATCAACATGCAGATGCACTAGCCTCACAAACAGAAAGTAACCCTTTCTATAAGTATCAATACAACTGGATGCCTGTGTGGCGCGCCTATTCCAAAGATCCCTATAACCGAGAAAGAGAAATGGGATTATCACTTGAAAAATTTGGCAATACGCTAGTAGCAAAGTTACAAGAAAAGCGCCTCGACCTCCAAGAAAGAGCAGAAGGAAATCCACCCTTTCCGCGTGAGATGATCCAAAGTGTTACTGTCGAAATGCAAGCTCATTTTGAAAGCCCTGTAAAAGTTCAAATAAGACCTGGTGTATTCAATACGTGGATGTTACCTACAGCAATTCCTGGAACATGCACAGAAAGCCCTGTAAAAGGTCCTCCCTCAAAGAGAACCCCTCCTCGCAAAAACTCAAATATGGTGCGCATGGGTTTAGGAATGGTTCCTTGGATAGAAGAAAATCTAGAAGATGGTGAAAAAAAATATACTAGTGCCAATGCCCACCACATGGGACAAAAACCCACAGATGAAACCATTGTGATCTTAAACTACGGTATCCATAAAACTCACTCGGGTACTCTTCATGGAAAAGTTGATGAGTCAATGATCGATCGCAATGAATTTGCTAAGGAAAGGTCATTTATGTCAAGGGTCCTTGCCGCACGTCGAACAAGAAAATGGTTACGTCATTTAATGGAACAATTTAATACGCTTACTCCTCCCGTATTACCTTTGGTTATCGATGATTCTGCTGTTGCTTCAGCATCCGCGCCTATATTTGAAAAAAAGGAAGACCCCAGGGCAAAAACCGATAACCCTCCTGTACATCATCGCCAACCTTTTAGAAACCTCTTTGGAGGAAGCCCTGCCACTGCACAGCATTTTTCAGAGAGAAATTCGGTAGATTCGCTAGCTTCACCTGCGTCTCTCAACGTGTCATCCTCAAGCGATAACGGATTGTCAGGAGCAACACCATCAGTCTCACGCAAACGTCCACAGAGTGAGTCTCCCACGAGAAAAAATGCCAAAAGAGCAAAAAAGGAAACTGTTAAACCTACTGAAGTACCCGAGACGCAATTTTTGACAAACCTTTAATAAAATTCATTAGTATTTTTTATAAAAAAAATTAATATTTATAAATAAAATTATATATAAAAACTTATTTTCAATTTTTCGGAAAGTTAAATCTAAATATTTGCAAAATAATTGTTGCAAACACACAAACAAACTCCTATAAAGGCGTAAATATTTGTTCTTCAACAATTAGGGACTACCATGAAAGCGTTTGCAGGCGTTTGCCTAAAGCTATTGCTATTACTTTGTCTATTTTTTTCAGCCAATCTCTTTGCTGCAGGTTGGCCAGAATTCAATCCACAGAGCCAATCTTCTGTTACATTTTATTGTAAAGAAGCAAATAAATTATGTGTTCAAATGGAAGACTTGCGAAATAACTATCATAAACGTGCATCAGATCTTTCATCAAAAACACCACGAAATCCTCTCTTTGGGAATGAAATTAAATGGTTCGAGGTGTGGCGCGCTTGTTCTAAAGATGAACAAAACCGCAAAACAGAAATGCAGCTTTCCCTTAAAAGCTTCGGGGACAGATTGATAGCGGAACTTAAGGATAAACGAGCCGAACTTAAAAAAAAGGGAAATGCCCCCTTCTCACGTGATATCACAGCAAAAGCTATAGATACTTTGAGGAGTGTACCGAAAACTTTATATACCCCCCTTAAAATTGGAAGTAATACCTGGCATTTGCCCACAGCAATACCTACAACGTGTACAGAAAGTCCTGAGAAGGGTATTCCTACAAGAAAAACCCCTCACACTAAGAATTCAAATATGGTGCGTTTAGGTTTAGGAAAAGCCCCTTGGGTATATGAAATCTTACATGATGGTGAGAAAAAGTATCATTATGCTGAAGCTCACCATATGTCACAAAATAAGAACAATGAAAACATTATGTTTTTATCCTTCGGCACCCACAAAAAGTATGGAGGAATTCTCCATGGAACTCTTAAAGAATCAAAAATTGACCGGCGTTCCTTCGCAGATGAAAAAAAATTTGCAGCAAAGTTTTTTGCAGCTCGCCTAACATTAAAATGGTTAGAACGACTGATGCAACAGTGGAATCCTCCACCTTTAGTACCTGCAGCACCCCCTTTACCAGCGGTAACACCAGCCTCTCCAGAAAGTGTGACAACGCCTTCTGTTGCTGTTTCAGATGCTGCTGCTGATCTAGCTGTTTCAAAAAAGAACAAAAAGAAAAAAGTAAAATCAGGTGTAGACAAAGAAAACCTGGCTCCTAAGGTAACTGGACGAGCCAAATCTCTTCCTCTCAAACAGAGAGCCCAGCGAAAAGGTCTATCTTTGATAAATCCCAATGCGGTTAAAGCATAAAATTAGGCTGACCCGTTAATTACTTTGGGATAAGAGTTTTAAAAATAGCCCTAACATTGTCATCCCGGGCGTTAGATCATCAAGCTGAGCACTAGCGAAGCTAGGATGATCTTACGACCCGGGATCCATAACTTCTTATCAGTAATTCCTGGATTCCGGAATGACGAAAGGAAATATTTTATCCCAAACAAAGAATATTTCTGTTTCTAGTTTGAGCTTTTGCTTTCTTTTTATATGCTGTGCTCTAGGAAGATTGCTTTAGAAAACATAGTTTATGTCACCAATAAAAATTGTGCATGTGATTACAGGGCTTAAGCGAGGAGGTGCAGAGACTGTGCTCTTGCGTTTGGTTACGCATATGCCCGATTTTGAACACCAGGTAATTTCGCTCACAGATACCGGAGATTTGGGACCAGCCTTCGAAAAAGCCGGAATTCCGGTAATTCCTTTACAACTCTCTGCACGTAGACCAAGTATCCATCAGCTAGTTCGTCATTTACATCGCCTCAAACCCGATCTAGTGCAGACATGGATGTATCATGCTGATCTCTTGGGAGGTCTTGCTGCCCGTATCTTAGGACATAAAGTTATTTGGAATATTCGCAATTCAACCCTCGATTCCCAAACCAAATGGACTACGCGCGCCACGGTTAAGCTATGTGCGCACCTTTCCAATAGTGTCCCCAGTAAGATCATTACCTGTTCACAACACGCACAAAAAGTTCATGAAGATTTAGGTTATGCATTTCATAAGTTTCACCTAATTCCCAATGGCATTGATTGCGAAACTTTTCGACCGCATACACCTTGGCGGCAAAAGATTCGAACAAGCCTCAACATCTCTCAAGATACGCCCGTAATTGGCATGGTAGCCCGCTTTGATCCCCAAAAAGACTTTCCTACTTTTATAAAGACCGCACAACAAATCGCCCAGCATAACCCCTTAGTTCGTTTCATGCTCATTGGCCCTGGTTGCCAGGAAGATAACTATGTTTTAAGAAAGGATATTCAACAAGCCAACCTCCCGATTATGCTCATGGGACCACGGCAGGATATTCCTGAACTCCTTAATGCCTTGGATCTCTTTGTTCTAAGTTCCGCCTATGGTGAAGCCTTTCCAAATGTTATTGCTGAAGCAATGGCTTGCGATGTTCCTTGTGTCGCCACGGCTGTGGGGGATACTGCTGAAATTATCGGTGATACTGGCCTTGTCGTATCACCAAGAGAACCAGCAGCATTAGCTGCTGCTTGCTTACAAATTCTTGCAAAACCTCCTGCTGGTCAACGACAGAGAATTATTGATCTTTTCTCTCTAGACCTTATGATTGAGCGGTACAAACAATTATACGAAGACCTGACTAAAGGATTATAATATGTGCGGTATCGCTGGTTTTCTGATGCTCGGCGGTGGGTTACCACAACTTTTGACAGATCAAGTCAAAGCCATGACCGATACTTTGGCATATCGAGGTCCAGATGATGAGGGATTTTGGGTCGATGCTGACATCGGAATTGCTTTGGGTCACCGCCGCTTAAGCATCCAAGACCTTTCACCGTTGGGACATCAACCCATGATTTCAGCCAATGGACAATGGGTCATGATCTATAATGGCGAAACCTATAGCCATCAGGAAATCATTCCGACATTACACGATAAAGGTATCCATATGCGGGGCCATAGTGATACTGAGGTAATGCTGGAAGCCTGCGCTGCTTTTGGGGTAGAAGCAGCCACACAATCTTTTATTGGTATGTTTGCTTTTGCGCTGTGGCATCGTCCGACGCAAACGCTCTATCTCGTCCGTGACCGCGTTGGCATCAAACCCTTGTATTGGACACGTCTTAAAAATGGTATTGCTTTTGCCTCTGAACTCAAAGCTTTGCGCGCTTTACCCGCAGTACAGCCCGCCATCGATAAAAGCGCTCTAGCAGCTTATGTACGCTATGGCTATGTCCCCGGCCCCCAAAGCATCTATGAGAATATTCATAAGTTAGAACCAGGGACGATCTTAACTTTTCGCGCACCTGATTCCTTAAGCAAAAAAACCTATTGGTCTTTACCTGAAGTTACCCGCCAACCCCAACATATTTTTTCTTCAGACAATGAAGCAATATCTGATCTGGATAAGTTACTCACCGACGCTGTTGGACGGCGCTTGTTAGCCGATGTACCTTTGGGAGCCTTCCTTTCCGGTGGTGTGGATTCTTCGCTCGTCGTTGCTTTGATGCAAAAACAATGCCCGACCCCTGTTAAAACCTTTTCCATTGGCTTTGAGGATAAGAATTATAATGAAGCCCATCATGCCAAAGCTGTAGCGCAGCATCTAAAAACAGAGCATACAGAACTCTATGTCACCCCCCAAGAGGCCCGTGATGTCATCCCACGCTTAGCCGATATGTATGATGAGCCTTTTGCAGATCTTTCACAAATTCCTACCTATTTGGTGTCAGCTCTGGCGCGGCAGCAAGTTAAAGTCAGTTTATCTGGTGATGGTGGGGACGAGCTCTTTGCCGGTTACAATCGTTATCATTGGACGCACAAGATTTGGTACTTAAGTCGTTTCCTCCCGCTAAAACCTTGGTTGAGTCAAAAGATCCTTGGTACCCCCGTTGAGCACTGGCAACGTTGGCAACAGCGTTTACCCTTTTTACCTGCACGTTTTGGTGACCGCTTGCAACGCATTGCACAACTTATTGCACTCGATTCTCCTCAAGCTATTTACCAACAGCTTGTAAGCCCTGGTCTATCATCATCAGATATCATGCCGGATATGCCAGAACCTTATCTAGCTAACTTTAATCATAATCATCCGGGTCATCCCATTGCTGCCTTCCAACTTATTGATATGCTAACTTATTTACCTGATGATATTTTAACCAAAGTAGACCGCGCATCCATGGCTGTAAGCCTAGAATCGCGGGTACCCTTGCTGGATCATCGTGTGATTGAATGGGCGTGGCGTTTACCAATGTCCTTGAAAATTCGCCGCGGAAGTAGCAAATATATACTTAAGCAACTCCTTTATCGCTATGTACCGGCATCGCTCGTTGAGCGTCCTAAAATGGGATTTGGTGTACCCATGGATGCTTGGTTACGTGGGCCGTTGAAAGCATGGGCAGAAGATTTACTCTTCGACACGCGTTTAGCAACTTATTTTGATACGCGGCCGATTCATGCTTACTGGAAAGAGCATATCGGAGGAGACAAGAATCACCAGTACTTATTATGGGTAATTTTAATGTTTCAAAATTGGCAAAGACGATGGCTACAGTAACACAACCAATCATTTTAGAAGGAATTCAGCCTGGCGCACTTGTTGCTGTCGCCATGTCCGGGGGTGTAGATTCATCTGTTGCTGCTGCTTTGATGGTAGAAGCCGGATATCGTGTGGTTGGAATTACGCTGCAGCTTTATGATCATGGCGAAATGGTCAATAAAAAAGGTTCATGTTGCGCAGGACAAGATATCTATGACGCTCGCCAAGTGGCTGACCAATGGAAATTTCCTCACTATGTTTTGGATTATGAAAGCCTTTTTCAACAACAAGTGATTGATGATTTTGTCGAGAGCTATCTCCAAGGCGAAACACCTATTCCCTGCATCCGCTGTAACCAACAAGTGAAATTTAAGGACCTTTTAACTTCAGCAAAAGATTTAGGTGCCGAAGCTCTTGTCACAGGTCATTATGTACAACGTTTCGATGCACCGCAGGTGGAGCTGCATCGTGCTGTCGACTCTCACCGTGACCAGAGTTATTTTTTGTTTACCACAACACAAGAGCAACTCAATTATCTGCGTTTTCCTTTGGGCGGAATGAGCAAGCGAGAAACCCGAGCCCATGCACAACGCCTCGGTCTGACCATTGCAGAAAAACCAGATAGTCAGGATATTTGCTTTGTACCCAATGGTGGTTATGCCCGCGTCATTGAGAAGTTTCGCCCTGGCGCTTTGGAACCTGGTGAGATTGTTCATATCGATGGGCGCGTCTTAGGAACACATCAAGGCATTATTCACTATACAGTCGGCCAACGGCGTGGTTTAGGTGGTGGTTCTACGGAGCCACTCTTCGTTGTCCGCTTAGATCCTGAGACACATCGCGTTATTGTCGGCCCTTATGAAGCACTCGCACAGTCGACGTTAATTTTAAAAGAGGTCAACTGGCTCGTCGATGAACAAGGCTTTACAGATGGGCAAATTGTGGATGTTAAAGTGCGCTCTACGCATGAACCCGTTGCCGCTAAGTTACGCAATCTCGGTAATAAACAAGCTGAGATAACTTTTATAACCCCTGAATATGGAATCGCTCGCGGCCAAGCTTGTGTTTTTTATGATAAGACACGCATCCTTGGTGGTGGTTGGATTGAGGGATAAAACCCGAATAACACGGAAACGCCACGTTTTCCTTAATGCAACAAAATGGTTGCGCTTTTTTTATAACTCGATTAAAGTGCAACTTGGAGGTTGCCTATGAATAATAGTATTGAAAAGCGTATAGAAGTTAAAGCGCCCCTTGCAAGAGTCTGGCGTGCGCTAACGGATCATCGTGAATTTGGTGAATGGTTTAGTGTTAAGATCGACGGCCCCTTTGTGCCCGGCGAAACTTCACGTGGCCACATCACTTATCCCGGCTATGAACATGTTAAATGGGCGGTCGTTGTGCAAAAAATGGAGCCAGAATGGCTCTTTTCTTTCACATGGCACCCTTATGCCATTGATCCTAAACAAGATTACTCTCATGAAACACCTACACTGGTGGAGTTTAAGTTAGAAAAGATCCCAGCAGGCACTTTACTGACGATTACAGAGTCTGGGTTCGATAAAGTTCCTAGCAATCGTCGTAGTGAAGCTTTTCGTATGAATGACAGTGGCTGGGCCGAACAAATCAAAAACATCGAGCAATATGTCTTCCAAAAACTATAGTCGTACGCAGCAGAATTACGCGCTCATATTTGCTGCATTAGGTGATAAGACAAGATTATCATTGATTGCAAAACTTTCTAATGGCCAGAAGCATTCAATCTCGAACCTAACCAAAGGGTCTAAGTTAAGTCGTCAAGCAATCAGCAAACATCTTCGTGTGTTAGAGGCTGCAGGACTCGTCCATAGCGCACATTCTGGTCGGGAAAACTTTTTTGAGCTTGATACGCGCCCATTCAAAGATAGCAGAGAATATTTGGACTTTGTTTCAAATCAATGGGACAAAGTATTGTCTCGGTTGAAATCGTTTGTTGAGGAATAATAAAAGAGCCGCCGCAGCGGCTCCGAGTGTAAAAATATTTATTATTTTCAAAAAGAAAAGAAATAAGCTTGAAATCGTAAATTATTCATTCTCATGAGAACATTGTAATCTCCGATGGTGAATAATGCAGATCTTGCCTTTAACATTGTTGGCAATGGAATATCCACAGCCTGAATGAGTGTTCTACCTTTCTTTAAAAGGAGAGCTTTGTTTTTCTTCGAAAGTACACAGCCACCCCGTAAATCCAGAGCCGTAGGTTGATTATGTGCCCGTCTCGGAACTGTAACTTGACCGATACGAGACATTGAATGTGTTGTACTAAAAAGACACAGATCTGTTGCTACCCCTCTGATTCCTTGAACAACAGCTATCCCCTGACTAGGAACAACCATTACTTGAGTAATATCAATACCAACATCTGTTAATACCTGCGAATCTGTCATACCATCAATTGTTAATAAACGCTGGGGTGCAACGGCTACGAATCTGTATCTGTTATTAGAAATACCTTCCTCCGCATTAATACAAGGAAGATTTTCCCGAGATCCAAGCGCAAGGCCATAGACTCCATCATAAGCAAAAACGCATTGCAAGTTTCTTGCATATCCAACTATAACCTCTTGAGTATCTTTGTGTAAAAAAGGAACTACCCTATCAAGTGCATTTGCAAGATTTTGATAGTCCTCATACGTCCCTGCTTTACTTTCTTGTTTAGAAGTATAATAGGATGAAGCACTTGTTAAATCTGATAGATCAACAAAATCCTCTCCAGCAGCAACACCAGGTAAAGTAATTAAGTTCACGGCAAGCAAAAACGCTGCCATATACGTATAGATTCGCATAAATTTTTCCATTATAGAACGAGTTGTTCGGGAAGCAGCCTAGCTGCTTTATTTGGCTTTTTTAGCTGTTTTCACTTATTTTTTCAAGTACTTTTATAAATAAAATTTATTTATTCATAATCATTACTTTTAATTATTTTATTTTAAAAATTTATATAGTTTGTAGGGAGTAGATTAAATCAAATTGGGCAACAATGCCTTAACACTACCTGTTCCACGAGAAAGAGACCAGGCAACCGTATCCAAGTTTCCACAATGAGTACAAAAGACATCCCACTCCGCCTGTTGTCCATGGCACTGCTGGCACACCCAAGCCGGTCCTGAAGAAGCGGACAATGCCTTTTGTTCCCACATTTTTGCAGTTTCATTCTCATGAGGCGTTTCCTCTCGGATAAGCAGCGCCATAAGTTGACAAGAACGTTGAGTTTCTTGAACCTGATGAACTATTTGTAAATGTCGACGCGCTTGCCCCCAAAGCTTTGCAGCAATCGCAACTTCAGCAAGGATAATGTTGGCATCAAAACCATTAGGATCCTCCAACTCAAAACCTGCTACATAGCGATAAAAATCCAGCGGAGTCTTCTCCGACGCTATCTTTTTAAAAAGTTTCAATAACTCAGGATGAGGTTGAGAGTACCATGTTTTGGTCAAAACTTTCTGCGCCTGCTTGGTAGATTCATTGTTTATCTCATAGTCTGCATATTGCACTGCAATTTCGACAAGTTCAGGAGCTCGCTCATGTGCCTTTTTAATATTGTGCTGGAAACGCGAATAATCATGGGCATGCTGAGCCGTTTGCGCCTTTAACCAAAACAGAAGGGCTTGATACCGCCGTTGTTGAGTTACGTCAATAAGCTTGCGCGTCTGCAGTTGCTTCAATACAGCTTCGCCTCGATCATAACCACCTAAACGCAAATCCGCTTCAAATAAATGCTTAAGCGCCCAGGGAGAATCCGGACGAAGTTTTGCTGCTTGCCGTAAAACTCTTTGTGCAGCAGACCAATCACCTTGCCGCAACGCTTGTAGAGCTTCACCTCGTAAACCTAAAAAGCATGTTTCGGGCGTTTGTTGTAACTGCTGGAAAAATTTAATAGCCTCTTCATTTTTACCAAGCATAAAAGCGGTTTGAGCAGCAATCACCATACTTAAAGGCTGTTCTGGTATGTTTTTTAAGGCAATACGCGCCTGTTTTTCAGCTTCGTCTAGCTCACCACCCGCGATTGCTGATAATCCTTCCAAAAGTGCCTTTTGGCCTTTTTGCCGTTTTCTCTTTTGAAAAAAAGCCGACCATCGTTGTGGAAAAGAAAAAAGCCCCTTCAGCGTTTTTCTTACAAAGATGATTAATCCAATTGCTATCAATAAAACAGCTAGAAAAACTATCATATTGACCTGCAAACGATATCCCAGCCAATCTGACTGAATTTGCCCCGGGTATTTGATCAGAGAGACAACAATGAGAGCTAAAATACCAATTTTTAGAAGGCCAATAAGACGCCTTATCCATTTCATGATTTAGACTCCTGACCTGAAGCCGCTAAAGAGGCTTTTTGGTAATTAGCAATTACAACATTTTTTAATTTTTGTAAGGCTATTCTTTTATCAGCATGCTCAGTAGGCATCTTGTCTGTCAAAGGCTGTATCGTAAAGAAATTTTGCAAAGGCTTGAGCCACGAAGGCCAGTTAGATGTAAGCTCTTTAGTAAGTTCTGTTGTAGCTGGTGTTTCAGTACTTAATATCTTTAACCAAGCTTGTTCTTCCGGTGTTTTAAGAAGTGCGGCGAGTAAAGACAAAGGCGCTTGATAGTCTTGTGCTGCAAGTAAACGACCCTCAATTTCCTGGCATAAAAGCAAAGCTTCCATAAAATAAGACCGCTCAAGATTTACAGGCAGCTGAGCTTGTGGTCTTTCTGCAGAACTCACCAAGCTTTTTTGTAATTTTTCCTCAAGTGCAGATAGTCGCTCATTGAGCATATCCAAGTCTTTTGGCTTGAGATCGCTCAAAGCAAGTGTCAAAGAATGAAGTTGTGACTGCAATTTCTCAACCTGATCTTTCCTTACATAAGGAAACAACTTCTCACCAACGAGAGGAAACCAGCGAGGAATTAAAACAACAATCAGGAGTAAAAATGCGAGAGAAAAAAGAGCATGATAAAAATAAAATCGCACACAGCGTTTTTTAGAAAGTGGCGCCGCAGTGGACTTCTCATCAACCTGCAGAAGAGCATCAGGAGTCATAATTTTTTCTTCCCTCACTTACTTTCTATACCCATCGTGAATCAAGACGCTGGATCGCCACGCTCCTTTGGAGCTCGCGATGACGGACTCGGCGTCATTGCGAGAAGCCAAAGGCGACGAAGCAATCCATCTACTTCATTCGCAATGACTAAATTTATAATAGCACAATTTCTTGCCAAGGTAAGCCCTCCTCAGCTGCTGCTGTCATAACTGAAGAATCATGGCAAACAGCCCGCAAAAAGCGACAGCTTTCAACACATTGATGTAGATGACAAAGGCTCGTAAAAATGCGAATTGTCCGTGGTGAAAAAAATAAAACATTGCGCAGATGTTGACGTTCAAGAGCTTGCAATGTCTTTTTATCAAAGGCTTTCGCCTCTTGTGTCCTATAGAGGCAAGCCTCTTGTATCTCATAACCTTTTTCGAGCAGCGCCTGTTTAAGATCAAAACGAATGACATCACCCCGCAAATAAAGAATCTTTCCATTTTTATCTTCCGTCACTAAATAGCTAAGAAGACTTTGCACAGACCCGGCCGCAATTTTTACATTCTTAAATCCCAAAGACTTTGCCGTAGCTCCAGAAGCTTCACCTACACACCATAAAGGCAAAGTTCGATCAACTGAGGTCATCGCTAAAACATGAATGGCATTGGCAGACGTTGTAACCAATGTTGTTATTCCCATTAGATCAGGTAAAGCTTCAGGATGCGCATGCACCTCTAGCAATGGATCAATAAGAACAGGAACGCCTGCTGTCTTTAGTTGGTCGGCGAGGATATTTGCTTCTCTGAGCGGCCGCGTGATAAGGGTTAATTCGCCAGAGGGTATTACAAACATAGTTGCTGCATCTTCAAAAGTTGCCATGCCGCTTGTTCCCCTAAATGAGAAGCTTGTTTCAGTGGCAAAGTGATATGACACTTAACTATTGTGCTGCCATCCTCAGTCGCTAAAAGTCCTTGCAAAGAAATGGCTCCTTCTTTCACAGTCACTAACCCTGCAATAGGTGTAGTGCAATTGCCTCCTAAATGAGCGAGCATAGCGCGTTCCTGCTCAACGCATAGTGAGGTAACAGAATCATTAAGTGGTGCAACTAACTTTGCCAACATATAATCCTCTTTACGAATCTGCAAAGCGAGTGCGCCTTGACCTACGGCTGGTAAAAACTGCGGTGGCTCAAGAATATCTCCACTTAACGACAATCCCAAACGTTTTAAACCAGCAACGGCTAAAATGATTGCATCAACATCCCCACGTTCCAGCTTTTTGAGTCTTGTGTCCACATTACCGCGCAGTGGCACAATACTGAGATCAGCTCGCATACCCTTAATTTGAATAGCCCGTCGCGGTGAGCATGTACCTACCTTCGCACCAACTGGTAAACTCTCTAGCGAACCCCCACCTCTAATTAAAAAAATATCTCGATAGTCTTCACGTGGTAAAACAGCGCCTATAGCTAAGCCTTTTTCTTCACTACTGGTCTCCATATCCTTTAAGGAATGAACGGCTAAATCAATTTCGTGTGATAAAAGTGCTTGTTCAATTTCCTTTGTAAAAAGCCCTTTGCCGCCCATATCAGCTAAAGAACGATCCTTAATGCGGTCGCCTGTTGTCTCTAAAGTAACAATCTCAAAGGCAATTTCGGGGTGATGATTGAGTAAGGACATACGAGCAATCTCTGCTTGCACAAGAGCCAGCTGACTTTTCCGAGTACCAATGCGGAAGACTTTTTGTGTCATGAAACACATTAAAGCTTTTTCGCATTCGACTTGCAAGCAAAGCTCTTTATAGCTCTAAACAATTACTGCCAAGACCATGATTATACTTGTTAAATTCTTATAACAAAGTTAGATTGAGGCTGAATTTGTGCATTCCATAATAATAGAAGAGGTTTCGTACATGAATGAGAGGGCAGTAAATCAAAGACCTAAGAGCGTTGTCCTTGCTGTACAGTTGCAAGTGTTTTCGCTCAGTATCCATTTGATTATAATCATATTAGCATGGATACATTTGTATTCTATTGGATCTAATAAGCCTACTGACGACTTTACAGGCTGCGCATTGGGATTTACGTTGTGGGTGACTATAATTTATAAAACTTACAAGGGCAAAAACTGGGCACGCATTCTCTATTTAGTATTAGTTATAATTCAATTGCTGGTGGCTGCTTACTTTCTGATTTATGTATTTCATAATTCAATGACTATTGGGCGCCTCATTGCAATCACAGCTATATTATTGGGTATTCCACCTTCATATCTACTTTTCTCTGGTTCAGGAGCTGCTTGGTTTCGTAGTCAAAAAAAGGGCAAAACCAAATAATTATTCTCGGAATTGAAACAAGCTGTGATGAAACAGCCGTAGCTATTGTTGATGATCAACGGAAAGTGCTGGCCCATTGCCTGCAAAGCCAAATTGCTGATCATCAACCCCATGGTGGCGTGGTTCCTGAAATTGCAGCAAGAGCTCATCTACATCTTTTACCACAGCTGATAAAGCAAGCTTTAAAACAGGCTAATATATCCTGGAATGACATTACTGCAGTTGCTGCAACTGCGGGACCTGGCCTCATTGGCGGCATTTTGGTCGGTGCCATGACAGCTAAAGCCATTGCTGCAGCTTTGCAAAAACCTTTCATTGCTGTAAACCACCTTGAGGGACACGCCTTAACCGTACGTTTAACTCATGCTATTAATTTTCCTTATTTATTATTATTGGTTTCAGGTGGACATACCCAATTCCTTATCGTTCATGATGTCGGTCATTATGAATATTTAGGGGGCACTATTGATGATGCAGTAGGAGAAGCCTTCGATAAAATAGCTCAACTCTTGAGCTTGGATTATCCTGGTGGACCACTGGTCGAAAAAATTGCCCTGAAAGGAGATCCACAACGTTTTTCTTTTCCACGACCCTTAATGGGCAAACCCGATTGCAACTTTTCCTTTTCAGGACTAAAAACAGCTGTGCGCCTACAAATTGAAAAATTACCAGCCCTTACGGAACAAGACAAAGCTGATATTGCTGCCAGTTTTCAAGCAGCCATTGCTGATTGTCTCCTCGATCGTACAGCCCGTGCTTTTGCATTAGCTCCTCATATCGATCAATTTGTTATAGCAGGTGGTGTTGCCGCAAATGCTTATCTGCGCGAGCGTTTACAAAAGCTTTGCCAGGAACACAGAAAAGACTTTATTATGCCTCCGATGGCATTATGTACAGACAATGCAGCAATGATTGCATGGACAGGATTTGAACGCTTACAAAAGGGATTGACTGATGATCTTTCTTTTTCACCTCGCCCCCGTTGGCCTTTAAAGGAACTATCAACCTCATGACATCCTCTTTACATATCATTGGTGCTGGCGCCTGGGGAACAGCATTAGCTCTAACAGCCGAACGCGCTGGTAGTCATGTAACACTACATACTCAGAGTCAAAAACAAGCAGACGAGTTGTCTCGTTCTCGAGAAAACCAACTTTATCTTCCTGGAATTACCCTGCCTGATAATTTACAAATCACAGCAGATCGCCATGCCTTAAGAGATGCGGATGCGCTGCTGATTGTTATTCCTGCACAACGTTTTGAGGCTTTATGTTTATCCCTCAAATCTATTTTACCCCCAACTATTCCGGTTGTTTTGTGTTCGAAAGGTATTGAAGTGGGCGGTAATAATCGCCTCTTAAGCGAGATTGCACAAGCCTACTTAACAAATCCTTTGCTGGTTTTATCAGGACCCAACCTTGCCCGCGAAATTGCACAAGACCTACCTGCTGCAACCACCCTTGCTGGCAATAAAGATGTTAGCCATAAGGTCGCAACCATGATTCATCACACCTATTTCCGATGCTATACCAGCGAGGATATAATTGGAGTCCAAGTTGCCGGCGCCCTCAAAAACGTGCTTTCCATTGCCTGCGGCATTACACAAGGCATGGGATTAGGGCATAATGCAGTTGCGGCCCTTTTAAGTCGTGGTCTTATTGAAATGCGCAGGCTTGGGTTGCAACTGGGTGCCATCAGTGACACCTTTATGGGGCTCGCAGGTGTAGGCGACTTGAGCCTCACCTGTTCCAGCGAATTATCCCGCAACTTTTCATTAGGCATCGCGCTCGGCCGCGGAGAATCTCTCGAGGCCATTCTAGCTAAACGCGTCAGCGTCACCGAAGGAGTGTATACAGCCAAAGCAGTTCATGAACTGAATGCGCGCTTAGCCAATGAGCTACCTATTTGTGAAATCGTTTATCGCATTCTTTATAAAAATTTGTCCCCCCAAGAAGCCCTTGAGCAATTGGCTGCGAGACCCTTAAAAGAGGAGATTTACTGATGTGGCTAGTTAAATCAGAACCGGAAACATATTCTTGGCAAGACATGGTTAAACAAGGAACAACCGCCTGGGATGGTGTACGAAATTTTCAAGCAACACGCAATCTTCAGGAAATGAAAGTAGGTGATCTTTGCTTTTTTTATCATTCAGGAACCGAGAGGCAAATTGTCGGTATTGTAAAAGTCATCAAAGCTTTCTATTCAGACCCTAAAAACCCTCGTTTTGGTATGGTCGATGTAAAAGCGGGCGATGCTCTGCCCGTGCCTGTCACTCTTGCAGCTATAAAAGCTAATCCAGCGTTACAGCACCTTGCCCTTGTCCGTCAATCAAGACTTTCTGTTATGCCGATTGACTCTGCCGCATGGCAAAAAATTTGTGCTATGGGCGGCTTGAAAGCATGAATTATCTTCAAGGCTTTTTGTTTGCGCCTCTAGCACTAATTTCTCCCAATACCGCCATACCCATATTTCTTTTATGGTTGGGATTGACTAGACTATCAGCTGTCCAGACTCAACTAGCTTTGATAAAGGCTGATTTCCCTCTTGGCCTTCTAAAAACACTCGCATTACTTTTAGCTTGGACTTGCCTCACAAGTTTCTGGTCGCTGTCCCCCTATGACTCAGCTATTGCAAATCTAAAACTTCTCGTGCTGTCTATTTTTGGGCTCAGTTGGTTATCCTTCTGCTTCCGGCAAAGTGTTAACGCAATTTTTGTCTTTCTCAAAGGTCTAGCCATAGGATGTAGTTGTGTCGCCATTTTTATGCTTTTTGATCGTGCATTAGGTGGAACTTTTGTCCATTTTAAAGGTTTTACCGGCATTAAAGTTTATTCTGCTGTCTGTCACATCCTAGCTCTATGTTTTTACCCTCTCTGTTTTTGGATATATAAATACATAGATCCCTTGTCTTGTTTTCTCTTTGCCTTTTTAATGCTTGCGGCCTTGTATACGATTGATATTGATATCATTCTGATTGCTTTAGTCATAGGCGCACTTTTTCAAGGTCTTGCTTTTCTCCTACCCCGCAAGAGTTTCAAATTTTTATGGCAAACAAGTTTTGTCCTATTAATTGGGACCTTCCCCCTTTGTATGTTCTTTTTATCGCCCACTATGGTCCAAGCTATAAATTATAATATTCCTATCTATAGCTATATTCATCGCCTTCATATCTGGAGCTTCTTGAGTGGGAAAATTATTCTTCATCCCTGGATAGGCCATGGACTTTATACGAGTCATCTACAGATAGTTCGCCCCTCATTTTATACATGGACATTTTTAGAAAAAACGACAAATAATCCAGTAGTTATTCAACATTCTCTCCCTCATGAGCCTTTATTTTGGCATGCTCACAATGTTCTTATCCAATGGTGGTTTGAATTAGGGTTTGTCGGCGTATTTCTAGGCGGCTTATTTTTTTTCAAGATCTTTGCACGGGTTCATAGTTGGCCACATTCACAACGAATTTTGACCCTCGGCTATAGCGGCTTAGCCATTGCCGAT
>Ga0206844_10132_pt2 | contig 18427 bp, 10 predicted proteins | sample Alteio_BWOrgCont_22_FD_152907 | JGI IMG/M metagenome (GOLD analysis project Ga0206844, IMG submission 152907) | Enriched cells from forest soil in Barre Woods Harvard Forest LTER site, Petersham, Massachusetts, United States -... | ecosystem: Environmental > Terrestrial > Soil > Temperate forest >...
GTGAATTGGATACCCTTAATGTTTTCTAAGGAACTAACAGAATATTTTTCTTTTAAGAAGCTCTTTAAGAATTGAATGAAATCGATAAACTTTTTTCTCAACATAATTTCAAGCCTGAATTGAGCACCCCTAACCTGACTGAAATGAATGTGGAAAACAAGGCTTTTTTATTTCAAACTGATTGACTTAGGAAAGGTGAGTGTTACCAATGTCCAACCTGCGGCCGTTCTCACTCACATAATCCCGCACAAAAGGATGAGTAGGCCCATAGATGACTGAGAAAACTACCGTGCTACGTTGTAAACAGTCAGCAACACTTACAGAATCATCAACAAAAGCCTTTTTATCCCCTAATTCTTTGAATTCCTTTTCGTCCAAAAAAGATTGGCAGAAATCTCGAATACCCTTGAAAAAATCTCCAAAGTGCTCAAGCGATTTTTCCATATCCCCCTGTTTATATTTTATGATTGCTGCGTGGTAAAGGCAGGTAGAGTAGAGTAAGTTGTGATAATTGTTTTTTCTTCGCTGCCCAACTTTTAGAACAAAAGCACAGTCATTATAGGCTTCATTAAGATTGTTGAGCCTTATTCGCGCTTCTGCTCTAAAAATTTTGGCCCTAAGAGTATCGAGAGTACCAACTAATTTCTGGCTCATATGGATTGATTCCGTAAAATTATTTTCTGCTTCCCTCAATTGTCCTTTTCTCAATAAAACTTCTCCCATGCCAAACAACACACTGTCTCTTTCCAAACCATATGAGCAACGAGTGGGCGAATGATTGGTGAGGTATTCTGTTTCCTTAAATTGTTCAAGTGCCCTATCATAGTTACTAAGACGACCATAAATCCGCCCGAGCATAGCTCTACATCCAAGAACTTTACATGAAATTTCTTTTGGAGGGTTTTGCGGATTCATAGAAAAAAAGGTAGAAGCATTGAGGATCTCTAAAGCTTTAAGGCAATATTTTATTGCTTTGTGAGCTTCAGGTTTATTGATGTAGGTTATACTATAAATATAGGATAAGAATTTGTATATTTCCGATTCAATCACTATCTTTAATTTGGGTTCTATCGTAGAAATCTTGACTAAAGCGCTTTCTAAGCAATGTTTGGCTTCTTTGAAATTATTTTTATGTTGATAAGCAACTGCCATGCTTTTTAAGTTCTGGGCTATTAAGATCTCGGAATCTGGAATTTTTTCTAACATTTTTATGCTTTCTTGACAATAAACCAAACTTTCATCATAAGCTGTTGAAAAGGCAGATATATTACCCAAGTCCTTTAATAGCATGGCTAATACCTTGTTTGGTAATGGGTGCCTCGTGTTCGTATTATAAACGTGAGTTAAATATGCTTTTGCGAGTTTGAAGTTGCGAGAACATTTTTTATGAGCATAACCAATAATGTGAGACAAATCCCTTTCGTAGATTTCTTTTTGTGCTTCTTGAAGGTTCATTCCATTCAAGTTTTTTATCAAAGATTCTAAATGCGGAATAAGCAAAATAATGTTACCTGCTTTCTTTTTTATGTTTTTTTCATAAAAAGATTGGGTTGTCTTGATAATCTTGCCCATTACCTTTGCTTTATCAGCCTCGCCTAAGAGACCTAACAGAAAAGCCTGTCCCAAAGCTTGCGTGCTGCGGTGTAATGAGAAAGTGTTTTGTGATTCACTGGTGGTAAGGGAATATTTTTTTAAATGATAGAGAAACTGATCAATGTTGGAGGTTCCATCATAAAAGCCCAATAGTTCTTTAGGGATGTTTTGTGAATCTAAAAGGCAGATAAACAACAATAATTCTTTAAACTCTGGATTGGTTTGAATAAATTTTTCCAGTGAAGAGGTGATAATGCCATAGCGAGTTTTGGTGTAGTTGCTGGTTTCCTTTAAAAGCGTTTTTTGCGCACTCTCAAAGGTTTGGCTAGAGTGAGCAATTCTTTCTAAATATTGCTCGTAAGTAAGCTGAGTGTTCTTGATGTAATAAGCAGCAACAGAAACATCCAAGGGAAATCGAGGAATGATTTCTAGAAACTGAATGGTTTTTCTTCGTTCTTCCGGTGCTAATTTTTCAGGCTCTCGTTCATAAAGTATTTTGCTGAAAAGTCTTAAAGCTTCGCTCGTCTCTAATTCTTCTATTTGGATAACATTTTCAGGATTCATAAAGGCCGTATTTTTAATGTTACTGTCTCGTGTGGTCATAATAACTTTGCCTGTTCCCCAAACCTCTGGGTCATGTGGAAAATAGCTTTTAATATCGGCAAGGGTTTCGACGTTATCATAAATTAAAAACCACGGGCCTTTTTCTTTTAAACGCAGTTTGACATAAGCTAGAATTTGTTTGCCTTTCTCAGCTGGGTCTTGGATTCTCTGGATAAAGTCGAGCTCTTCCTTTTGATCTTTTGTTTGAGCTAGGGCATATGCTAGGTCTTTAAATGAATTGATCAAGCTATCTTTAGTTTCAGCATTGATTTCCCAAACCACGGATGATTTTTGAGAACGTCCAAAGTAGCGTGCAAGGGTTGTTTTGCCAACACCTCCCATACCCACAATACCAACAAGAGCGACTGTTTGGATGCCTTGAGACCCGTTAAACTTTTTTTCTATTTGGGTCACTAAATTGGGACGTTTTAAAAAGGCGGTCTCAGTTGGAATTAAAAGATCAGAGCGAATGGTTTGTGATGTATCCATATAGGTCTTATTGATAAAAATGAGAGTACTCAGGCCTATTAAGCATCCACAAAGAATAACGAGGGTTTTTAATCTGAAATTGCCCAAAAAACTCTTTTCAGGGGTAACCTCTGTCATAGAGAAGTGATAATCAGGATTGTTGGCAAGCAGTTGTTGAAAATGTTGGCGGAAAAGAAAAAATTTGCGTGACTTTTCAATGAATTTGACAATGCCCTCTCGCGAGTTACAGTTGATTTTGCCTCGGAGAACACGCATGTAATGTTCAACCGTTTTTTCTTCAATCTTTAAGCATGAAGCAATAGCTTTGTTGCTTCTGATCACAAGCAGGCAAGCCATAACATCAATTTCACGAGAAGTGAATTGGATACCCTTAATGTTTTCTAAGGAACTAACAGAATATTTTTCTTTTAAGAAGCTCTTTAAGAATTGAATGAAATCGATAAACTTTTTTCTCAACATAATTTTAAGCCTAAATTGAGCATCCCTAACCTGCCCTAAGTAAAGACTAAAACAAGAATTTTTAAACCCAGTAAAAACCCCTTAAGGGGTACATTAGGGATTTTCCAGAATATAAAAAATAAGTTTTTTTTTCAAAAGTCGAGACATCAATTAAGTCTTGGAGGACAAAATGTTTGTACAAAGATATCTCTTAAAAGCCACAATAAGATTTCTTATTTGCCTGACTTGTGGGGAATTCAGTTTTTCTTATGCTGCCGACCATCAGGCAGTAAATTATCAGTTTGATTTATTAAGCATTGAGCATAATCAAGGGATTTTACGGGGTCAGTTTAGCGTTCGTCAGCAACCCGTCGTTATTGAAGAGAATGTGACCGTTGATTTACAAGATTTCAACCATACAGGATTTCAGACATACTTACTGCCGGCTCTCAATGCGCTTGATCCTTTGTCAGGAGTTGTTCCAGAAAATGTCGGGCATGCTAAAAAGCGTTTCGAATGCAATTTTCACTACCGAGGTTCTTTAAGACATTATGAGGGCATTGATCCTCGGCCAGAAGCACAACACGCTTTGCAAGCATCATGGCAATACCAATCGGATCGAGATCGACATGAAACTTCGGCAAGTTTAGTGTTCAAAATCAATGTTGATCATGTTGTTCATAACTTAGCGTTCCCAGCAATTCATCATACTCTCACTCACACGGCTCCAGAAGTTTTAGTGGGGCGTCATTTTGATGGCGAAACCGTTTATCCTATGCGGGTGGCCTTACAAACGTGGCTTGAACCCAAGACAAGAGAGACATATCAAAGGCAGGCTTTCTTGCGTGATGGAGACATTTATCCAGGATCGCGTGTCATTTATGTGAAACCTTTTGTCCATGATGGTGTGCTGCAGCTGGGAAACTGTATTGGAACTTATATATTTGATAGGGATTTAACGGAGGCGGAAAAAGACAAAAAAATTGATGAAAATGGCTTACTTTTCAGTGATGGCGCCCGCATTTATTTGCCGAAAGTTAAGCAAGAACTTTGGCGCCGAGACAACTTAAGAGTTCGTTTCTGTATTGTCTCATATGAAGCCTCTCCCCTTCACTTTATTACCTCAGCACTCATAGGCCATGTGGCACCCATTTTTCCAGAAGGATTATATGAGGGTCGCAGAGGTGTTTTTGCCCCTGATGGGGACAGAAGCATCGAGATCTGGACAAGATTGAATTCAGAGCCTTTAGAAGAATTCCAAATTAGTGTACCTCGAGAACTCTCGAGTGTACCCGGAATGTATCTATAACCCGTTATAACATGAGAAGGAGAATACAAATGACTAAGTCTAATGCCAAAAGTCGCAATATTTACCTAAAAATTGCGCAATCCTTGATGATCACAGCCAGTTTAAGTGGTTGGTTTGGAGAAAATACAGCCTGGGCTGCAGCACCAGCTGAAGAGCCAGAACATGTGGCTACGCCTGCGCGCATTGTAGCCCTTGTCCAAAGGATTGAACAAGGAGAAACCTTTGTCAGAGAACAACCCGCTTATAATCAGCCCAATAGCATTGTGGTATTGGGGCCAACAGGCAATGGTAAAACAACACTGATTAGTTTTCTAGCCGGGCGTCAAATTAATCGAAATGGTGGAACTCTTGATGTGGGAAATCCATTGCCTCATTTTAATGTTGGTCATGGTTATGGTGCCGGAACCCCTCATCCGACTTCATGGCTTGATGAGACTCCTGGCCGTAATGTAGCTTGGTGGGACTGTCCTGGATTTGGCGATCCCGGGGGAAATCTCATGGAAGTTGCAAACGCTTTTAACATCAACCAATTGCTTAGAAGACCAAACAACACGAAGATTGTTTTGGTGGTGGGAGAAAGGGCTCTTGATCCCGAGAATGATCGCGGAACACGTTTTCTTAACTTATTGAACAGGCTAACTGAATTATTCCCAAATGTTGACCAATTGTATCGCAGCCTATCTTTAGTGATTACCAAACATCAGACAGATGGGTTCCTAGGAGGATTAGCAGCTTATGTGCAACAAAACGGTGGGTTACTGAACCAACGCGGAACATTAGTTTTAAATTTCCTTGTCAACCATGCTGACCCCGGAGGAGCGGATTGTCGTGTCTCTTATTTCCCTCACCCTCATCTGAATCTAGCTTATGATTATAATGCTGAAGTCAATCGAAATGTGATTTTAAACCGTATTCTTCACACAGGGTATACGGCCAATCCTACCATTAATTTGAGCATAGGTCATGCAGCCACCGTATTTGCACAACGATTGGCGGATAGTTTGAATCGTTCTATGGTTAACTTTATTAGAGACAGAGGAACCCGCGGTGTTGTCAATTTCTTCAAGGATAGAATCGATCACCATGCCGGAAATGTTGCAGATTTAAGAGTAGATATTGCAGCCCAGCTTGCGGACCTTATTCAATTGAGGGACATAGTAGCTAATGAGGCTGGTGTTCTTGATTTTGCCAATAGATTGAATGCCTTTTTTGATGCTCATACGCGAGTGCAGTCCACTCTTGCAGCAACAGCGAGACATCTGCAATTTCTGGGAAGAGTTGGCATTCAAAACCATTACAATATCGGGAATTGGTTTGGAGCTCTTGGCAATGTCACTGGGCGAATCCAACGGCTCACCACAGCACCTGCCGTAACCTATGCGGGTGGTGTTCTTACCCTTAAGGGTCCATTGGTTGGGACAAGTGATATTAATTGGCTTACTTATCCTGAGGCTACTCGCGTTGATCTTTATGCAACCAATAGTCTTATATGGGATGTCAACATTACCAGACCCGGTATGGCTTTAAGAGCCTTTGCGCCGCAATGGAAAGTCATGGGAGACATAGCAATCAACCTCAGTGGTGCGCATGGCGTTGATATTGCCGGAGCTGCTGCAACTGGAACAGATGGCCTTCCAGGTAGGCCTGGGAAAAACGGTGGCAGCTTTTATGGCAAAGCCCATGTTGTTCAAGGTGCTCAAAATCTTACCATCCGTAGCCATGGTGGCAACGGAGGTAGAGGTCAAGATGGCGGCGCTGGCGCAGTCGGGGTTGCTGGAAGGGATGGAGATCTGTCCAAAGAGACGAACAGACTATATCCAGGCGAAGGAAAAGCAAATTATACAGGCTCTGGCAGAGCAGAATGGGGTTATAACCGCACTGTAGTGAATACAATTTATTATAATGACCCCGGTACTGATGGCACAATCGGAGGTGCTGGTGGTAGAGCTGGTTCTGGTGGCAGAGAAGGCTTTGCCGGTCGCATCGCTTTGGAAGGTGTTGACGCCGCACAATTGGTTCATGCCAATGGAGCTGTTGGAGCCAATGGAGCAGCCGGCGTAGGAGGACTAGGTGGAACACATGGAAGAAATGCAGGTGGCGTTCTTAACTATAGCAAATGGTATGGAGATATTGGATCGCCAGGACATCCAGTTGGTGGAGAACTACCTGCTGTTACTGCCTGGACATCACCTCAAGCCCATGTTGCAAGAAATCCGGTTAGAGCTGCGAGTGGAGCGACACCTGGTGGTTTCAACGCTGGTGGACAGATTATTCCAGCCCAAGACGCTCTCTTAGCCCGAGATGCTTGGCTTGCTGGTTATAGCGTTTTCTATGATCAACAAGCAGGATTACCGGACATTGTTCCTTTTATGAAGCCTTTCCCTGGCTTGTAATAGTGAAAAAATCTATCAACTGCATGATTCATGCAGTTGATAGACCTTTAAGGCTTATCTGAGAAGGATTCACAATGCATATACCTCAACAAACTCGACATAAAATTTTCGCAAAGCTTATCCTGATCTTTGTTTGCATAAGCATATACAATGTTTGGGCAACCGGTGATGAAGCACCTATTCCTCCTCAATCTCTTCACACTAAATCATCGATTCCAGATTTGGTTTTGAATACCAAAGAAGATATAAGGCTAACGCAAAAGCAATTGCTGGGAGTCCACAATCTTTTCATCAAAACAACGGGGCGCGTGATTCTTGAAGGCGAAGGCCTTGTTAACGGCAACGTTGTTATTGATGCCCCCCATGTTTGCATTGAAAAAGGAGCCCAGGGTCTTTTTAAAGTTCTGGGGTATTTTTCGCTCACCACAAAAGATTTCACAACAAATGGCACGGTTTGTGCAGAAAAAGGGGCTATTTTTCATGTGGGGCACTGGTTAAATCAAGGAAGTTTTTCTGTCTTTGGTGAGGGCTTAAACGGTAGCATCGAGACTTTAAAAAATTTAGGTGGCTTAGAAACCCATGGAATTGCCTTAAAAAGTCAGGACTTTACAAATTTCGGTAAGCTTAAAACGCGAGGGCATTTTAATCTAGCCGGGCGCAATTTTAACAACGGCGAAAAAGCCTTTATTTTTACCACAGGAGTCCATCAAGTCAAATTAGACGGCCGGTATGTTGATAGCGGCATTTGTCACGCGCCTCATCTTCTCATGATCAGTGCCGATTATGTGCATTTAAAAAGAGGTCACAGACTATCTTTAACCAATGGATTGATTACTTCACAAAGGCAAACCGATATCGACAAAGGGAGTTTTTTTGATCTTTATGGGGACCGCTGCTTTCTTCAAGTTTTGAGTGAGGGTCAGCTCTCCTATGGGGGTACTACTGAGCAATATTCTTCAGCGCCTTTCCCTTTGTTGAATTATTTTGAGAGATCTCCTTTATCTCCCAAACTGGAAGAATTTGCCAAAGAAGTCCAAACCATTCCTTTAGGACCTTGGAAAGATGTTAAGAAAAAACTAGGTACAGGTTTTGTACTTTCAGCACCAAAGAGCAAACTCACCATTACCGGTAGTGCTAGATTGGAAGGTGGGTCTATCCCTTTAAGTGGTCATACCATTGATATTAATACTGGTACAGTTCAAGCGGGTTATTTTAATGGTAACACCATAACCCTTCATGCCACAAAAGCCTTATTAACACATGCCACTGTTAAAACCTTTTTTGACCTTGTACAGGTCACGGCTAAAGCATCAATCAGAATCGAGGATTCTCTTGTAGATGGGGGAACATTTACTTGTCTTACCGCTCCTGCTGTGCAAGCCCGTCAAAGCCGATTATTCAGCACTTCAGGCTCTGTTGTGGTAGGAGATACTCTCCATTTCGCCGATTCTCGACTCATTGCAAAGCAGGGACCAACAGAAATTCAAGGGGGAAAATCTGTATCCCTTGAAAGACTTGAGTTGGCAGGAACACACAATAGCATTTCTGCTGCTGGTCAAGTCGTGATCAAGGAAAGTGATCTTAGAGGAACGACACATCAAATTGTAGCTCAGGATGTCTCATTGCGTGATGTTTCTATGCAAGGAACATCAGCATTAAGGGCAAGCCACACCCTTGCCATGGCTAATCTCAAAAGCGCAGACCCTGTTGCAACCATTTCAGGAATGCAAACTATTTTCGAAGGTGATGTTCTCGTACAATCCTTAGTTTCCGAAAGCCCATATATCGTTAATCACGCTCATGTCAAAACCCAAAAATCAATGCACCTCAGAGCCGATGTTGTTGAGCAAAGGAAAACGCTTCATGCTGGCTCAGACCTGATGATTGAAGCGCGTGAACAATATGTTGATGAGGAGAATTCTCGCAATCAAGCAGGGAATACATTAATTCTAAAAACAGAAAAAACACCTCATTTTAAAGGGGTTCAAATAGCCCCAACAGCTGTCATTTATCTCCAAAATATGGCTCTTAAGGACCTTTTGCAGCAGGTAAAAGCCTCAACCATTGAAGCCCATCTCGGTAGTGATGTTATCATTGACCAAGACCTTCTTATTGCAGCCAATCTTTATCTTTGGACGCATCGTTTTGTGAACAATGCGCATATCACAACGCAGCAAGATCTTTGCTTGTATGTCTTGACAGATATTCTCAACCACAGACGAATCGATATTGGGGGCACTGGCGAATTTGTAGCTCACAATCTTGTCTGGAACTCAGGCACAATATCAACAGGGAAAAAACTTCTTATCCAAGCAGACAAATCGATTGCAACAGGTGATTTTCATGGGCAAGAAGGGGTTAAGGTCAGAGCGCGAATTTTTCAGCATGCTAGGCCCAGCAAGCGTCATCAAAGAACCATAACCGAAACTCATAAAACACGGTCTTTTTCTGGCCGCACTCATAAACAAACAACGGAACGCGTGGTTGAAGAGATTGAGCTTCTGGACGGAGGTCGTATGACCACAGGTCCTTATGGAAAAATTGACATTGAAGCTGAAGAAGGCTCTTTTTATGGGACGTATTATAAAGCGGGTACGGGGGGAATATGGGTTCATACCCTGAATCATCTCTTATCCCAACACCTCACTGAAGTCCAATATACCCCTTATGCTGTCAAAAAAAATACGATTGGTGGTTCTTATTCAGAAACAGGTTTCATTCGACAAGAAAGCGCTCATCTACCGACCTTCCATTCCGATGGTCCTGTTCATCTCAGCAGCGATCATACAGCTTCTATCCAGGCTGTCATAAAAACAACAGGAGCTGGGAAGCAAGGTCAAATCAATATAGCTGCCCCACTTTTAGAATTTCCTGGGGTCATAACCACTAACGAGCTAACCCCTGTTCTTATAAGAAACGGCAGTACACTTGATAAAAGAGTTGGTTTTTGTGAAGAAGGTATTGTTAGTTGTTTTCATGCACCACATTCTTCGGTAACCATTTCTTCTCAAGGCGCAATTAAGGGCGTTAAGCCACGTATAGACAGTTTAGAGAGCCATATCAATGGCAATACGGCCGATCTTATCGACGAAAGCCTTTTCCGATCACGACTTCGTCATGAAACGACACAGTATGCTGTTGCGCCTGCTATTGATCCTGAGTTAGCCACAGTTGTAGGAGCTGTTGTCACGATTGCCACATGGGGTAGTGGCTCGGCTCTTGCTGGCATGCTGGGTTTTGCTGAAGGAAGTTTAGGCGCAACGTTAGTTTCTGCTGCTTCATCAACGTTAATTTCTCAATCAGCTGTTTCAATGCTTGCCAATCATGGGGATTTGCATGGTGTTTTGAAAGATTTAACCTCAGAGTCTTCTCTTCGTTCATTGGGTATAACGCTTGCTACAGCAGGCTTAATGCAACGATTTGGCATTCAGCTTGATCCTCAAAGAGGTTTTCAGCACCATCTTCAGTATCATGTGCAACGTTCATTGATATCCACAAGTCTCCATGCCTCTTTAGGGCGTCGTGATCTCAGAGAAACATTAAAAGAAGAACTGTTGAGTGCTCTTGCCAACGCTGTAGGAACCTTTGGTGCCAATCAAATTGGCAAGGCTTATTATCAAGGAAACCTTAATACTGTCACCCATAAATTTGCTCATGCCAGTTTGGGTGCCGTTACAGGAGCTATCCTCAATCGTGATGCTAAAAGAGGCGCACTTTCAGGTGCGATGGGATCCTTTGTTGCTGAAACGTTTGCTGACATCCTGTCGCCTGAAAAGCCTAATTCTAGAATTAAGGCTATAGAAGCGGCAAAAGGGCGAAAACTTTCCCCGCAAGAGTTTGCCTATCATTACACAATAGCCCTTGAGGATTATGACCGGCGCGCACACAATGTAGCCGATTGGGCTAAAATTGTAGCCGTAACAACTACCTTGCTTGCACGCCAAGATGTTAATACAGCTCTTAGTACGGCCACTACAGCGATTGATAATAACTATTTGCAATTGGCCTACTATGGCATTGTTGGAGCCGGCTTAGCCTATTCAGCTTACGAAGTGCACAGTGCCTACCGAGAAGGAGGTCCTGAAGCTGCTTTGCAACAATTAGGCATTGAAGTAGCGCTGGATGTTACGGGTGCTGCGGCTCTCCGCTTGGGCGGGAAAATTGTCTATAAAGTCGGAAAAGTAACTTATCCTACAGTTGAAGCGGCTATGACAGCTGTCTTTGATAAAAACCCAGGTTTAAAGCTTTTTCTGGGGAGACTGAGTGGCAAACTGGTTACAGCGGGTGAGAAAATTGCTGAAAAGGTATCACCTGCCACTATTGCACCCGTTAGCAAGAAGACAACATTAGGAGGAGCACTCCGCAAAGACGCTATTCCTGAGGGCTCAAAGTTAGAGTATTTAGCGCCTGGAAGAGTCAAATTTGATGGTGTAGAATTTAGAGGTGTGCGGGATTTGGGACATTTGAGTGAAGATCAATTATGGAAAATGTATAGAAAAGGTATTAATCCCACAGATATTAATGGCATTCGTTTAGATGGGCACCATTTCGCCCAGCAATATCATAGAAAGCCAGGAACATTTATGGTAGAAATACCCGAACCAAACCATTGTATTTCTAATACTGTCCAGCATCCATTGGGTAAGAGTTCAGGGCTAGCTTCCGCCGAAAGGGGTGATTGGGACATTTTAAGGGTAAAAGTTAACAAAGCAAGAGCAGAAACAGAATTAATAAGGAGGTCTTTATTAGATGTTGGAAGATAAGGACGTATGGAATATCCTTGACCTAGAGTATAAACGTTATCCTCAAGACTTTGGGAAAAGTAATGATGAAGAGAAAATTAAACAAGCCGAAGAAAGCTTAGCCCTAACCTTTACTAGTTCCTATAAAAAATTTTTAAATAAATATGGAAGTGCAACTTTGCCGGGGCATATTATTTACGGTCTCACCCCTCTTCCTGAGATGGGTACAACTATAAACAATGTAATAGACAAGACAAATTTTTATAAACAAACCCAGAAATGGCCAGGCATTGATAACTGGTATATTATTTCTGATGATGGGCGCGGTAATCCCATCGGCATCGATCCTGAAGGCAAAGTTTGGCTGTCTGATCATGATGCTGATTTTGAGCAAGTAAACCTTGCTGAAAATTTTGAGAAATTTCTTTACAAGCTCTTAACAGATACCTTGTACGAATTAAACTGATTCCCGATACTATGATCTACCCCGTGTAATCGAATCGAGTATAAGAAAGCAATAGTAACTCTGTGGTAACTTTTATTTCTTATTCCTCTCGTCCATTTTCGATAAATCCTTTATTTCAGTGGTGCACCCGATACGATTCGAACGTACGACCTTTGCCTTCGGAGGGCAACGCTCTATCCAACTGAGCTACGGGTGCATGAAGGGCATCTCTGACGCTGTTGCTTGCATGCGCTGTGTGAATTTTATACTGTATATTAGAGAAAGTACCAATGCTTTTATACATGAAGAGTGAATAATGCCCGCGACAACACCCCAAGATATTGTATGGACAGAAAATCCAACGGTTGGTTGTAGTGGTGACAACCAAAACGGCTTGGGACACCCTCTTGTTTATTATACGCTGTCGAAAGAAGGGCAAGCCGTTTGTGGTTATTGTGGGCGTATTTTTCGCTTAAAGCAGAAGCAGGAAAATAACACCAGTTCATGATGTATCAAGGTTGATCTTCAAATCAGAAAAAAAGAGCTTCGGCTTCCTTTCTGATTCGATAATCCTTCGTTTGACTTACTTTCTGAGTATTGTCAATTCAGTGTAAATCAGCATAGACTCTCCTAAAAAGAGGGGTAACAAAAATAAAAAAATATATAATTCTTTGCCTCTGTTTATGGGTGATTGTGGCTAAGGCTGCTGATCATGGGCCTTTGGAAGAAGAATCAAAGGCCTTCCATGCCGCTTTGCGTGCCCAACAACCAGCCCGTAAAAAAGCCCGTGTTAACCAGGTAAAAGAAATAAAGAATGCACACGAGCTTAAAATATCAAATTTTTCCCGTGACGTTATTGCCATAATTATGGGGTTTGGTGCCACACCTAATCTTGCCAGAACCTGTAAACGCTTTCATGAGATTTTCAATCAATCGGCTGCTTCACAGTCCGTACGATGGATGGTACATAAGAAAAAAATTGATGCTTTTATCGCTTCAAAACGAAACCGATATAACATTTGTCTCGAAGGAGCCTCTTCAGAAGATTGGACAAAGATTCTCGCGCGATTTCCAGAAATCCGCGCTCTAAGGTTAGTGAATTGCCATCAAATCGTCGATTTGTCAGTTATAACAGGGGCATCCAAACTTCATTCCTTAGACATAATGAGTTACAGAGGTATTATCGATGCCTTTGTCTTTGCTATGATCTTCAATCTTCAAACTCTATGCTTGCGAGGATGTGATGGCGTTAAAGACTTGGCACCTTTGATATTTGCCCAAAAATTATGTAGGGTATACGTGATGGGTTGCGATGGTATTATAGATGTTGCACCTTTGGCAAAAATCCCAAGTCTTCGTCTTCTCACCTTGCATAGTTGCGATAGAATTAGAGACGTTTCAGCCCTTGCTCATGCACCCAATCTCGAGATTCTAAATTTGACTTTCTGTGAAGGGGTTACCGACGTCTCAGTGCTTGCCAATGCACCAAAACTTCGCGTGCTAGACTTGAGTTTTTGCGGAAAAGTTAAAGATGTCTCAGCTTTAGCCCATATCCCCAGTCTCCAAACCCTTCTTTTAAGTTATTGCTGGAGGATCACCGATGTATCAGCTTTCCATCTTGCCTTAAACCTGCATCATTTAGTCTTGAAAGAGTGTAGAAGAATTACTCGTATATTAGGCTTAGCAAGGGCTCCAAAGCTTCATACAATAGATATGACGGGATGCTATGGGGTCAAGGATTTACCAACCTTACGTCGTAAAGCTCCACGTCTGCGTATTATTGGCCCCTAAGCTATTACGACTTTATGTATCAAGGTTGATCTTCTACTACCTGCAGCAGTGCAAAAAGTCCAAAATTTGCTACCCAATGTGCAACCGTATGATAGTTGCCAGACCAGTTTTGTGGATCCTTGTAACCAGTCCAAAAATGGTCTGCAAAAAGGTCAGCATATTTTTGATAACCCGTTGCCTTATATAATCCCCATAACCCCCAGGCACGGCTAAAGTTAAGACCATAGTGGTGAGTTGTCAGTGGCTTTTGGACAGGTGCTGGTAATTCAGGCATAAATTCCATGAGCCACGGAATAAATTCATCGAGCGGCAGAATTTTGGAAATAAGCCACGCCCAGTTGAGGCATGGCGACATGAAGCCGGGGCGTTCTGGAGCGATAGAGCATGGTGATGCTTTAACAGAAAGGACAAGGTCACGGATGGCTTGCATCATCGGCAAATTTTGCCGTAAGAGTGCGTAATCCCAGAGATTAATCAATGCCCACGCAGCGTTATCATATTCATCTGCAGCGGGATCAACGCCGTTTTCTTGGTAGTTGGCGAGGAGGCTATCTGCAACTTCGTCAGCAAAATTGAAGAGAGCTTCTGATGGATACTCTATAGCGAGACGTAAAAGCCATGCTCGTCCATAAGGCATCTCAAAATCAGGGTGCTGCTTGAGATAGGATTGTTCCGCAGCGAGATTTTCTGGTCGCAGAATTTCCTGAATGAGTGGAAGATATCGGGTATCTCCTGTTATGCGTGTATACCCGATAAGAGCTAGGGTGCCACTTACCGCAGAGTGCCAATCCACGCAGCCATGAAAGGCTGGGTGGTCGATGTCATGCCGGACAACACAAGTTGCTGGGGGGATGCTCAGATTAAGAGCGATAGCTTCTTTTTGTTTTATGATGGCTTCGTAGTTTGTAAGGGGTTGGGGCAAAGAGGGTGTAATACATAGTCCCCAAATGCTCAAACAACCTAGAAGGATGGTTTTTAAAGTTGGGATGGGTGGTTTTCTCAGAAACATAATGAGACCATTATTAGTCCGGCTTCGCCAAGCGGCTTCGTCGGACATCCGCTTCTCTAACGTCCTGTAGCATACCTACGCTAAAGCTTCGGTATGCACTCCTAGCTCTACCTCGCTTCTGGCGTGCCGCCCGAAGCTTGAAGAGCGTAGGGAGTGGTGGGCCCTGATGGATTCGAACCATCGACCCCCTGATTAAAAGTCAGATGCTCTACCGACTGAGCTAAGGGCCCTGTGTTTTCTAGACTCCTTTTCTTTATAAGATATCCAAAGACCAGGGTCAAGGAAGTCTGGTGTTTTCAGCAAGTTTCAGAATAGTGATTTAAGTCGCAGGTGTTCCCAGAGCAGCTTTTTCAAAACGATCTAATAAGGCTGTGCCTGCGGCTCTTATTGTTGAAGGATCCGAGTCGAGTTTTATTTTATCCTTCAAACTTGGATCCATGAAATGAAGCAATTTCACAAAATCTGGGATGTAAAAACGGTGAAGATGTTTAAAGCCAGGGACAAGGACGGTGGGGCTTGAATTTTGTAAAGCCAGCAGTTTTGTAGATAATGCTAGCAACTGCTTTTGTGCAGCCTCGAGTCTTTGTTGAGAGTCATTTAAAAGATTTCTATAAGTTGCGAGTGCTTTTTCAAGAAGAGCAGCTGTTTCTTCGCTGGTTTTGATAGCTGTTGCTAGGCTTGTTCTTGATGATTCTAAAACTTGTGGAGCAGCGTTTTGCTTTTCTAACGTCGCAATATGTGTACGCTGAGTTTGCAGATAAGTTTCATCAGTTTTTGCCCACTCTTCGTTCCTCTTTTGTTGTTCCGAAAAATATTGTTGATTTGTTTTAACATCTCCTTCAAGAGAAGATATGAGTGCAGCGCCCCATGTCATGAGAGCTTCTAGGTGAGCTCTATTAAAGTTAAGGGTGGCTGTATGATTGCCCTGCTTCTGTTCCGTTGCAAGCGCGGCGTTTACAGCAAGCGTGCCTAAAGGTTCAGCTTGTGATGAGTGATAAATAAAATAGCTAGCGCTGTAAACATTTGGTTCAGATTGTTGTTGGACTGATTTGATTTTAACAAAAAAATCTTCGCCTAATTGGTCACCAATGAGTAAGGCTACCTGACGTTGAAAAGCTGTATTTAAGCGATTCTGCATATCAGTGTTGTCCATGATATGTTTTCTTGTTAGCACGCATACATTTGCGAGGAAATGTCTTGGATCTGGGTCGCCATCCATCTTAAATTCTCTAAAGTCTACTTCATGGGGAATATAAAAACGAAAAGCGTGAGTGAGCCGGTCATCACTCTTTACCATTCGGATTGCTGTCTGCACCTTGGCAAAATCTGCAGGTGTCATATAATCGTCAAATTCATCCTTATGAATAAAATCATGTAATAGAAAAGCTAGAGACTTGGCTAAAATACCGCCGTGTACAGGACAAGGCTGAGTCGCCAGAGCTGCAAGATGTATAGGTAATCCTTCGGTTGCAAAAGCAGCATCCCCAAAAACCTTAATGGGAATCTGTCCAGATGCGCAATACAAGACTGCGAGGAAAGGAAATTTGGATCTTGTGAGTTGTCTGGCTAGTTTACTTCCACCAAAAGCTTTTGTGACTGTGTCAAAGTCACCTGCGCCAAAGATTTTGGCTGTTTCATCTGCAAACGTAGTAAATTCAAAACTATGTAACAAAGGCCCAAATTCTGGAGGATAAAGAGGTGTAGGTGTTGAGGACCTACTCTGGTCAATAATATCGGCTAACAAGAAATGAAATGCATAAAAATTCATAAGCGTTAGGGGGGCTTTTTTGACTTGGGCACAACTGGTCTCAAAGCGTACTTTTTGCGGCGCTTTGACGACAGGTGCAACATAGGCTATGGCATTGTCGAGGATAGGCTCAAGCTTAGGCATAAGTGTCACCTTGATATCATATTTCCCTTCTTTATGCATGGCTTGACAGGGTGCAAAAGCGGCTTGATATTGTTTGGATTGTTCAGCGGCTGGATTGCCTTTAAGTTCTTTCTCTGTTGATGTTGTTGCGTGAACCGTCACGATCATGCTTAAAATTAGGACTAGAGTCTGAAAGAGCCGCATAGAATAAATCCTCGAATGTAATGAAAAAGTTTTCATGATGAACTATATTTAAGAACTCAATATAAAAAAATCAATGATTTTTGTGAACTAGACATAGTCCTTAAATTTCCTTTAAATTCAATGTAGTAAACCTTTGACATGCTCAAGGGCTGCGTGTTATTCAAAGTAAAGACAAAGACGGGGGATAGTCATGGTACTGCAATCCAACAACTTTTTTTTCCTTGCTGTCAGTACGCTGGTCTATACCACTGTGTGCATGGAAACAGATATTTTCGTTCCGGCTTTCCCTGACATGAAGCTTTTCTTTTTAACAACAGACGAAGCCATTCAACGTGTGTTAAGTATAAACTTTCTTGGCATTTGTTTGGGAAGTCTTGTGTCTGGCCCTGTCTCTGATTCTTATGGGAGGCGCAAAACGCTATTGTGGGGGCTGACTTTGTTTGTGGTTGCCAGCTGGGGCTGCCTACTTTTTACCAACTTTAAGCTATTTTTAACGTGCCGGTTTATTCAGGGCCTGGGTGCTGCAACCCCCATGGTTATCGTGTTTGCGATGATGCTGGAGAAGTTTCCGCCGGAAAGGGTTGCGCAAATATGTGGGGCGATGAATCTCTTTATTACCGGCACCATGGCAGCAGCACCCATTTTAGGGGCTTTCTTAAACTTGTACTTTGGTTGGCAAGCTAATTTCATGTTGCTTGCCATTTTGGCAAGTCTTTCCTTTGTAGGAAGTTATATTTATATCGAAGAAACGCTTGTACCTGAACAACGCACAACATGGTCATTACTTCAGGTCATGAAAGATTATGGAACTGTTTTAACAAGCTTCCCTTACATGGCGGCTGCCTGCGTTTGTTATTTCCTCTTTGCCGGAATGATTATGTTTGTTGCCAATCAATCATTGATATTTATTGAACATTTGGGAGTTTCAAAGGCGGCCTATGGGGTCTATCAAGCATCACTTGCTGGTTCATTCGCTTTATTTTCTGTGTTGAGCATTGGTATCATCGAACGTTACGGCACTGCTAAAACTAAATATACAGGCCTGATTGCAAGTGTCATTGGCGCAATATTATTACTTGCTATGGCACTTATTGACGTAGGTCCGCTTTTGATGTGTGGCGCTATGGTTATATTTACCGCAGGTGTGGCCTTGTCTTGTCCCATCTATGGCATGGAATCAGCCAATGTGTTCCCGCAAATGCGTGGCATTGCGACTGGCATGAGCAATGCGCTGCGCCTTATTATGGTTGCCGGAATTGTCGGTATAGGAAGTTTTTCTTTTACAGGTTCAATTCAGCCTGTGGCTAAACTCGTTGCCATAGTGACTGCAGGCGCAATAATTCTGGCTCTTGCTCTTCTCAACCGTAAGGCAGTCGTTCTCGCCTCTTAATATGCAAAATGAGAATGAAATTTACAAAGTCCATCACGACAGTCATGGTAATCCGCTGATTTTTACCTGGGAAGATCCAGCTCAATTAGATCCAACATCACGCCAAGATATGCAAAAAATGTTTATCGATTCGTTTCTTTTGCAGTACCGC
>Ga0206844_10206_pt1 | contig 18366 bp, 13 predicted proteins | sample Alteio_BWOrgCont_22_FD_152907 | JGI IMG/M metagenome (GOLD analysis project Ga0206844, IMG submission 152907) | Enriched cells from forest soil in Barre Woods Harvard Forest LTER site, Petersham, Massachusetts, United States -... | ecosystem: Environmental > Terrestrial > Soil > Temperate forest >...
AAAATGCACCTCATTCCTTGATTTACGGAATGCCATTTGAGCCGAAGGATATGTTTGGAGCTCTTTATATCGATGTTTTCAGGATTAATACCCTTGTAAACAGTCAATCGGGTTGCGATAGTATGTGTTATTCATACTATACTGATACACAGTTTTCTACCAAGCTTGATCCAGGTAATACTTATACGGTTTACATGTCGGATATATGGGATGGTTCTAATTACGCTGGCTTAACAGGAACCTTCGCTCTTTGGATAGATCTAAATAACGATAGCGAATTTTCTGACGCAGAAAGATTGTTTGTGAGTGACCCTTGTTATGCAGCAACTGGTACGATTTATATTCCTTCCGGTACGCCAATTGGTATCCATAGGCTTAGAGTCCGATATGACTGGGTTGGATTGGCTCTTGGAGGAACGTTAAGCCCCTACGGATTAGGCTCTGCCGGCTCCACTCAGGATTACGACATCAGCATCGGCCACACATCCGGGATAGAGGATGTTAATCCGCCAAATAATCAATTTGTAGTTTATCCTAATCCTGTAAAAGACAATTTATATATCAAAACTTCGGGATCGGCGCCGCCCGGAATCACATCAATTGCTCTTTATAATGAAGTCGGCCAATTGATAAATACTTTTTTACCTGACAACGGCGTCACATCATCTATCGATATGAGTCCGTATCCTGTAGGCTTTTACACCGTTTGTGTTAATTCGCAGGACCGAGGTAGAACCAATTATAAAATAGTAAAGGAATGACTCCGCTTTTTCGAGTATTAAGCGCAATATCACTCATGTGCAAAGAATAGATAAAAGTCTATTGCCTTTCTATAAAACTCATCACTGCTTTACTCTCCAACCCTGATAAGGGTTGAATGTGAGTACTCACGTTCAACCCTTGTCAGGGTTGGGGATGTAGTGTTTGCAACCCTGTTCGCACGAGTGTTAAGCCCAGCGTTACTCGCGTATAAAGAATATATAAAATCTATAGATCTTCTATAGAACCCATCAATATCCCTCCAACCTGCCAAGCAATTTTCAAACTTTCAAATTCCCAAATTTTCAAATAGGCTTACGCCACCTCCATCTCATAACTTAGCACTGGCATCAGCCAGCGTTCGGCTTCTTCCACGAACATTCCCTTACGGGCGGCATAGTCTTCTACCTGGTCACGCTGGATTTTGCCTAATGGAAAGTATTTGCTTTTCGGGTGTGCGAAATAAAACCCGCTAACGGCAGCGGCAGGGTGCATGGCACAGCTTTCGGTAAGGGTCATGCCTATTTTATTTTCGACGTCAAGCAAGGCGAATATCGTACGTTTTTCGGTATGTTCGGGGCAGGCAGGGTAGCCCGGGGCCGGACGAATACCCTGGTATTTTTCACGGATCAGGTCTTCATTGGGCAGCTTTTCATCGGGCGCATAACCCCAGATTTCTTTGCGTACTTTGGCATGAAGGAGTTCTGCAAAAGCTTCGGCCAACCTGTCGGCCAGCGCCTTTACGATAATGGAAGAATAATCATCATTGTCTTTCTTGTATTTTTCCATCAGCTTTTCGATGCCGATACCGGCTGTCACCGCAAAGCAGCCCATATAGTCTTTTTCACCGCTTGATTTGGGTTTGATAAAATCTGAAATAGAAATGTTCGGGATACCTTTGGCCTTCATGCCTTGCTGGCGCAGGGTCTCGAATTTTGTAATGATTTCTGTATTATTTTCAGGATCATAAATCTCTATGGTATCATCATTGATGGTATTGGCAGGAAACAATCCCAATATCCCCTGGGCTTTCAGAAGTTTGCCATCAATGATCTCTTTCAGAAGTGTCCGGGCATCATCAAAGAGTTTTTTGGCTTCGGTACCGTAGTCTTTGTTATTAAAAATGTCCGGGTATTTGCCGCGAAGTTCCCATGCCTGGAAAAAGGGCGTCCAGTCAATATAATCAGCTATTTCAGCCAGCGGATAATCTTCAAAAACCGTAACACCAAGTTTATTGGGTGCAGGTATCACGTAAGGATCTGCAAGAATATTCAGTTTGTTCCTGCGTGCGGCATCCAGGTCCAGGAATTCCTTGATCTCTTTTCTTTGGCTGTGCTCATCGCGCACCCTGTCATATTCTATATTCAGGTTGTCCATGAATACTGTTTTGGATTCGGGGTTGATGAGGCTCTGGACCACCGTCACAGATCGGGAAGCATCCAGTACATGCACCACGGGATTTTTATAATGCGGGGCTATTTTTACAGCGGTATGTGTCTTGGAGGTTGTCGCTCCGCCAATCATGAGCGGCAGGTTCATGCCGAGCCTTTGCATTTCACGGGCCACATGCACCATCTCGTCAAGCGAAGGAGTAATCAGTCCGCTGAGCCCGATGATATCTGCTTTGACTTCGACAGCGGTTTCCAGTATTTTATTGGCTGGAACCATCACGCCGAGGTCTATGACTTCGAAATTGTTGCAGCCCAAAACCACGCCGACAATATTTTTACCGATATCGTGAACATCGCCTTTTACGGTCGCCATCAATACCCGTCCTGCCGGGCCCTTGCTCTGGTTCTTTTCTTTTGCGGCTTCAATGAACGGGAACAAATAAGCCACAGACTTTTTCATGACTCGGGCACTTTTCACCACTTGGGGCAGGAACATTTTCCCAGCTCCAAACAGGTCGCCAACCACATTCATCCCGTCCATCAACGGACCTTCTATCACTTCGATAGGCTGGGCATATAATAGACGAGCCTCTTCGGTATCTTCATCTATAAAATCAACGATTCCTTTTACGAGGGCATGGGTCAGTCTTTCCTGCACGGTTCCGGACCGCCAGGCATCGGCAACCACCTCTACCTTGCCCTTTTGTTTGATGGTTTCTGAGAAATCCACCAGTCTTTCTGTGGCCTCCGGACTACGGTTGAGCAATACATCTTCAACCAGTTCAAGAAGGTCTTTCGGGATTTCCTCGTAGATATCAAGCTGGCCTGCATTCACGATGCCCATATCCATGCCTGCTTTGATGGCATGGTATAAAAATGAGGAATGGATGGCCTCGCGAACGGTATCATTTCCCCTGAAAGAAAAGGACACGTTGGATACCCCGCCGCTCACTTTGGCAAGGGGCAGGTTTTCCTTGATCCATTTGGTAGTTTTGAAATAATCTACAGCGTAATTGTTATGCTCTTCAATCCCGGTAGCCACTGTTAAGATATTCGGATCGAAAATGATATCCTGTGCAGGAAAGCCTACTTTTTGGGTCAGGATATCATAAGCCCTTTTGCATATCGCGATCCTCCTGTCATAACTATCGGCCTGGCCCGTTTCGTCAAAGGCCATAACTACCACTGCTGCACCGTATTGCAATATTTTTCTGGCCCTTTCGATAAATGCCTCTTCACCTTCTTTGAGTGAAATAGAATTCACAACGCTTTTGCCCTGGAGGCATTTCAGCCCTTCTTCAATCACGGTCCATTTAGATGAATCCACCATAAAAGGCAAACGGGCAATTTCAGGCTCTGCCGCCATCAGGTTCAGGAATTTGGGCATAATGATCTCTGAATCAAGCATACCCTCATCCATGTTTACATCCAATACCTGCGCGCCTCCTTCTACCTGGTCGCGTGCCACAGAGAGGGCCTCCTCATAAGCGCCGGCGGTAATAAGCCTTGCAAATTTTTTGGATCCGGTAACATTGGTACGCTCTCCTATATTCAAAAAATTAGTATCTTCAGTTACGACCAGCGGCTCCAACCCGCTCAGGCGCAGATAAGGCTTTATTTTGGGTACCTGGCGCGGTTCCGCTTCTTTGGCAAATTCTGCCATCGCGCGGATGTGGTCCGGTGTAGTGCCACAGCATCCGCCCATGATATTTATAAATCCGCTATCGGCATAGTCTTTCATCACTTCCGCCATCTGTTTGGCGGTTTCATCATAGCCGCCAAAGGCATTCGGCAGCCCCGCATTAGGATAAAGGGACGTAAAGTATGGGGATTTTTCAGAAAGTTCTTCAATAAAGGGCCGCATCTGCGGAGAACCCAAAGCACAGTTTAACCCGATGCTTAACAGGTTTTTGCAATGCGAAACCGAGATCAGGAATGCTTCAGTAGTTTGTCCGCTGAGGGTACGTCCGCTCATGTCCACAATGGTTCCTGAAATCATGACCGGGATTTTGACATTTTTAATCCGGCTTACTTCATCCACGGCATAAATAGCAGCCTTACAATTGAGAGTATCAAAAACGGTTTCTATCAGTAATATATCAGCTCCTCCGTCAATAAGTCCCGAAGCCTGTTCTATATATGCAGCTACAACTTCATCCCAGGTTATGGCTCTATATCCCGGATCATTCACATCCGGAGAAAGCGAAAGTGTTTTGTTGGTAGGGCCTAAAGCTCCCGCAACAAAGCGAGGTTTGGTAGGGTTTAGGGCTGTAAATTCATTGGCTGCTTCTTTCGCAAGTTTTGCGGCTTCCACATTCAATTCATAGGCAAGCGACTCCATCCCATAATCCGCCATCGCAATTGAAGTACTGCTGAAAGTATTGGTCTCTATAATATCCGAACCAGCTTCAAGGTAGTCACGATGGATGCTTTTAATAATACCCGGTTGGGTAAGGGTTAGCAGGTCATTGTTCCCCTTTACATCCTTCCCCCAGTCTTTAAACCGTTCGCCCCTGAAATCAGCTTCTTCCAGTTTGTGTGTTTGAATCATGGTGCCCATAGCGCCATCCAAAATCATGATCCTATGGGAAAGGATTGTTTTAAGCGTGTCTAATGTATTCAAAAAGAAGGTAGATTTTGATTAAATATTAAGAGCCAAACCTGTAATGGTTGTAAATAGTTCTGCAAAGGTAGGGATTGTCTATAGAACAAGCCGAACGCTGGTTGATGCCGGTGCCGGGCTATGAGATGGAGGTTGTGTAAGCCTATTTGAAAATTTGAAAATTTGGGAATTTGAAAATTGCTTCGCACTCTTGTCATTTCCACGAAAGAGAAACCTGATTTGAAGTGCATTATCCTAAGAGCGTAATTGTAAATAAAGGCCCGATCAGAAACTGAATCCGGGAGTTTATCAATCGGATATCAATTCAGATAAATACCGTCTTACCCCAGTGTTTATTTTTTGAAATTCATGGTTGATGGCACTGTTGAAAACAAGAAGGTAGTACTGTATTGAGGCAATAAAAATTAAGAACCCGAAGGCTCAAAGCAGCTAATTAGGAATTAAGAATTAGTTGGTACAGGAGTTTGATTTTTGGCATTTATTGAAACAGGCAAACTTTGATATTTTGCGATACCTTTGCGTCCTTTGCGGTTAGGCCCCGAATTTTTATTTGGAATTGTTCTAAATAGCCTTAACTTTGCCGCAGAATCATCAAGAGTATTACTGAGAAGTGGATAAAATAAGGATATTAATCGCAGACAACCAGACCCTTGTGAGGGAAGGCATCAAGTCATTACTTGCGGGTACAGATGATTTTGCCATTGTAGGCGAAGCAACCCAAAGCAGCGAACTCCTTACCTCTATTGCCAGTCTGCAACCAGATGTTATCATCATGGATTTTCACTTGCCTGGTTTCTTTAGTTTAGATGACATCCTGAAGGTCTATCAAAACTATCCCGCCGCAAAAATGCTGGTTGTAAGCACCAGCCAGAACAAAGCCGATATCCTCAAGACGCTTGAATACGGGGTAAACAATTATATCCTGAAACTCTGTGAGAAGGAAGAATTCATCAGCGCCCTCTATGCCACATCCAGAAAGGAGCGTTTCTTTTGTGGAAAGGTGATTGATGCCATTTTTGACAAACAGTTCCCGAAAATGGATAACTGTGAAGGCAGGAGCCTGAGCCCCAGGGAAATTGAAATTGTACAATTGATTTCACAAGGCTTAACCAATAATGATATAGCTGAAAAGCTGTTCATCAGCGCCCACACGGTAGGCTCTCATCGCAAAAACATCCTCCGCAAACTGGAGCTCAACAAATCATCAGAGCTCATAATGTACGCCGTAAAAAACGGTTTGCTTGATACGGTTGAGGCCTGACGCCTAAAGGCAGTGTCATTGGGTTAAGAGGCAAATTTTTGGTATTCAATATCTTGTTAATAGTCCCATAGAGCCGACATATTGGTAGAAAATACGTTCGCCATGCTTTAGAGTGCCGTCAGGTACGACATATTTCTTATCCGAGCAGAGAAAAATGTCATCCCTATGGGATTCTAAAATGCACGCGTGATTATTTTCTACCAATATGCCATCCCTACGGGATTAAAAACATTGAATTATTAGGGTACACATATTTCCTGAATCTAACACATTACCCACTATACCCCGATTAAGGTATTCCCATCCCCATTTTACGGTATCTGAAATTACAACTTGCGGGGTATTGTATGGAAGGTTATTTCAGGTCAATTTTGCACTGTTAATTTAAAAACAAAACACGAGCAAAATCGCCTCTTATAAAAATGGACATACAATCAGTTTTCCCTTCAAATCAAAAAACCACGAAGTTCTATATCTTACTCCTTGGCGCCCTGTTCTTCTTTTCAGCCATCAATGCACAGTCTTTAAGCGGTAATGTAACGGACTCCGCAAGCCATCAAACCATAACGGGCGCCAGGATTTATATTCCACAACTTAAATCAGGGGGTACAACAGATTCAAAAGGAAATTATAAAATAACCTCCATACCTGGCGGCACGTATGAAATAGAAGTTGAAATGTTAGGCTATGCTACGCTAACCAAACAAGTAACCATAAAAGGTAACGCAACCCTTAATTTTTATCTGGCTGTTTCATCTTTTTCATCGGAAGAAGTATTGATTACAGCCCTGGGCAATGTTACCAATACACAACGTTCCCCGGTGCCTGTTACATTGGTTAGCCATGACATGCTTATCCATGAATCTTCAACCAATGTCATAGATGCCATTGCTTCTCAGCCAGGCGTTTCACAAATTACGGAAGGTCCGGGTATCTCCAAGCCTGAAATAAATGGATTGGGATATAACAGGGTCTTGACCCTTTTCGACGGTGAAAAGCAGGAAGATTTCCAATGGGGAGATGAACATGGTATCCTCATTGATCCTAATGCCGTATATGACGCTGAAATAATCAGGGGGCCTGGTTCTTTGCAATATGGTGCCAATGCCATCGCCGGGGTTGTCAGCTTCAAATCAGAACCCTTTCCAGATGACGGGACCGTACAGGGAAGTGTGCTAACGGAATACCAGACTAACAATGGATTGATAGGAACTTCTGAAGATATTGCCGGAAACAATCATGGTTTTGTATGGGATTTGCGTGCAAGTTATGAAGAAGCCCATTGCTATAGCGACCCTAAAGACGGGTATGTATGGGGAACCGCATACAACCAGGACAATATAAGGGGGCTCATCGGATTAAACGAAAAATGGGGCTACAGTCGAATTTCGGTAAGCATCCTTCACCGCGAAATTGAAGTACCCGATGGAAACCGGGACAGTGCCACCGGAAAATTTGCGTTTGATTTCCCTCAAAACGGACAGCTATTGCCAAACAGGGCCAATTTCTTGTCTTATTATCCCAATATTGCCGGCTACCAAGTGCTGGACCATGATGAAGTCTGGTGGCAAAACAGCATTAATGCCGGACGGGGGAAAATCGGGTTGGATATCGGATATACCCAAAGCCATCGCCAGGAAATAGATACCGGTACGGTTGCTGAATACAATATCCTTGTACATGATATTCCGTATTCATTTAAATATCAGATAGCTGGAGATAGTTCCGGATTAAAATTTACAGGAGGTATGAACGGGATGTATGAATTTGGGGAAAATGCCCCTGAGCCGCCTGCACCTTATATCAGGTACTCTGAAATACCCAATTACAATGATTTTGATATTGGAGGCTATGCCATTCTGGAGAAAGATTATAAAAACCTCACCTTGAGCGGCGGATTGCGTTATGACATACGAAATATTATGGGTCAGGCTATGTACCTGCTGAATTATGGCACGCCACAGCAGCAAATGGTTGCTGCAGGAACACCGGGCGCTTATACGCAGTACTCTGGATTCAGCGATATATACACAGGCTTGTCAGGGAGCATAGGCGCATCGTATCAACTGCCGGGGAATAACTATGTCAAACTAAATTTTGCTAAAAGCTACCGTGCCCCTTCCATACAGGAATTAAACTCTAATGCATTGAATGCCGGGGCAAATGCCTATATCATAGGGAATACGAACCTGAAACCTGAACAGGGCTATGAAACGGATATTGCTTACGGATATAATGGCAAAGACGTTGGTTTTGAACTGGATGGGTTCTACAACTATATCAGCAACTTTATATTTGATGACCGGACCGGAGAAATTATACAGGATTTCCCCGTCTTCCAATTCAAGGCCAATAATGCAATTATTGAAGGGATTACAGCCTATTTCAACATCCATCCCGCCGATACCAAATGGATTGAAATAGACAACGGGTTTACCTATATTTATTCCTTTATGCCGGGCCAAACCGATTCTACAGATCATGTACCATTAACACCTGCTCCTCGTTTGAATACGGAAGTAAAATTCAAGTTTAATAATAGGGCCAATTCAATTCTAAGAGGCACTTATTTTGAAATAGGCCAGGATAAATACTGGGCCCAGAACAATATTTACAGCGAACTGAATACGGAAATTCCTTCCGAGGCATACACACTATACAATGCCGGCATTGGGACAAATTTTGTGAACCCTAAAACCGGAAGGGTGGTCTGCTCTTTCTTTATCAATTGTACCAACCTTACCAATCTTGCCTATGTGGATCATTTAAGTCATAATGGCTATTTTCTCGCATACAACGCTGTGCCTGCAGTAGTTACCCAGCAAAGCCAAGGCATTTACAACATGGGAAGGAATGTAGGGTTTAAACTCATTTTTCCTATCGGCGGACATAAGGTGTCGGATGGGGAGGTGAAGGGATTGGGGGGGTATTGATAGAGGTTTGAATAGTAGTAGTAGCAGTAGTAGTAGTAGTTATTCTAAAGGAGAAATCTTTTCCACCTTCTCACCGTCCTCAATTCTCTTCCAGTTTTCCTGTAATTCAGATTGATGCAAGGAAGCCCATTCGACAACAAGACCTAAAACCCGTGAAGGTAGTTTACCAACAAGGATATTCAAATCATGAATCCCGATTTCTGCGGTATATTCGCCATAGGTAGCATGGAAATGAGGAGGATTGTGCTCATCATAAAACATGGAAATGATTATCCCGAAAAACCTACTTATCTGTGGCATATTCTATTTGCTCTGACTGCCATTGTTCAAACGATAAGCCTCTGATATTCAAATAAAGTGTATCAGGGCAAAGTTCAATATCTTCATCCCAGGCTATCGAAAAGGTTTCTTTATCAATATGCACTTTAGCAAAGAATTCCTCGTCAGCCCATTTCTTGAATATGGGCTTACTCAGCAGATATGAGACATCCCAGGTTCCTTCTGTCATATCCTCATATTTTACGCTTATAACGTAAGGCTTTACCGTTTTTACTTCTATAGGTTTGGGAATCATATTAATATCAACTTTGCTAATGCGAATTTACGAAATAGTTTTAAAAGTTGGAGGAGGGTTATTCTGGTTTGTCAGGAGACAAATAAGGGAGTGGGTGAAGATTTAATAATGATTTTTAAGAATCTCATTTAATTGACTTAAAATGGAATCTTCATTTTTAAGATCAAGTGATGTTTTTGAATCTTCTGAACAAACAATCAAAGAATATCCTTCATATGGCCACTCTGAAGATTTCTCGGTAGATGCATATGATTTAAATAAGGTTAAAATCTTATCATAAGAGGATTTCAATCTGTAAATATTTGTTAAATGATTATCCAAGTCTACCTTGAAATACAATGTACTATTATCTGCGCCAGGTGTAAAAAAATACCAATCCTGCTGCGTATTGTAACCTTCTGCGAAAAATTGGAGCAAAATACATCTTGGGCAATTAGATACTCCTATTTCATTTGCTGATTTTGCAAAAAGAGTATCTAGAGTATCACGAGTTCGGTCCGTTGAGTCCCATCCGAAATATTTATGAATGCATGATGTGTAACTTGATTTTTTGTCTGTCTTAAAGTTACGAGGCGGAGACAGAGAATTATACCTTGACAGCGTTAAATTGAATACCAAAAGAATATAAAATAGATAAATCTTCATATTAGACTTAAACGCTATTAATCTCCACTTTAGTGCCTTACGTCTGCAGCACCCCCACATTAAACCTCTTGGTTATTGGAGTCTGGTTTTTAACTTCTTGGATAGTTTCTTGGGATTCTGATGCGTATCAAAAACCGTTTCAATGAGTACATCTTCATTCCTTATGCTATAAACGATTTTGTAATTTCTATGGACTAAATACCTGTAAGAGCGGGTTTTTCTTTCCCTGAATTTTATTTCAGGGCCGGATAAAGGAAAATCAGTAAGCTGGCGCGTGCTTTCCAGGATTTTTTCAATTTCCTGAATGGCATATTTCTCAGAATCCAAAGCGATAAAGTTGTAAATGGAATCCAAATCTACAAGAGCGGTTTCGGACCATTGGATTTCCAAACCTGCGTTTATTTTTTTGCTTTAAAAAAGGCTTCAACTTCTTTCTGGCTGTGTACCCTGCCCGCCTTGTAATCCGCTTCTGATTCATGCAGAACATTAATTAAGTTATTTTCTTCTTCCTCGCTCATTGAAGAATTATCAGGTTTCATTTTCAAAACTTCTTTAACCTTTGCAAGAACGGTTTCGTCCTCAACTTCCATCAGTTTGGCAATCAGATCCAATTTTTTTGCATTAATATTCATCAGGTGCAATTTACTCTATTCAATTTATAAAACAAAAGAACTTGCTTTGGTTCCATTTTCAATGGTATTCTCTGCTCGCAGACCACCAATTCACTAACTCACCAATTCACGTATTCACTAATTCACCTCTTCACCCTACGTCTGCAACACTCCCACATTAAACCTCTTGGTTATTGGTGCATGGTTCGCAGCTTCAATACCTACTGAAATCCACTGGCGGGTTTCGAGTGGGTCTATGATCGCATCTACCCATAAGCGGGCTGCGGCGTAAAATGGCGTGGTTTGCTTTTCGTATCGTTCTGTGATCATTTTCAGGAGTTCCTTTTCCTTTTCAGGATCAATGATTTCTCCTTTTGCTTTGAGGTTGGCTACCTGTATCTGAAGCAATGTTTTAGCAGCCTGGTCGCCGCCCATGACGGCTATTTTTGCGGTTGGCCATGCGACGATTAATCGTGGATCATAAGCCTTTCCGCACATGGCATAATTGCCTGCGCCATAAGAATTACCTGTAATAATCGTAAACTTCGGCACGACCGAATTGGAGACTGCATTTACCATTTTGGCGCCGTCTTTAATAATTCCTCCTTGCTCAGAGCGCGAACCCACCATAAAACCGGTGACATCCTGTAAAAACACCAATGGAATCTTTTTCTGATTGCAAACCATGATAAAACGAGCAGCTTTATCTGCGGAATCGCTGTAAATAACGCCTCCTATCTGCAACTCTCCTTTTTTGCTTTTAACGGTTTTGCGGTTGTTGGCCACAATGCCTACCGCCCATCCGTCAATCCGTGCATAGCCGCATAATATCGTCATGCCATATCCATCCTTATATTGCTGGAAATCGCTATCGTCAACTAATCTTTCAATAATTTCAAGGGTGTCATAAGGTTTGGTTCTTAATACCGGAAAAACATTAAGGATCTCTTTGGGATTTTTGGTTGGAGGAGCGGATTTTACCCGATCAAAGCCAGTTTTTTCATAACTACCAATTTTATCCATCATTTTTTTGATGGCATCAAGGCAGCTTGCATCATCTTTGTATTTGTTATCCGTGACACCGGAAATTTCTGTTTGAGAAGTAGCGCCGCCCAGGGTTTCGGCATCTACATCCTCCCCTATGGCTGCTTTGACTAAATATGGTCCTGCCAGAAAAATAGATCCTGTTTTATCCACGATCAATGCCTCGTCACTCATAATGGGCAGGTAAGCGCCGCCAGCGACGCAACTTCCCATAATCGCAGCTATCTGGATGATTCCTTCTGATGACATGATTGCGTTGTTCCGGAACATCCGCCCGAAATGTTCCTTGTCAGGGAAAATTTCATCCTGCATAGGTAGAAAAACTCCGGCACTATCTACAAGGTAAATGATAGGCAGTCTGTTTTCCATCGCAATTTCCTGCACCCGGAGATTCTTTTTAGCTGTGATCGGGAACCAGGCTCCCGCTTTTACGGTCGCATCGTTGGCAACGATAATGCATTGTCTTCCTGAAACCACTCCAATACCTGCAACCACGCCGCCGGCAGCACAACCTCCTTCATCTTCGTACATCTCATATCCTGCAAAAGCGCCGATCTCTAAGAAATAGCTGTCTTTATCAAGCAGATACTTCACCCTTTCCCGGGCAAGCATCTTACCTTTTTCCTTTTGTTTTAAAGCGCTTTTCATACCCCCGCCCAAAGCGATCTGGCCGAGTTTTTCATTTAAGGTTTTCAGGAGCTCCTTATTGGCCGTTTCCATGGCTTTCGATTCGGATTTTGCTGTATCGGTAGTTTGCTGTGACATGATGCAAAATTAGGCATTAGGCGTTAGGCGTTAGGCGTCAGGTTTAAAAATTTATGCTGATGATTGAATCAAAAATCAAAACCTTCTAAAATCAATGATTGAACACACCTAAATGGAATGTTATTTGAAAAAAACTGACCACTAACCGCTAACCCCTATTGACTTTTTCCTACCTTTGTCCCGGGTAAGCTCTGTACGACCAGCTCCCTCCGCGTTTTCCCAGGTTCGGAAGGAAGCAAGAAACAGTTGGTTGAGCGGTGCGATGCAGTAAGCTTGCCCATTTTTGTTTTTTTCAGGTCTCCGCGACCTTTGCGTTCTTTGCGGGAAATGTCTCACGCAAAGAACGCAAAGGGAAAACCGCAAAGAGCGCCAAGCTAAATAATACATTTAAATACTCGTTCAGGTGCGGCAGCCATTCTCAAATTCTCAAATTCCCAAATTCTCAAATAATTTTTAAGTATGAAATTTTTTGCCGATACCGCTAACATTGAAGCTATTAAGGAAGTCAATGACCTTGGAATCCTTGATGGTGTTACCACCAATCCTTCGCTCATGGCTAAAGAAGGTATCAAGGGCACATCGGCCATCTATGATCACTATAAAGAAATCGCAAAAATCTGTGGTACAGGGCCTGTGAGCGCTGAAGTAATTTCAACTGACTTCAAAGGAATGATGGATGAGGCTTACAAGCTTGCCAAACTTGCAGATAATATTATTGTAAAAATCCCCATGATCAAAGAAGGTGTCAAAGCTATTAAGGCGCTTCACCAGGAAGGCATCAAAACAAATTGTACTTTGATTTTCTCAAGCGCACAGGCAATCCTGGCTGCCAGGGCCGGAGCTTCTTATGTTTCCCCATTTATGGGAAGACTCGATGATATTGCACAGGAAGGGATTGATCTTATTGACCAGATAGTGACTATTTTCAGCAACTATGGATATACCTGCGAAGTATTGGCCGCTTCTATTCGTTCCACACTTCATATTGTTCAATGTGCTGAAATTGGCGCAGATGTGGTTACGTGCCCACCAAATGTAATCATGCAAATGCTGAACCACCCGCTTACAGATATTGGGTTGGCCAAGTTTTTAGCAGATCATGAGAAGTTGAATGGGTAAATAATCAGGCATCAGGCAACAGTAAAGTGAGATTGTTTCAGCAAAAATTTAATTTTTCGCCTTATCTATCAGCGAATTACCCCGGAGGGGTAACATGTTTGTAGAAAAACGAGTGTACCCTATAAACGACCCCGGAGGGGTCGAACATCTGCGTCAAACAAATTGTGTTTTGATTTGAATCGAACATTTTATTACGTTGTTCGACCCCTCTGGGGTCGTATTCTTGCGCGCTTGTACTATTTCTACAAACATTTCACCCCTCTGGGGTGAGACAGGGCCAATTTTGATACATATTGCACAATGTGAATTCTATACTTGCAAATGGACTTATTTACAGAATGTTAGAATTTACTAATGGGTTAGGATCCAAACAATTAAAAGCGTCACGGGTATGGTAAATGGCATTGCAAATAATACCCAAAATACCACATTATATAATCTCTTTCTAAATAAAAGGTTGCACAGATCAAATACAATACTAAAATGAATATCACGCCGCCGGTATATCCCGCGTCATCATAATAAAACAAAGAACAACAATCGCCAAAGTCAGATAGCGCAAGTTTTTGTCAGACTCCCCCTTTTTTACCATCAGGTAAAGGCTGATAAATACGGTCGGGAAAATAAAAGTAATGCTTTTGGTAATATCTGTATCAGCAAGAGCAGCAAAGGCAAGTATGCCAAGATTTAAAAGCAAAAGGCATGTTATGAAATAATACTTTAGACGTAATAGCAGTATCAAACCCAGTCCAATAAAAATTTCAAACCACTTGATGCCCGTGAGCATATCCAGCATAAAATACCTGTAATTGACCTTGATATCCGTCAGCATATCCGATTTACCATTAAATCCAGTCAAGCCATATTGATGGGCAAGGATGTTTCGGGTGACAAAATAAACCGCCCAGGCTGAAATAACAGATATGGCAAAACGGTCCGGCTTAAAAATGTCCTTTAACCCGATTCTTTCACCGCCCGATAACTGCAATTTCCACCAGATAAAAATCAGTCCGCTTGCTATTAAGGCCCGTTCATCAGTAAATGAGGCCAGTAGGATGCCAAGCCCGATAATGACCGGCTTTTTGCTGAACATAGACACAAGAAGAAAGAAATATGCCATACCAATAAACCAAGGCCTGATATCAATAAAACTTGCCTTCCCGAGGTAAGTAAAACCCAACCCAAGTGCAAACAGAAGCCCTAAAACCCGGTCATCGGTGATACGCGTTACAAGCAAAATGACCAAAACAAAAATAAATATTCCGCACAACGCCTGCAACAATATAAGCCCGTTTACATTCAAATGCAGGTAGTGGCCCAATACCGGTAAGGTAAGCCTGAATTGCCTGCTTCGTCCCTGTGTAAACCGATACCGCCATCCAGCCCAGGGATATTTCGGGACAACTATCAGAGGGGTATTGATTTGCCGTTGAACAAATTCATGCAATGTGGCTTTGCTGGCTATTGTGGAATCAATCCCATAATCTGTAGCATTCGTCCTTGAAGCAATTGCACTATCAGCAACGTTTTGCCCGGCAATTTTTTTCTCAATCATGAAGGGATAGTTCTGAGCATTATAAAACAGCGTGAGAACTGTTATAATCATAACGGATTTCAAGAGCCAGAACCTGGATTTTGAAAATCCTTCCAGCCGGTCGAAAAGATTATCGGCAAAAGTTTTTAGGAATGTCAGAATCATATCGGATTTTTTATCCGGAGATTTCCCTGTTCATCTTTTCAGGTAATGCCCCTTCGTAAATTTTGTTCCACGATTCAATATTACCAAATTCTTCATTATCAATTAATAAATTACCTGAATACACATTCCCGAGTGAGCTGTAAGGTGTTTCTGCCTGCTTTAAAAAAGTATCAAACCCTTCTAACATTTCATCACTTACACTCACCACAATTCTGCTTTGCGACTCCCCGAATAAAAAGGCATCTTTCCTGACGCTTCCATCTGTTCTAATATCAAAACCCAGTTTATTGGGCATTGCTGATTCAAGCAGGGCGATAAACAGCCCCCCGTCTGAAACATCATGTGCGGAAAGAACCAGTCCCTTAGAAATGAGGCCGCTCACGGTTTTTTGCACCTCAAATTCCGCATCCAGTTCAAAAAATGGCGCGGGTGAATATTTTATTTTATGGTATTTAATGAGATATTGAGAAGAAGCTATGTCATTTTTAGATACCCCGATCATAAAAATCCTGTCACCGGGACTTCTGAAAGCCAGGCCGCAGCGTTTGTCCATATCATCAACAATACCAAGCATCCCAATAGCAGGGGTGGGCATCACTGGTCCGCCATCGGCAGACTGGTTGTAGAAACTTACATTACCACCTGTTACAGGCGTATCAAATTTCAAACAGGCTTCACTCATGCCCATAATGGCTTCGGTAAATTGATAATATACTTCCGGGTTATATGGGTTCCCAAAATTCAGGTTATTGGTAATGGCTACCGGAACACCGCCTGAGCATACGATATTTCTTGCTGCCTCACTCACGGCAATCGCTGTTCCTTTGTGTGGGTCGGCAAAAACATAAAACGGGTTGCAATCCACTTTGAGCGCGAGAGCCCGGTTGGTACCTTTGATTCTTATCAGAGCAGCGTCAGAAGGTGTATTGGTGGAGGCATTATTGGTCTGTACCATGGAATCGTACTGCTCATAGACCCATCGCTTTGAGGCAATATTGGGTTCGGCTGCCAGTAATTTTGCCACGGATACAAGATCAGACGGCACAGAAATCTGATCCGGATCAAACCTTGCAATCTCATCAAAATAGGCAGGTCTTTTTGTTTCACGCACATAGACTGGCGCCCCGCCACCCAGTACCAACGGTTCAGCAGGTACATCCGCTACCAATTCTCCATTAAGATAAAATTGGATATTGGTTCCGTCCGTTACTTCCCCGATAATGGCGCAATGCAGGTCCCACTTGTCAAAGATGCTTTCAATTTCTTTTTCATGGCCTTTTTCAACCACCACCAGCATCCTTTCCTGGCTTTCAGAAAGAAGTATCTCGAATGGCTTCATGTTTTCCTGTCTTGTAGGTACCTTATCCAGCCATATTTTCATCCCCGATTCCCCTTTTGCTGACATTTCAGACGTGGAGCAGGTAATGCCCGCCGCACCCATATCCTGCATCCCCACAATAGCTCCGGTTTTTATGGCCTCAAGCGTTGCCTCAAGTAAAAGTTTTTCCTGGAAAGGGTCGCCAACCTGTACCGATGGAAGGCTTTGGGCAGAGTTTTCATCCAGGTCCCCCGAAGCAAAAGTGGCCCCATGAATGCCGTCCTTTCCCGTAGCCGAACCTACAATATAGACCGGGTTACCTGCCCCTTTCGAAATCGCCGAAACGGTTTTCCCGGTTTCTACAATCCCTGCCGACATGGCATTTACCAACGGGTTCACGTTATAACAATCATCGAAATACACTTCGCCAGCTACGGTAGGCACCCCAAAGGCATTGCCATAGTCACCAATCCCTTTTACCACTCCTTTTACAATCCATTTGGTTTTTGGGAGGTCAATATTGCCGAACCTCAACGAATTTAATGCAGCCACCGGTCTGGCGCCCATAGTAAAAATATCGCGGTGAATGCCTCCAACCCCGGTTGCCGCACCTTGGTAAGGCTCAATGGCGGAGGGATGGTTGTGCGATTCGATTTTAAAGGCGCAGGCAAGTCCGCCGCCAATATCCACGAGTCCCGCATTTTCTTCCCCGGCTTCGGCAAGGATGCGTGAACCCTTTTTTGGGAGCTTTTTGAGCCATATTATAGAGTTTTTGTAACTGCAATGCTCACTCCACATTACTGAAAATATGCTCAGTTCGGTGAAATTGGGTTCCCTGCCGAGGATTTCTATAATATGTTCATATTCTTCCTGGAGCAAACCAAGTTTTAGTGCTGCATCAAGATTTGTTGTTGCCGTCAAAATTTTTTTCTGCAAAATTAGCCCTCATTTCCGAGTATTTTCACGAACTACAGGGAAAGAATATTTAACTTCGCATTAATATTTGGGTTATTTCAATTATGTATATCTTTAACCGGCGACAGAAAAATACAGTTGTCCTTTACATCTTATTGCCGTTTGCATTTTTGTTTTCTTTTGGCAATGATATTCATGCTCAACGGCCATATGGAAATGAATGGATCAATTATAGCCAGGTCTATTATAAACTGAAAGTAGTTCAAGCCGGGATATACAGGGTAACATATACTGATCTTCAAAGTGCAGGCATGAATATGTCGGCCCTCAATCCTGACAACCTTCAAATGTTTTTCAGGGGCAAACAAACACCTATTTACGTATCATCGGGTTCCGGGACAAGTTTTGGTGCCAAAGATTATATTGAGTTTTACGGACAGGGTAACGACGGGGCATTGGATTCGGTGCTTTATCTCAATCCAAAGGATGATATCAATAAGAGTTATAGTATGTACACTGCGGCTTGGGCAGGCCCGTTGTATCGGCAGGGGTATATGATCCGTTTAAATTAATATTATAAGTCTGAAAACCCGGATTGCCGTAATTACTTGTGCTTACGCTGCCGCCCACCCAACCAGATCCTGAAGTATAATCTGACCCATAAAAATTAAGGGAAGAACTAACGGGCACACCAAAATTATAGGCACTG
>Ga0206844_10154_pt2 | contig 18345 bp, 15 predicted proteins | sample Alteio_BWOrgCont_22_FD_152907 | JGI IMG/M metagenome (GOLD analysis project Ga0206844, IMG submission 152907) | Enriched cells from forest soil in Barre Woods Harvard Forest LTER site, Petersham, Massachusetts, United States -... | ecosystem: Environmental > Terrestrial > Soil > Temperate forest >...
TCGTCGCACTGATGCGCCATCTTCGCGAGATCGACGGCGACCAGCATACTGTTCTGATGGTGCAGGTGGAAAACGAGCCGGGATCACTCGGAACGGTGCGCGACTTTTCACCCACGGCGCAGAAGCAGTTCGACGGCGCCGTGCCGGCTGAGCTGGTGCAGACGCTGCATAAGCATCCCGGCACCTGGAAAGAAGTCTTCGGCCCCGATGCCGACGAGACCTTTGCCACGTATTCGGTCTCGCACTATATCGACCAGCTCGCCAAAGCAGGCAAAGCGGAGTTTCCGCTGCCAATGTACTGCAACGTCTGGCTGGGGTCGCGTTCGCAAATTCCCGGCGTGAATTATCCGAGCGGCGGCGCCGTGCCGCAGATGCTCGATGTGTGGAAGGCGAGCGCGCACTCAATCGACATGATCGGTCCGGATATCTATATCGGCGACTCGGAGATGTATCGCCAGACGCTCGAAGCCTATCACCGGCCGGATAATGCCATGTGGATTCCCGAGACCGGCAGCAGCGACGACTACGGCCGCTATTTTTTCTATGCGCTCGCCCACGGAGCCATCGGCTTTTCACCCTTTGGCATGGACCAGACGGGCTGGACCTTCGACTCCGGCGAATATCCGAAGCTGCACAGTCAGAACTATGCGCTGCTCGCGCCGATGGACCGCCAAATTGCCCAGTGGAACTTCGAGGGCAGGCTCAAGACGGCGGTTGAAGAGCCCGGTCAGCCGCGCACTACGCTCGATTTAGGAAAATGGAAGGCCGCTGTCACCTTTGGCCTGCCCCAGTATGGCGAAGGGCATACGCCCGGCAGCAAAGAACATGACGGCCGCGCGCTGATCATGCAGATATCGGAAGACGAGTTCCTCGTCACCGGCTTCGACGCACGTGTGCAGTTTGAGCTTGCCGGCTCAGACGGCAGCCGGCACATGCAGTTTCTGCGCGTAGAAGAAGGCGGCTACCAGGACGGCGCGTGGAAGATGTCACGGCTCTGGAACGGCGACCAGACCGACTTCGGGCTGAACTTTAACCGCCAGCAGGGCAAAGTGGTGCGCGCCGTTCTCGGCACCTACTAATCTCAGACGATTTCAGCTCTCCCGCGACAGCTTGCTGGCCTTCACGCTCTTTCGCGGCTTTCCGGCCTGCCCAACCGCCATTCCCGCAGGGTATCCGGTCGACTGCCGCACTGTCAGCTTCGTCGAAATCGGCCACGCCTTCTTTGTATTCGCGAGCGTAGGTTCTACGTGCGCGCGCAGAGCAGAGAACGCCGCACGCGCCAGATCGTTCCGCGACATGCGCACCGTCGTCAGCGGAGGGTACACAAACTCGGCGAGATGAATATCGTCAAAGCCAATCACCGACATCTGGTCCGGCACACGCAGTCCGGCCCTGGCCAAGACACGCAGCGCGCCGATGGCCGTCATATCGTTCGAGCACATCACCGCCGTGGGCCGATGCGCGCATTGCAGCAGCTGCTCCATCGTCCGCATGCCGCCTTCAAGCGTGTGATTGCCCTCGATCAGCCATTCTTCCGCGGGCTGGACGCCGATCTCTTCGACCGCCCGCAGAAAAGCACTTTTGCGGAGCTGGCAGGTGCGCTGCTGCATCGGCCCGCTGATGAAGGCCAATTTGCGGTGGCCGAGCGCCGCCAGGTGCTGCACGCCTTGCCGGATGCCCTCAAAGTAGTCGACAACCAGCGTGCTCACGTTGTCGCTAGGCGGCGCGGCATCCACAAACACCATGGGGATATTGCGCAACACCAGCCCGTCGAGCAGCGGTTCTTCGATGCCGAAGGTCATCACCGCGACGCCCTCGACATTTCGCTCGATCATGCGCCGAATGCAGATCTCCATGCGCGCAGGATCGTAGTTCGTCGAACCGATCAGGATTTCGTAATTGTTTTCGATGGCGAAATCTTCAAATCCTTGGATCAGCTCGGGAAAAAATGGGTTCGTAATTTCCGAGATCAGCAGCCCGAATAGCCGGCTACGGCCCGAAACCAGCGAACGCGCCTGCGAGTTGGGAAAATAATTCAGTTCTTCGATCGATTTCCAGACCCGTTTGGCCAGTTCCTTATCGACGGTGGGCACGCTGTTGATGGTGCGCGAGACGGTAGCGATGGAGACGCGCGCATGCAGGGCTACATCGCGAATATCCAGCCGCTTTTTATCGCTATTTTTCTGTCGGGGTCTTTTCTTAATCGGGGGCAAATTGGGATTTCTCACTTGACCAAGCAAGTGTAAATTGCATAAGGTCGGAGCGCTAGAAAACGTTTGCCCGGCAAATCCTTTTACTAATATTTTTTTGAAAAGTCCCATTTCCTAAATCGCTTTAGTAAGATGTCCACGGCGGGTATTTTCCCGCACCTCCGCTCTGAGGACAAAACGACATGCTTGACGATCTCCGCGCCCAGGTCCTTGACGCCAATCTCGAATTGGTGCGCCGCGGCCTCGTCCTCTACACCTTTGGCAACGTCAGCGCCATCGACCGTCAGACCGGACTGGTGGCGATCAAGCCGAGCGGCGTTTCCTATGAGTCAATGCAGAGCTCGCACATTGTTATTACCGATCTCGACGGCAAGCTGATCGAGGGCGACCTGCAGCCTTCGTCCGATCTGGCTACACATCTGATCTTGTACCGCGAATTTCCATCCATTGGAGCCGTGGTGCACACCCATTCCGAGTACGCGACCGCATGGGCGCAGGCCGGACGCAGTATTCCCGCCTACGGCACCACGCACGCCGATTATTTTTACGGCCCAGTTCCAGTCACGGAAGAGCTTACCCCTGACGATATCGACGGCGACTATGTTCAAAATACCGGCCTCGCCATCGTCCGGCGTTTCCGCGATCTCGATCCGGAAGCCGTGCCCGGCGTGCTGGTGGCGGGCCACGCGCCTTTTTGCTGGGGCAAAGATGCCGCGCACGCAGTCCACAACGCCGTTGTCCTAGAAGCCATAGCGCGTATGGCTTTTTACACCGCAACGCTCAACCCGGAGTGTAAGGGCGTCTCGCAAACATTACTCGACCGCCATTACTTCCGCAAACACGGCTCCAATGCCACTTATGGGCAGAAACGCTGATGATGATCCCGCTGTCTTTACAAAAACCTACACAGGTTACACGCGTATGATTCGCTGTTACACGAGCCGAGGCAAAAACGAAGATGTCATTTGAATTCGCCAATAAACTAATCTGCCATCCCCCGGCGCTCTCGTTCTTCCTGGAAGGCAAGTCGCTTGCCCACTTAAACGGCGTTGACATCCTCGTCATCGCCGTTTACTTCGCCATCGTCATCTTCATCGGCTTTTACCTCAAGGGCTCGACCAATACCAGCGAAGAGTTCTTCATGGCCGGGCGCGAGATGACCGCATGGATCGCGGGGCTCAGCTTCGTCTCCGCCAACCTCGGCTCGCTCGAACTGATGGGCTGGGCCGGCTCCGCGTACCAGTACGGCATCCTCGCAACGCACTGGTACTGGATCGGCGCAATCCCCGCGATGCTCTTCCTCGGCATCGTCATGATGCCCTTCTACTACATCTCGAAGACGCATTCGGTGCCCGGCTATCTGCACCTGCGCTATGGAGACGGCGCGCGCGCCTTGTCCGCCGTCAGCTTCGCCTTCATGACAGTGTTGATGAGCGGCATCAACATGTATTCGATGGCCATCGTGATGAAGGTCGTCCTCGGCTGGAACCTGAACTTCAGCATCTGGGTCTCGTCGATCACTGTCGCTTTATATGTTGCCCTTGGCGGACTTCGTTCGGCGATCTTCAACGAGGTCCTGCAGTTCCTGCTCATCTGGCTCGGCGCGCTGCTCGTGCCCATTCTCGGCCTGATCGAAGTAGGCGGATGGACCAACCTTCGCAGCCAGATCCTTCACCGTCTCGGCTCTGCTGAATACGTTCACATGTGGAGCACGCTCGGTCACTTCCACGACAACCCTATGGGCGTGCACTGGACTGGCATTGTCTTCGGCCTCGGCCTGGTGATCAGCTTCGGCTACTGGACCACGGATTTCCTCGTCGTCCAGCGTGTGCTCTCCGCGCACAACCTGCGCGCGGCGCGCATGGCGCCGATCATCGGCGCGGGATTCAAGATGGCGGTGCCGTTTATCGTCATTCTGCCCGGCCTGCTCGCGCTCTCCGTACTTCCCTTCCATCTGGTTGGCGAAACGCAGGCCGTCGCCACCGGTCAGCACAGCTATAACGAAGTGCTGCCGCTAATGCTGGTGCGCTACTGCAGCCCAGGTTTGCTAGGCCTTGGCGTGACGGCGCTCATCGCCGGCTTCATGTCCGGCATGGCGGGCAACGTCAGCGCCTTCTCGACCGTCTGGACCTACGACCTCTACGGCGCCTTCATCAATAAGAAAGCCACCGACAAGCACTATGTTTCGATGGGCCGCTGGTGCACGTTTATCGGCGTGCTGATCTCCGTCGGCACGGCATATCTGGTGCAGCATGCTGCCAGCATCATGGACTACGTGCAGGCGCTCTTCAGCTTCTTCATTGCGCCGCTCTTCGGCACGGTCATCCTCGGCATGTTGTGGAAGCGTGCCACGAAGGCCGGTGGATTCTGGGGCCTGCTCGCGGGAACCGGAACCGCCGTCGGCTTATGGGCGTGGGTGCACTTCGATCCCTCGGCGCTGCGCTATGTTGCGCTGTCTCCAGATGCGAAGGCCATGGCCGAAGATATGTATCGAGCGCTCTGGTCATGGATGGTCTGCATCATCGTGACCGTGATTGTCAGCTACATGACGCAACCCAAGCCCGTCTCCGAGCTCGAAGGCCTCGTCTATGGAGCTTCGCGCATTCCGGAAGAGCGCGACGAGCATTGGTATCAGCGTCCTATCGTCTGGGCTGGCGCCATCGCGGTCCTCTTCGTCATCCTCAACATTATTTTCTGGTAAGGAGAGATCACAACCATGCGTGAAGCAATGTCCATCTGGTTTTTCGCAGGCGTTCTTTTCCTCGCCTACGGCGTCATCATCACCGCCGAGGGTCTGTGGGAGCTGGCTCATCCTCCGGCACATCCTCCTGTGCTGTTCAACCTGCATCCAGCCATCTGGTGGGGCAGCATGATGGCCATCGCCGGCCTCGCCTACACGATTCGCTTCTGGCCGCGCGTCAGAAGATAAGAACGGGTGCCCCAGCCTGACGGACTCAGGGTGGGGTAGGTCACAAAAATCCGGGAACACACAAAAGGGCTTTGCCCCAAAGGGAACTCAAAGGAATCCACGAAATGAAAAAGCAACTTACATTCGGAGTCATTGTCGGCAGCCGCGGATTCTTCCCGCACCATCTTGCCAAGGAAGGCCGCGAAGAGATGATCAAGGTCCTCGACACGGCGGGATACAAAGTCGTTGTGCTCTCACCCGAGCAGACGCAGCACGGAGCAGTGCAGACGCCCGACGACGCGCGCCACTGCGCCGAACTCTTTAAACAGCATCGCGAAGAGATCGACGGCATCATCGTCACGCTGCCAAACTTCGGCGAGGAGCGCGCCATCGTCGACGCCATCCGCCTGTCCACGCTCAAAGTTCCGGTCCTCGTCCAGGCCACGCCCGACCGTGCCGACACCATGAAGATCGCCAACCGCCGCGACAGCTTCTGCGGCAAGATGTCCGCCTGCAACAATCTCATGCAGTACGGCATTCCCTATTCGATCACTGCACTGCACACTGTTTCGCCAAGCTCCGACGCCTTCAAGAAAGACCTCGCATGGTTTTCCGCTGTCTGCCGCGTCGTCAACGGATTCAAAAACCTCCGCATCGGCGCCATCGGCGCGCGGCCAGCGGCCTTCAACACTGTTCGCTACAGTGAGAAACTGCTCGAGCGCAACGGCATCTCGGTCGACACACTCGATCTATCGGAAGTACTGGGCCGCATTGCCAAAATGAAAGACACGGATGACGCGGCGCAAGCGAAACTCGCAGCCATCAAGTCGTATGTGGCCACCAGCGGCATTCCCGAGGCGGCTCTGATGAAGATGGCCAAGCTCGGCGCGGTCATCGACGGCTGGATGAAGGAGACCTACTGCACCATCAGCGCCATCCAGTGCTGGACGTCGCTTGAAGAATACTTCGGCGTCGTGCCCTGCACCGTGATGAGCATGATGAGCGAAAACCTCTTTTCGAGTGCTTGCGAAGTCGACGTGGTTGGCGTGCTCAGCATGTACGGCCTCGCGCTCGCGTCAGAAACTCCGAGCGCATTGCTCGATTGGAACAACAACTACGGCGAAGATCCTGACAAGGCTGTCTGCTTCCATTGCTCGAACCTGCCCAAGCACTTCTTCGCCGACGTGAAGATGGACTTCCAGGAGATCATCGCCGGCACGGTCGGCAAGGAGAACACCTTCGGCACGTGTGTTGGACGAGTGAAAGCCGGCGCGATGAGCTATCTTCGCTTCTCAACCGACGACTTCACGGGAAAAATTCGCGGCTACGTCGGCGAGGGCGAGTTCACCAACGATCCACTCGAAACCTTCGGCGGAGCGGGCGTCGTGCGCATCCCTAAGATGCAGAAGCTGCTGCACTTCATCTGCGAGCGCGGCTTCGAGCACCATGTCGCCGCCAACTTCTCAAATGTCGCCAGCCCTATCTACGAAGCAGCAACTCGCTATCTGGGATGGGAGATGCACTATCATCAAGACCCCAACGCATAACCCTCATGGAATGTCATTTGAGCCGCGAACATGGGTGCTCCATCCTATCGCGCAGTTTGCGATAGGGTGGGAGACCACAAATCTCATCAGGAAGGCAGGCGCGGACTTTTGCCCGCGCTCAGGCCCTAACGAAGGGGATTTAGCCCCTGAGGTAGCAAATGTCCATCGTTGCAGGCGTAGATTTCGGAACCCTCAGCGTTCGCGTCAGCCTGTTCGACAGCGAAAAGGGACATCTCGGGGCCGCATCCGCCGAATACCCGCTCAAGCGCAAATGCGAAGATCCCGATTACGCTACACAATCCCATCAGGACCAGATGAACGCGCTCGTGATAGCGATGCGCGGAGCCATCGCCGAAGCCGGCATCGACGGCACGCAGATCGAGGCCGTCGCGCTCGACACCACCGGCTCGAGCGTCATCCCCGTCGGCGAAAACCTCGAGCCACTCGACGATTACTATCTATGGTGCGATCACCGCGCGAAAGAAGAAGCGCAGCAGATTACCGAACTCGCACATAAAGAGCGTCTCGAAGCCATCGAATGGTGTGGCGGTGTTTACTCGCACGAGTGGGGATTCGCCAAGCTGCTGCACTGGCTGCGCCACAACCCCGGCAAGCGCGACCGCTTCGTCACCGCTTTCGAGCACTGCGACATGGTCGCCGCCACACTCTGCGGCATCACCGATGCGAAGCAGGCCAAGCGCAGCGCCTGCGCCATGGGCCACAAATGGATGTGGAATCCCAAATGGGGTGGTCTACCTTCGCAGGAATTTCTCTCGAAGTTAGACCCTCTCTTCGACGGCATCCGCGAAAAATTAGCAGGCGACTATGAGACCTCTGATAAGCTCGCCGGCCATCTCTCGCCAAAGTGGGCGGAGGTGATGGGCCTGCGCGCCGGAATTCCCATCCCCGTCGGCGCATTCGACGCGCATTGGGACGCCATCGGCGCTGGCTGCCGCGAAGGCGACGTGGTCAACGTCGTCGGCACGTCGACCTGCATCATCGCGATGCAGAAAAAAGCGAACCTCGTCCCCGGCGTCTGCGGCGTCGTTCCCGGCAGCGTGCACCCCGGCTACACCGGCGTCGAAGCGGGTCTTTCCGCAACCGGAGATATCTTCGAGGCCATCGCGCGGCGTGCCGGAACCAGAGTGTCCGAATTATCAAAAGGACTTGAAGACTACCGCGCCGGACAGACCGGCCTCCTGCGGCTGAGCTGGGACAATGGCGATCGCACCGTGCTCGTCAATTCCGAGCTGGGCGGCGTAACCCTCGGCTGGAACCTCATCCACACCGCGCAGGATGAGCTCTTCGCTGCCATCGAGGGCACAGCTTTCCACACACGCATCATTCTCGAGCGTATGGCCGAGTATAGAGTGCCTGTCGACCGCGTTATCAACGCCGGGGGTATTCCGCAAAATAACCAGGTGCTAAACCAGGTTTATGCAGACGTATTAGGCAAGCCGGTCCTCGTCCCCGCCGGAATTCCAACGAGCCGCGGCTCAGGCATCTTCGCATTGCTCGCGGCGAAGGCATTTTCATCCGTCGAAGAGGCGCAGGCGAAGATGTGCCTCAGCTACAAGACCTATGCGCCGCAACCCAAGGCGCACGCCATCTACTATCGCCTCTTCGAGCATTACCGCACGCTCTACTTCGGCTTAGGTAAACGCAGCGCCGAACCCGCAGCCATCGGCCACGTATTGCCGGAATTACGCAGGATCGCCGCAGAAGCCGTGCGCGAAGACTAATGCGATAGCCGTTACTCCTTGCATCACGTTAAAGTGGTGAGACCGACTCCAGGAGACCCCATCCCCATGAATGCAGCAGTCGTCAGTTCCTTCTCTGCGCCGCCCCGCTACGCCACCTTCGCCGATCCGCAACCGGCCGAAGGCGAGTTGATCGTAAACGTCACAGCCGCCGGCCTTCACCCGATCGTGCGCGGGCTGGCTAACGGAACGCACTACGGCAGCACAGGTCTCTTGCCCTTCATCCCCGGCGTCGACGGAGCGGGCCGTCTCGAAGACGGCACGCGCGTCTACTTCGGAAGCACTCGGCCGCCCTACGGCACCTTCGCCGAAAAAGCGATCACGGCCAAGTGGATCTGCCTGCCTCTGCCCGACGGACTCGACGAAGTGACCGCAGCGGGAATTGCAAACCCCGGCATGTCGTCATGGGCAGCGCTTAAGTCGCGCGCGAAATTCGCCGCCGGAGAAAGCGTGCTGATCCTGGGCGCGACCGGCATCGCCGGAAAGCTCTCCGTGCAGATTGCCAAGCGGCTGGGTGCCCGCCGCGTCATCGCCGCCGGGCGCAATGCGCAAGCGCTTGAGGAATTGAAAAGTTTGGGAGCAGACGCAGTCATCTCCCTCACGCAAGAGCACGATGCCCTGGTCTCTGCCTTCCGCGATGAAATTACCGAAAACAGCGTCGATGTCGTCCTCGACTACGTCTGGGGAGCACCGGCCGAAGCCGTGCTCGCAGCCATCGCGCAAAAAGGACTAAAGCACGTCTCAGCACGTATCCGGTTCGTTCAGGTGGGAAGCAGCGCCGCGCCGACGATCACCTTGAATGCTGCGACACTGCGCAGCTCCGGTCTCGAGCTGCTGGGAAGCGGCTTCGGCAGCGCGTCGATGGATGAGATTGTGCAGGCCGTGCGCGAGTTCTTCGAGGTAGCAGCGAAGACTCCGTTTCAAGCCAGCCTCAAAACGATCCCTCTACGCGACATTGAATCCGTATGGAACAATCCGGAACGCGATGCTCGCATTGTCTTCCAGCCTTAGTCGAACCGAGCCTCAACTTCCCGAAGGGTGTCATCCTGAGCGGAGCGCCCAGCGCGGAGTGAAGGACCTTGCATTTCTTTCAAAAGCAGCGCGAAAACGGGTGCCCCATCCTATCGCGCAGTTGCGATAGGGTGGGAGGGCACGATCCTAAACCCGAGTGTGTTTAGTGTCTGTCGGAAGTCTGTAACTGGTCTTTAGTAGCAGCGGAAATCGAGCGCAACATCATCGCCGCTACATACGCTGCGCCGAAACCGTTGTCGATATTCACGACGGAAACATTCGGCGCGCAGGAGTTGAGCATGCCAAGCAGCGCGGTGAGACCGCCAAAAGCTGCGCCGTAACCGACGCTGGTGGGCACCGCAATCACAGGAGCAGCGACCAGACCGCCGACGACACTCGGCAGCGCTCCTTCCATGCCCGCGCAAACAATCACCACGCGGGCTTCTTTCAAGGTTTTACGTTGCGCTAGCAGGCGATGCAGCCCGGCGACGCCAACATCGTAGACGCGCTCTACTTTGACGCCCAGATATTCCGCCGTGACCGCAGCCTCTTCGGCAACAGGAATGTCGCTGGTTCCCGCACACAGAACCGCGACAATACCCGCGTTGGATGCTGCGCCGGGTTGGCGTAGCCCGATGATGCGAGCCTCGGCATGGTACTCAGCTTCGGGAACCATCTGCTTGACAGCATCCCATGCAGCAATGCTGGCGCGCGTCGCGATCACGTCGCCGCCGGCAATCGCCATGCGAGCAAAGATTTCAGCCACCTGCTCGGGAGTCTTTCCGGCTGCGTAGATCACTTCCGGCAGCCCGAGACGCAGCGAACGGTGATGATCGATTTTGGCAAAACCTGCGTCTTCAAACGGCAAATTCGAAAGCTTTTCAAGCGCATCCGCGGAGCGTAGATTTCCGTCTTCCACCTGCTTCAACAGTGCAAGGATCGCGTCGCGTGTCATGCCACCACCTTTTTGTCAGCAGCAGCGGTGAGAGCGGCCTGCATCACCTGCTTCAGAGGGACGCCATGCTGCCGCGCAGCGTGCGCGCAGTCTTCATACTCCGGCATCAGGTTCAGGTCTTCGCCGTTGCGCGATCCAATCTTGATGCGAATGCTGCCGAATGCTGTTTCTACCTCGACAAAACGGCGCTGCAGGATGACGCGGTCATCTTCGCGCACGCGGATGCCAAGCGTCGTCGTCTCGCGCAGCAGCAATTCTTCCAGAGCCTCACGCCGCTCCGGGCGGCAGAGCACGGTCAACAGACTGCCCATGCGGCCTTTCTTCATCACTACCGGAGCGCACATCACATCGAGCGCACCTTCTTCAAGCGCCCGCTCCATGCAGTGGGCGACCACCTGCGGCGTGGCATCGTCTATGGCGCATTCGAGTACAGCCACACGCTCATTCGCGGGCGTTTTCTTCGCTGTGGATTGGCCAATGCTCAACCGCAGCACATTTGGAAATCGTTCCGGGTTGCGCGTGCCCGCACCGTAGCCGATCACATCGACTGCCAGCGCCGGAGACTCGCCAAACTCGCACCCGAGAGCCTTCAGCAGCGCTGCTCCTGTTGGGGTGGTTAGTTCTTTCTGAATGCCTGCCGAATACGTGGGAATTCCCTTCAGCAATTCTGCCGTCGCGGGCGCAGGCACAGGGAACATGCCATGCGCGCACTGCACGAAGCCGCCGCCCACGTTCACCGCAGAGGCATACCAGGCTTCGACACCCAGCGAGCACAGCCCCGCAGCGCCGCAGACGATATCGGTGATGGTATCAACGGCTCCAACTTCGTGGAAGTGCACCGTCTCTACGGGAACGTTGTGAATTTTCGCTTCAGCATGCGCCAGCAGTTCAAAAGCGCGCAAGGCAAGCGAGCGCACATCGGGCGCGAGCGACGACTGCTCGATCAGCTCGCGGATCTGCTTCCAGGTGCGCCCGTGCACATGCGGATGCTTGTGATCGTGGTCATGGCTGTGACTGTGTTCGTGCGCATGATCATGTTCGTGATCGTGTGTATGCTCAGCCACCTCACCGCTAGCCGCATCGAGCACGTCTACCTTGGTTGCAGTAATCCCACTTCGATCGACCGTCGCAAAGCGCAGCATCGCACCAATGTTGAGGGCCGCCGCCGTACCTTCAAGCAACGTGCGGGAGACACCCGCATCCACCAGCGCACCGAGCAGCATGTCGCCGCTGATCCCGGCAAAACATTCGAGATAACCAATCCGCATCGTTTCTATTTTCCTGTTGCCTTCATCAGCATGTCGACGGACAGAAGCTCGTTCATCGAGCCGGAGCGATAGCCGTCGCAATCGACCGCGACATAGTGGAAGCCCGCGCCGCGCACGGCGTTGCCCATTTTCCGAAATGTTTCCGGCAATAGGGCCGAAGCTAATTCGCTCTCGGCAATCTCAATGCGCGCAATATTTCCGTGATGCCGCACGCGAAAATTACGCAGTCCAAGCTCGCGCAGCGCCTCTTCCGCGTCTTCGACCTGTCGTAGCGCTTCAGGCGTAACGCGCCGCCCATATTCGATACGCGAGGAAAGGCAGGCCGACGCGGGCTTGTCCCACACGCGCAGCCCTGCCTCCTGCGCCAACGCACGGATATCGCTTTTGCTCAACCCTGCTTCGGCCAGCGGCGCGACAACGGCATGCTCTACCGCCGCGCGCTGTCCGGGTCGAAAATCTTTCTTGTCGTCGATATTCAACCCATACGCGACCGAGTGAAAACCGAGGCGCAGCCGCTCTTTTTCGAGCACCGTGAACAGCTCGTCCTTGCAATGGAAGCAGCGATCCGCCTCGTTGACGGCATACTCTTCGCGCTCCAATTCATCAGTCTCAACGGTGCGCAGCGGAATGGACTGCTCCTGCGCGAATTCGACAGCTTCACGATAGTGACTGCGCGGCAGGCTGGCCGAGTCAGCGATGATGGCGATCATCTGCGGACCCAGAGCGCGGCTCGCGGCATAGGCAAGATACGCCGAATCGACTCCGCCAGAATACGCAACGATCACGCTGCCAATTTCGCGGAGTCTTGCGTCGAGACGCTGCTTCTTTTCTTCCAGCTGCATGATCAGCCCAGCCATTGTGGATTCTTGTAAGTGCCGTCGAAGTTATGCGAGGTCTTGTACAGCTCGAACTCGCCCTTTTGAGCGACCGTTTCAGTCTTCTGCAAGATAGCGCTCACTTCCGCCGCATCGAGGCCGTGGAAGTTCTTCGCCGTATCCAGCGCCTGTTGCAAAATCTGCATCGAATCGCAGCCGGTGATCACAACACTCACCGGTAGGTGCATCGCATAGCGCAGGCACTCGACCGGAGTGACAGTTTTGCTCTTCAGAATCACGCCGTCGCCCATCGGCTTCATGCCGAGTATGCCCATGTTCAAATTTTTCGCCACAGGAACCACTTTGCTGCCAAAGCTATCGAAGTGCGCGTCCATGGCGTTGAGCGGCATCTGCACCGTATCGAACGTGTAGTTGTGCTTCGTCGCCGTTTCGAGCATGTGCAGATGGATCTCCGGGCTTTTGTGGCCGGTAAATCCGATAAACCGGACCTTGCCCTCTTTGCGCGCCTTTTCCAGATATTCGAGCGAGCCGCCAGCGGCAAAAACCCGCTCCGGATCGTCCATGCGGATGACCTCGTGAATCTGAATCAGGTCGATATGATCGGTCTGCAGGCGCCGCAGCGATTCTTCAAGCTGCTGTTGCGCGGCTTTGGCGGTGCGACCGTCGAGCTTCGTCATCAGGAAGGCTTTCTGCCGGTAACCGTCCTTGAGCGCGAGTCCCATGAGAGTTTCGCTCAGCCCGTCGTTGTAGTCCCAGCAGTTGTCGAGAAAATTGACGCCTGCATCGAGGCCGGTACGGACAATTTTGGTGCTGTCGGCCTCAGTGACGTAGTCGCGGCCAATGTGGTGGCCACCGAGCCCGACCAGAGAAACTTTGGCCCCTGTCCGGCCCAGGGTGCGGTACGGCATGCCGGATGCCGCATCGAATGCATCTGCATGAGGAGAAAGGCCTGAAGCAAGAGCAGTAATCGCAGCGGATTTAAGAAATTCGCGACGTTCCATCGAAGAGACTCCTCGAAGTCATCGTACTCCAGGTGCTGAGGGATGACGAATAGGGTTCACCTGATTCGATGCACGAGCCGCACAAATGGCTGAGTCGATTGCAGGCACGCTAATCTAGGAAGAAGAGATGGCAGTTCTCCAGCTACGCCCGGTTCTTACCCCCGAGGAACGGCAACAGAAACAGAAGCTGATTCTGCGGGATGCGCTGGCTCTATTCAGCCTGTTTGCCATCGCCATCGTCCTTTTTTTCGTTACCTATCTTCTGTTCCATTCCTTTTCCGTACATCGTCAGCAACTGGCGCAGCGCTGGCTTGCGCGCGGCGACAGCGCGCTGCACGCCGGGCAGCCGCAGGTGGCCATTGACGCCTTACGCTCGGCACTGGCCTACGCTCCCGATGAGGAAAATCTACAGATCGAGCTGGCCGAAGCGCTGGCCGCTGCCGGCCGCACTCAGGAGGCCGTCGCTTACTTCAACACTCTGCTCGAAACACAACCGGGCAACGGATTGATCAACCTACAGCTGGCGCGCCTGGCAGCGCGGCAGGGCAGCGAAGTGCTCGCCATTCAGTATTACCAGACCGCGCTGGACGGCACCTGGGAGGGCGACGGCTACATCCGTCGGCGCGAGGTCCGTCTGGAGCTGGTGCGCTACCTCATCGACTGTAAGCGGTATGAGCAGGCGAGGAGCCAGCTGCTGATTGCCGCCGGCAACGCGCCGGACGATCCGAATATCGAAATCGCTGTCGCCGGGCTGCTCGAGCAGGCGCAGGACCCGGCAAACACCTTGCATTTTTACAAGAAGGCGCTGCAACACCGGCCGGTTCGGCTAGCGGCGCTTGAAGGAGCAGGCCGCGCGGCCTATGCGCTCAGCCGGTATCTGCAGGCAAAAGAGTTACTGGAGCGCACGCTGAACCATCCAGACTTTGAAAAGCAGCCCGCCGATATCCAGGCACAGTATCGCAACATGCTCGCCGACGCGGACCACATCCTGGGGCTCTATCCCAGCTCCGAACTGACGGTTCGTGCGCGCGCGGAGCGCATCCTGAACGCGAGAAGGATTGCTCAGGAAAGGCTCGCGTCCTGTCTGAGCGGCAAAACCGCAATTCCACCGCAGCTGCAAACCCTTGCCGGCCAGTGGCAACAGCAGCCAGCAACACTGCGGCTGCCGCAGATGGAAAAAGACCCGGAGTTGGAGCAGACCATCATGCAGCTCGTCTATCAGACCGAACAGATCACGGCCCAGCAATGCGGCGCTCCTACCGGCGACGATGCGCTTCTGCTCAAAATCGCGCAGGCTCCGGAGGCCATCGAGCTGCCATGAGCGCGCCATCCATACAGGAAGCAGTAAAACGGGTGACGGCGCGTGTCGTAAGGCGCGAAGAGCCTCCGCTCGACATGGACAAGATCGCGCCCACTCGCGATGAGCGCTTGTTTCTGGTTCTGTCGATTTTTATCGGCGTGCTCTCCGGCCTGTTAGTGGTTTCATTTCGCATCGCCATCGAATGGATCAAGATTTTGACGCTTGGCTCAGCGCCGCATGCCGGACAGTTTCGCCTGCTGCTCGTTCCCGCGCTGGCCGGCCTGTTCGTCGCCGCCCTGGTGCAGCTCTTCTTTCCCGGAGCGCGCGGCAGCGGCGTCAACCAGACCAAGGCTGCTTTATATATCTATAACGGTTACATTTCGTTCAAGACCGTCATTGGAAAATTCATCACCTCAGCGCTGGCCATCGGCTGCGGACACTCGCTCGGGCCGGAAGACCCATCGCTGCAGATCGGCGCCGGCGTCGCGTCCATCGTCGCGCGGCGGCTGAATCTCTCGAAGCAGCGCCTGCGCCTATTTGCTCCCATCGGCGCGGCCGCTGGCCTTGCCGCCGCCTTCAACGCACCCATTTCGGCCATTCTTTTTGTCATTGAAGAGGTCATCGGCAACTGGAGCGCCGCCGTCCTCGGTTCCATCGTTCTCTCGGCGATTTCAAGCGTCGTTGTCGCCCGCTGGTTCTGGGGATCGGAACCTATGTTTCGCATTCCCTCGGTCACGCTGCGCGACCCGCGCGAGTTGATCGCCTACGCGGTACTGGGCATCGTTGGAGGATTCTCGGCGCTCGTCTTTTCAAAGGCCCTCGGCTATCTGCGCCCGCGTCTGCGCGCTTTGCCGCACTGGACGCATTATTTTCAATCCGGTGTCGCCGGCCTGTTGGTTGGATTGATCGGCTTTCTCGGCTTGCCGCAGGTAATGGGGCCGGGCTACGAGGTCATCGACCAGGCGATGCACGGCCAGTTTGCGTGGAAGCTGCTGATCGCTCTCGCGCTGCTCAAGATTCTCGCGACGACGCTGTCTTTTTCAAGCGGCACGCCGGGCGGCATGTTCGCGCCTACGCTCTTCATCGGAGCCATGCTCGGCGGCTCGGTCGGTTCGTTTGAAAAGCTATTCTTCCCGCATCTGACCGGCTCGGTTGGCTCGTATGCGCTGGTCGGCATGGGTGTTCTCTTTGCCGGATTTCTGCGTGCTCCGCTCACCTCCGTCTTCATGGTGCTTGAAGTCAGTGGGAACTACTCGATCATTCTGCCCGTCATCCTCGCCAACATGATCGCTTATCTGCTCTCGCGCGGACTGCAACCTACGCCGATCTTTGAAATCTTCACGCATCAGGACGGCCTTGTCCTGCCCTCGATGGAGGAAGAGCGCGAGGAATCGGAGCTTCATCTCGAGGATGCGCTGCGCGCCGTCGACGTTCCTTTGATCAAAGGCAGCGAGTCCATCGCCGAGGCAGCGCAGGCCATTTCCGTCGTTCAGGCCTCCGCGTTGCTTATCCATCTCTGGGACGGCTCCTGGTACGCGATGAGAGCCGAAGAGCTTACCTCGATTGGCGCCACGCTCACGCCCGATACTCCTCTCGAGCGCGCTTTGCCGGCAGAGCGCGCACCCATCCTATTCCCCGATCTGCCGCTCGACAGCGCGCTTCCCTACTTCCCGCGCTGGCCTTTGGTGCCCGTCATGAACCGCGCCAGTAAAGGTACACTGGAGGGTATCGTGACCCTGGAAGATGTGTTGCGGCGCTACCAGCGGCTTTAAAAGTAAGGTTTCGGCCATTTTTCGCATAACGCACAAGCCCGGTGAGCTCTTTAAAATAAAGTATTAAAAATAAAGCAATAATCGCGACATACGAGCGGTTTTCAACGTCTACCCGCTTATATCGCTGCACCCATTTCCTGCCGACTGTGGCGAGGTTGTTATTTGAGTTCACCGCTTCTGGAAGCAAATTCCCGCACGCTTACTCTTCCTGAGCGTGCCGTTAACCCGCGGCTTGTCCTGGCGATCAGTAATGTCACTGGACTCGCTCTGCTTACGCCCTTTGTCCTGCTCATCCACGGCTACCATCCCTATGCCGACGACGCGGGCATTTATGTAGCCGGCATTCGAAAGATAATGAACCCGGCGCTGTTCACCGTCGATTCCAGCTTCGTCCTGACGCACACGCGCTTTTCCATCTTTTCGCACCTCTTCGCCGGTACGCTCCGACTCTTCCATATCCCGCTCGAGCTGGGTCTTCTTGCGGCCTATCTGCTCTCGATCTTCGCCTTTCTGCTGGGATGTTTTCAGCTGGCGCAGCGCCTCTTCGACGATGTGCAGCTGCAATGGGGGGCGACGCTCTTCGCCGGCGCGCTCTTCACCCTTCCGGTGGCCGCAACGTCGCTCTGGATCATGGATCCGTACGTGACAGCGCGCTCCTTTTCAACGCCGCTTTCCCTCTTTGCGCTCGCCTCCTGTCTGGATCGCGACTGGAAGCGCACGGCCATGTGGCTTCTGCTGACCGTCATCATGCATCCGCTCATGGCGGCTTACCTTGCCGCGCTGTTGGTGGCATGCATTCTCATCGATCAGAACCGCTGGCGCTCGCTTGGCGCTGCCGCGCTGGCATCGTTCGCAGGCTGCGCCGCTGTTTATGCAGATACTCGCCATGCCACACTTCCCGACGGCTACCAGGAAGCCGCATTATCGCGCAGCTACTTCTTCCTCTCCAGCTGGCATTGGTATGAAGTGGCGGGGCTGATCGCGCCGATGCTGTTGATGCTCGTCGCCGCTCTGCGTACGCATCACCGCGCCGTCCGCAACCTGTGCGTGGCCTGCATTGCTACCGGTTGCACCGCATGCGCCGTGGCAGCCTGCTTCGTGCACACCAACGGCAGCTTTCTTCTTGCACGCATTCAGCCGCTGCGTACCTTTCAGCTCATTTATCTATCTGGAGTCATCCTGCTCGGCGGTTTTCTCGCCCGGCACCTGCGCGGCAGGCGCGCAGCCATCGGAGCGGCTCTGCTGATTCTCGTTTCGAGCCTTATGCTGCTGGTGCAGAACCAGACTTACACCACGTCGGCTCATGTGGAGTGGCCTTTCGCCGCGCCCCGCAACCCGTGGCAGCAGGCTTTTCTCTGGATCCGCAACAACACCCCTCAGGACGCCGTCTTCGCGCTCGACTCGAACTACACCACCCTGGGCTCTGAAGACACGCAGGGATTCCGCGCGACCGCTGCCCGCAGCGCACTCGTCGATCAGCTCAAGGACGGCGGCGTAGTCGCCATCTTTCCTCAGCTCGCGCCGCGATGGAAGAGCCAGCGCGACCTGGAGATCGGCCTCGACCGCATCAGCGATCAGGAACGGATTGCGCGCCTGCGGCCGGCAGGCGTGACCTGGCTCCTGCTGAGCGCCGGCTCCACAACCCGGTTCGACTGCCCCTATCGCAACAGCACTGTCGCGGTTTGCAGGCTTCCCTGAACTTGCGCCGGGTTCCTCAAAAAGCCGTGCCCTTTTAAAACTACTCTCGACCTGATTCCCGGCGCGAAATTCTTGGCGC
>Ga0206844_10207_pt1 | contig 18300 bp, 12 predicted proteins | sample Alteio_BWOrgCont_22_FD_152907 | JGI IMG/M metagenome (GOLD analysis project Ga0206844, IMG submission 152907) | Enriched cells from forest soil in Barre Woods Harvard Forest LTER site, Petersham, Massachusetts, United States -... | ecosystem: Environmental > Terrestrial > Soil > Temperate forest >...
CCCCTCCGGGAATGTCAATAACCCCGGGCAAGGTGGCTTCGGCTATGTAACGTCAGCTAACGATCCGCGCATTATGCAGATCGCTCTCAAACTGCTTTTCTGATGAATCTCAGTTGATGAATCGATGATGAGTTACAGATATGTGGTAGCCGGTTGTTGCACTGCGTTATGGTTCGCCAGTTTCTTCGCGTTGAAGCCGGTCCACGCGCAGGAAAACATCAGCGGACAGGCTATCTTCGCATCCAATTGCAGCGCCTGCCACGGCAGCGATGGCCGCGGCGGCGAGCGCGCTCCGAATATTGCCACGCGGCGCGAGGTAGTCTCTCGCGCCGACTCGGATTTGATTCGTGCAGTCCAGAATGGTGTTCCCGGAACGGCCATGCCATCCTTTGGATACATGGGACCAGCTAAGATCAATGCCGTTGTGCACTATCTGCGCACCTTGCAGGGAATCGGAACTGCGGTTAAAGCTCCAGGGGACCCACATCTAGGCGAGCAGTTTTTTTACGGTAAGGCGGAATGTTCTAAGTGCCACATGGTGAACGGCAGGGGCGGATTTTTGAGCAGTGACCTCAGCGGCTACGGCTTTGGGCGCTCAGTTGAAGACATCCGATCGGCGATTGTGACGCCGAACCGTGCAGTGGACCGCCGGTCCGAGGCAATTACTGTAGTGACTGAGGATCAGAAGAGATTTACAGGTTTGATTCGCAGCGAAGACAACTTTTCTTTGAACATACAAACTGAGGACGGAAGCTTCCATTTCTTTTCAAAAGAGAGCATCGCGCGAGTGGAATACAGTGGCCACTCCCTGATGCCGGATGACTATGAAAAACGACTGAGCAGCAAGGATATCGACGATCTTGTCAGCTATCTGCTCAAAGCCGGCACTGCTTCAGCAAGTGCCTCCAATTCCAAACACGATTCGGATGATGAATGACAAAAGTTGCAATGAAGATAGCGCCACGTCAAGTGAATGTCAGGTCCATGCTCAGATTAGGTTATTGCCTCCTGGCCTTAGTTTTTACTGCGCAGGCGCAGGATGCAGCGCCCCGGCGCCCATTTAAGCTTGTCGCAAATGCTCCCGCTTTCTGGAACCTGATTGGCCATGATGCAAAGTTGGAGACGATGGCCATTGGCTTCGGATTTACAGAAGGGCCCGTATGGGATAAGTCAGGCTACCTGTGGGTCAGCGATGAGGAGTTGAATAAGATATTTCGCGTTTACCCTGACGGACATCGCGAAGAGATGCTTTCGCTCGGCGATCCTGATGGCAGCACCTACGACCATGAGCATCGGCTGATCAACACCGCCAGTGTCCTGCGCGCAATCATCCGCCTGTCGAAGGACGGCAAGAGCTACACCGTGCTGACCGATCATTATGACGGCAAGAAATTCAACAGCCCAAATGACGTTGTTTTGGGACCGGACGGAGCGCTCTACTTCACCGATCCCACATTGGATTTGCCGAAGGGTGAAAAGCAGGAGATCGCCTTTCAAGGCGTCTATCGCCTGGATGCAAAGGGAAACGTCACGCTGCTGACGAAAGATCTCACCCAGCCAAACGGATTGGCATTCTCGCCTGATGGCAAGCGCCTTTACGTCGACGACACCGAAAAGAAAAATATCCGCGTCTACGATTTCCATCCCGATGGAACCATTGCAAACGGCCGCATCTTCGGCAGCGAAGACGATGGCACGAAAGATGGAGTTCCGGACGGCATCCGCGTCGACCGCAACGGCAACCTGTTTGTTGTCGGGCCGCGCGGCATCTGGGTCTGGAGCCCCGAGGGCAAACATCTCGGAACCATAGAAGTTCCCGAGCAGCCCGCGAATCTGTCGTGGGGTGGTACGGATAATTCCGTCCTGTATATCACCGCAACAACGTCGGTATACAAAATCCCAACCAGGACGCACGGCTTTGTACCATATGACTAGGCGAGGGCGCTTTTTGGTGGCTGCATTGACGGCTGCCCTGAGCTTCCCACTTGCTGCTCAGCAGGCTCGCAGACGATGGAAGCGCCTGGGGCATGATCGACGAGGCAGACGTGAGAGGCAACCAGTAGTGTCGACGATTTATCTCAGGGTGTTCATCGTGTGCATCCTCCTATTGAGCGGAAGAATGTATGCTCAAACCGGCGCAGGCGAGGCGACTAGCGTAGTCGGCGTAAAGTCGAGCGACCTTGAAGTCAAAGGCATCACCGATAACTGGCTGTCTTACAACGGAGACTACACGGGAAGGCGCCACAGCGGCCTTACCCAGGTTACTCCTCAAAATGTAAGCCAGATGCGTGCGCAATGGGTCTTTCATACCCGCAATGCCGGAGTGCTTGAAGTTACCCCCGTTGTAGCCAACGGCATTATGTACATCACCGGTTCGAACGACGCTTATGCCCTCGATGCTCGCACCGGCCAGATGCTTTGGCACTACGCGCGCACGGTGACGCAGGGCTTAGTTGACGATGCCTCCGGACACATCAACCGTGGCGTCGCGATTCTGGGCACACGGCTTTTTATGGAGACCGACAACGCACATCTGCTTTGCCTCGACGCGCGCTCGGGAAACCTTCTATGGGATGTAGGCTACGCGACGGGAAACAAGAATTACGGCGCTACCAGCGCTCCTCTAGTAGTGAAGAATAAGGTTCTCGTCGGAACTTCGGGCGGAGATGACGGTGTGCGTGGGTTCGTCGCTGCGTTCGATGTGGAAACCGGCAAAGAGGCATGGCGATTCTGGACGATTCCAGCGCCTGGCGAAACTGGTTCTTCAAGCTGGCCGGGCGATATGTACCTGCATGGCGGCGGGACCACATGGATGCCGGGAACATATGATCCGGAACTGAATACGATTTACTGGGGCACCAGCAATCCGTCGCCGGACTTTGAGGGCACAGTCCGGCCGGGCGACGATCTGTACACAAATTGTGTGCTGGCTCTCGATCCGGATACGGGCAAGCTGAAATGGTACTTCCAGTTCACGCCACACGATCTTTTTGACTATGACGCGACGGAAACGCCGGTGCTTGTCGACATGGAATACAAAGGCGCTCCTAGAAAGCTGATCATTGAGGCAAACCGTAATGGATTTATTTACGTTCTCGATCGCACCAGCGAAAAATTTCTGTCCGCGGCACAATTTTCGTTGAAGCAAAACTGGGCGAAAGGAATTGACGAAAACGGCAGGCCCATCCGGACGGACCTCATACCGAATCGCGACGGCACCCGCATCTGTCCTGGTTTCGCTGGCGCTACGAACTGGTTCTCTCCTTCTTACAGCGAAGCAACGCATTTGTTTTACTTCATGTCGCTCGAGGAGTGCAGCGTTTACTCAGCCGGAGCCGAAAAATTCGAGGAAGGAAAGGAATATTACTCGACTGGCGTGAAGCACAGCACCAACGATGACGCCGAAAAGGTGCTGATTGCCTATGATCCCGCGCAAAACAAGTTTGTATGGCGCGTCCCGCAGGTTGGAAGTACCCATTCTTTTGCGGGAGTAATGACGACGGCGACCGGACTTGTCTTATTCGGAGACGACACGACTTCTTTTGAGGCCGTGGATGGTCATACTGGGAAAACACTCTGGCATTTCAACATGGGGCAAAGCGCACACGCGTCGCCCATGGCCTATGCTGTGGACGGCAAACAGTATTTTGCCATTGCGGCAGGCAACGACGTGTTTGCCTTTGCACTTCCCAACTGATTGCACTCCAAGGAATGACTCATGAAGCGAAGGCAGTTTCTTGCACTGGCCGGCGCCGCCACGGCACATACAATGTTCAATGCGGTGCCGGCTTATTCATCATTTACAGGTGGCCGCAAACAAGCTGACTACTCGCTGCGGATTCAGCAGCTCACCCTTGAGTTGGCTCCCAATGTGCGCGTCTCAACGACCGGTTATAACGGGCAGGTGCCGGGACCGTTGCTACGGTTAAAAGAAGGCGTTCCCGTCAATATTGAAGTCATCAACGAGACTGGCACTCCAGAGCTCGTGCACTGGCATGGATTAAAGATTGACTCGCTCAATGATGGCGCCATGGAAGAAGGCTCTCCCATGATCGCGCCGCACGGTAAGCTCACTTACAGCTTTACGCCCAAACCCTCCGGTACGCGTTGGTATCACACGCATACTTCAGCCGGGAGCAACGTGTCGCGCGCCACTTACACAGGCCAGTATGGGTTTCTTTACATCGAGCCAAGGTATGACATTGGCGGCTATGACCAGGAAATCTTTCTCGCAATTCATCACTGGGAGCCATCTCTCATGCCCATGGGGCCGCCGATGAATGCGCTCGATGTGACTTATAAGTATGCTTCCTTCGATGATAAGCTGCTCACTGCGGCCGAGCCGATACGCGTGCGTCAAGGCGAGCGCGTGCTCTTTCGTTTTCTCAATGCCAGCGCCACGGAGACGGTAGAGCTGGCTCTTCCCGGACACACATTCACTGTCATCGCGATGGACGGAAATCTGGTCCCGCAACCCCGGGCAGTCGATTCGCTGGTACTTGGCGTTGCTGAGCGCGTCGACGCAATCGTTGAAATGAACGCGCCGGGAGTATGGATACTGGGATCGGTTGATAGCAATGAGCGCACGAAGGGGCTGGGGCGAGTGATCGAATATGCCGGAAGATCAGGCGAACCAGTCTGGGTAGAAAGCAGCCGAAAACCATGGAACTATCTCGATTTTGCGAATCTATTGAAGGCTTCGGATGCCGATGAGGAAATCCCAATGGTCTTTGCGCCGGTCGCAGCGGGCCCGGATGGATTACAGCGCTGGACCGTGAACGGAAAGTCGTATCCGGACACGCCGATATTCAAAGTGAAGGCAGGCAAGCGCTATCGGTTAGACTTCGTTAACAGCAGCAGCGAGCTGCATCCTCTGCATCTGCACCGGCACAGCTTTGAAATTGTGAGCATGGCCGGGAAGTCATGCTCTGGTCTCGTCAAAGATGTCGTAAACATCGCACCCTACAGCTCGATGAAGGTCGATTTCATCGCCGACAATCCAGGCAAGACGCTCTTTCACTGCCATCAGCAATTGCACATGGACTACGGCTTCATGCAGCTCATAGACTACGCGTAAGGGTGCTAATTAGCCCTTCCGGCATAGAACCGATAGCGAATCTTCCAGTGCACTGTCTTGCCCGGCGGAACGACCACATGGATATAAGCTTCCGGACAGATCGTGGTCTTGATGGACCATAAATAGAACCGCGAAATCGCCGAATCGGATGTTTGCTCGACACCTACACCACTGTTTCGATCTTCCACTGTAATGTCGTAATCGGCCGGATTCGCCGAGTAACCTTCTAGATAACTGGCAACCTGCTGGTGTGGTTGCAATTCGTCCTGGTAGAGGATCTCCTTGCCGTCAATCTTCGCTGCCGGCAGAAGCGGGTCCGTCGACTTCGGCGTGAAGGGAAAACGGACGACCATGCCCGGTCCTGTTGATTTCCCATCGAGCATGAAGAAGTCGTGATCGTAGACTTCGGTGTCAATCGTCTTACTTCCAGTGTTCTTCAAGCTATGTTCGAGTGTAAGAACCGGCTCATTCTTACTAAGCTGCAATGTTTTTTCGTAGACATACGAGATACCAATCGGTGAAGAAAGCTGCTGCTTGAAAGAGACATGGTCCTTTCCTGTGTGCGTGGACCAGTGGCCGCCGTCGATCAGGGGATACGTAACTCCAAATTTGTAGGGTGAATCATCCAGCTTACGCAGCACGCCCACGCCGACTTTGACAAACAATTCTCCCGGCTTGGCTTCGTTGTAGCCGAGCGCGCCTTCGCTCGATCGAAACTCTTCGACCGGCCCGGTGATCGAGTCGTTTAATAGCGGATCATACTTTGGAAACCACTCGCCGAAGTAAGTATGTCCTTTGTAGGAAAGGCATCCGACAACTCCGGACCAATCGAAGCGCGAGGCGCGATAGTAGCCATCTTTCGCATCGGGTAAGAAGACAACTGCTTTGACCGATCCGTTTGATAGAACCGTCTTAGGGTGGTCTGCATGGGGAAGCGCGTCGCACTCTTCCGCCATCAGCGTAGCATTCATGCGTCCTGCGATCAGGAGGCTTGCGGCGAATAGAATCCTGGCGAGTCTGAAGTTTGTCATCGTGAGTGGCATTCTTTTATTTGTTGCAAGGGTATCAGCAAACGGACTATCTCGAAGCAGCCGGCCTGATGATTCTTCATGGGAGTTTAAGGTTCTACGCGTTACTCTTGATCTGTCATGTGGTCTCGATCCGGCAAGAAGCCAATACAAACTTTGGTGTGGATACTGCTGATCGCGGCAGCTGCCCAGTGGAACAGCCCGCAGTGCAAAGCACAGCAGTCTGATGCGGCAACGCCATCAGACGGACAAAGCCTGATCACGCTGGATGAAGCGATCCGCCGCGCGCAGGCCAACGAGCCTGCGTTTGCCGCAAGCACAGCGGAAAGCAAGGCCGCTGGTCTTGATCGCTCCATCGCGCGCGCCGCTCTGCTGCCGGGCGTCGTGTATCACAACCAGGTTTTGTATACGCAGCCAAATGGACAGCAGAACCAGGCCGGTCAGGGAGTGGGCCTGCAGTCGGCGCCCCGTTTTATTGCCAATAACGCCGTGCGTGAATATGCAAGCCAGGGAGTGATCAGCGAGACAATCGGCTTTGCGCAGGTCGCGGAAGTAAAGCGCGCCGACGCGGCAGCCGCATTGGCGCAGGCTCAGCTTGAGGTGGCGCGCAGAGGGCTGGTCGGGACGGTCGTGAGCCTTTACTACGGCGCGCTTGCTGCCGGACAAAAAGCGAAGGTAGCCGCGCGCGCGGCCGCAGAAGCGGACGCATTTGCATCCCTTACGCAAAAGCGGGAGGCCGCAAGAGAAGCCGCCCACTCCGACGTTATTAAGGCGCAGCTGGAGCAGCAGCTGAGCAAGCGCGAGCTGGCAGACGCGAACATCGCAGCGGAAAATGCAAAGCTCGAGCTCGGGGTCCTGCTTTTTCCTGATCCGCGTACGCCATATCAGTTGCAGGCAGCCGCAGCCATATCTCCCGTGCCCGAACGCACCGCAGTGGAAGCGGCGGCAGAAAACAACAATCCTGACATGAAGAGTGCATTGGCTGTTCTCAAACAAAGCAACGCCGAGGTGTATGCCGCACGCGCTGCCTATCTTCCTGATCTTGGGTTGAATTTCACCTACGGCATCGACGCGCCGCAGTTTGCTGCAAAAGGGCCGGATGGGATCCACAATCTTGGCTACTCCGCCAGCATCACCCTCGATATTCCCGTATGGGACTGGCTTTCCACGCAGCATAAGGTGAAGCAAAGCGAGATTCGCCGCGACGCGGTCCAGGTAGCGCTGACGGCTGCACAGAAGAGGCTGATTGCCAATCTTGAAGAATTTTACGCGGAGGCTACCACTGCCCGCGATCAACTGGCGTCGCTCGATACAAGCGTCCAGACGGCCGAAGAAAGCCTGCGCCTCAGCAAGCTGCGGTACACCGGCGGAGAAGCCACCGTGCTTGAAGTTGTGGATGCGCAGAATACGTTGACTCTTGCTCAAAACGCGCGGGAAGATGGGGCCGTTCGCTACCAGGTTGCATTGGCCAACCTTCAGACATTGACGGGAACACTGTGAGACCATGATCGGACTTCAAGGAAAAAAGAAAACAGCATCAGAGACCGTGCGCTACCTCTCGCGCAGGATTTGCCCGCTCGCAGTTGTGCTTTTTATGGTCGCAGGCTGCACAAAGAAAGAGAGTGCTCCGGAAGTTCAGGTAGAGGTCCAGGCTGTACACCCAACACGGGGCCCGATCGCAGCGCACATCGCCGTTGACGCTGTTCTGTCCCCGATCGCACAGGCTGCGATCGCGCCTAAGATCAGCGCTCCGGTAAAAAAGATTTATGTTCACCGCGGCGTCAGGGTAAAGTCCGGCCAGCTGCTGGTGACGCTTGAAAACAGCGACCTCACCGCCGCCGTCCTTGACAGTGAAGGCAGCTACACCTCCGCGAAGGCCGCCTACGAGACGTCGACGCGCGCGCAGGTCCCTGAGGACTACCAGAAAGCCGAGCTCGATTTTACGCAAGCGAAAGCGAACCTAGACCTCAATCAAAGCATCGTGACCAGCCGCAAGCAGCTCCTTGCCGAAGGCGCGATTCCCGGCCGCGATCTCGATACGGCAGTCGCGGCCCTTGTGCAGGCGCAGGCCGCATACGAGGCGGCAAAGCAGCATCTTGAATCGATGAAGAGCGTGAGTCGCGAGGCAGCGCTTCAGTCGGCGCAGGGTCAGCTCGCCTCGGCCAAAGGGAAGTACCTGGGGGCAGAAGCGCTGGCAAGCTATTCCGAAATACGCAGCCCCATCGACGGTGTCGTTACCGACCGGCCCGTGTCCACCGGTGAAACAGCTCAGGCTGGTGCTCCGGTGATCACCATAATGGATACCTCCGAGTTGCTGGCCAAAGTGCACATCTCTCAATTATTGGCGCAGCGCCTGCAGCTTGGTGATGCCGCGTCTATCACTGTTCCAGGTCTGACCGATCCTGTCGAAGCGAAAGTCACGCTTATCAATCCCGTGCTCGATCCCGGCAGCACTACGATTGAAGTCTGGCTGCTCATCGAAAATAAAAAGGGAACTCTGAAAGTGGGAACGCCAATCCGCGCCTTCATCGCGAGTAAGCAAGTTCCAAACGCTCTCAAAGTTCCGCAAGTATCGCTTCTAACGGCACAGGATGGCAGCAAATCCGTCATGGTGATCGGCGCCGACGGAGTTGCGCATAAAAAAGCAGTCGAGGTTGGCATTCAGGATTCAGGAGAAGCACAGATCACAAGCGGTCTTTCGCCGAACGATCAAGTCATCACCGAAGGCGCCTACGGCCTCGATGACGGTACGAAAGTGAAAATAGCAACCGCCGGTGATGATGCCAAACCTGACGCGGGCAAAAGCGGAGCCGATCAGTGATCTCAGGGGCTGCCATCTCCCGTCCAGCAAAGCCGGAGGACTTCTGGCTGACGCGCGCCATCCGGACCATCTTTTTCTTCGTCGTAGTTCTCACGTTTGCCGGCATCTACCTCGCGCTTCAAGTGCCCATCTCCGTTTTTCCTGAGACGAGCTTTCCGCGCGTCGTTATCGGCGTCGACAACGGTGTGATGCCGGTCGAGCAGATGCAGGTCACAATCACCAAGCCGATCGAAGACGCCATCAATAGCGTTCCCGGCCTCGAAACGGTGCGCTCCACCACCAGCCGCGGCTCGGCCGAGATCAGTCTCTTCTTCAACTGGCAAGTCGATATGTTTCACACGCTGCAGCTCGTCGATGCAGCACTGGCGAAGGTGGAGCAGGCGCTGCCCGCAACGGCTCGCGTCACAACAAACCGGCTCACCTTCGCCACGTTTCCAATTCTCGGCTACAGTCTTACCTCCGACACCGTTTCGCAAACGCAGCTATGGGAGCTGGCAACCTACGAGCTGAAACCCCCGTTGAACCGCGTCGCCGGTGTCAGCACAGTCGTCGTGCAGGGCGGCAAAGTGCCCGAGTATCATGTCATCCCGGATATGGCTCGCCTGCAATCTTCCGGCGTCACCATCTCAGACCTGGTCAACGCCATCCAGGCGTCGAATATCGTCGATTCGCCCGGCCTTTATGAAGAAAACCATCAACTCATACTCGGCCTTGTCGGCGCGCAGGTGCACGATGCCGCCGGGCTGAGCCAGCTTGTGGTCAAAATGACGCCGGGCGGCGTGCCTGTTCACGTGGAGGATGTTGCGGCCGTCGAGCCGGCGACGATGCCGATCTATACCGTTGTCACTGCGAATGGAAAGCCTGCTGTGCTGCTGAACATCGCGCGCCAGCCTGCAAGCAACACCGTGGACGTCGCCAATGCCGTAGCCGACGAAGTGGCGCAGCTGCAGAAAAAATTGCCGCCCGGAGTAAAGCTGGAGCCGTTCTACGATCAGTCCCAGCTCGTACGTGAGAGCATCTCGAGTGTGCGCGATGCAATCCTCATCGGACTCATTCTCGCCTGCATCATTCTTTTTCTGTTTCTCCGTGACTGGACGTCCTCGATCGTAGCGGGCCTCGTCATTCCTGTCACCGTAGCGGTTACAATTCTCTTTCTGTGGCTCATAGGCGAAAGCTTCAACCTGATGACACTTGGAGGATTGGCGGCGGCCATCGGCCTCGTCATAGACGACGCCATTGTGGTCGTCGAGAACATCGTTCTCCATCGAGACTCTGGCGAAGGCCGCGTCGATGCGGTACGCAAGGCGCTGAGCGAGATCACCGCTCCGCTGATCGGGTCGACCATCACGCCGGTCGTCGTCTTCTTGCCGCTCATCTCCGTTGCAGGCGGTACCGGAAGCTTCTTTCGCGCCCTTGCCGTCACCATGACGGTCGCGCTGTTGACCTCGCTGGTCCTGGCGCTCACCTGGACGCCCGGTTTGAGCCTCGTCCTGTTGCGCGAGCGGCACGGCAGCGCGGAAGCAGCAGCTTCGAGCATTGGGCACGGTGAGCCGGGCCGCATCATGCGCCGCGTTATGGACTGGCATAAGCGCGCCCTCAGTTGGGCTCTCGCGAAGCCTCTGCTGCTTGCGGCGGGGTGCGCAGTTCTTGTTCTGGGAACATGGATCGCTTACCGCAATCTCGGTTCCGATCTGTTGCCGGAAATGGATGAAGGCGGCTTCGTGCTCGACTACATCATGCCCGCCGGCAGCTCGCTGACAGAAACAAATCGTGTGTTGGATCATGTCGAGCGCATCCTGCGCGCGACTCCGGAGGTCGAAAGCACATCGCGCCGCACAGGTCTGCAGATGGGGTTGGCTGCCGTGACGGAAGCGAACACCGGCGACATCACTGTCAGGCTCAAGAGCAGGCGTGATCGCGGTATCGACGAGGTCATGGCGGACGTGCGCGAGCAGATCAAGTCAACCGAGCCCGAGCTGGACGTTGAGTTCACGCAGGTGCTGCAGGACATGATTGGCGATCTATCGAATGCTCCCGAGCCGATTCAGATCAAAATTTTCGCCAACGATCAGGCCCTCCTCAACCAGCTTGGCCCGCGCGTAGCCGATGCCATCGGCAAAATCAAAGGCGTCGTCGATGTTGAGAACGGAATCGACAATACGATCAGCGGCCCTGCGACAAACTTCAAAGTAAACCCGGCGATGGCTGCGCACTATGGCTTCACTCCGTCCGAGGTCGCGGAAGACGCGACCAGCATCCTCGATGGAGTGACACCAGCCGATCCGCTTATCGCAAATGGGCGTCCTTACACCATTCGTGTCCGCCTTGGAGCGGAGACGCGCGCTTCACTGGATGCAATGCGGAACACCGTCTTCAATAGCAGCACCGGCAAAATCGCAAGCCTAGGCTCATTGGCCGACGTCGAACAATTGCCGCCGCAGAACGAGATTCGCAGAGAAAATCTTCAGCAGTTGGTCGTCGTAACCGGACGCCTTGAGGGATCGGATCTCGGCAGCGCCATGGCGCAGGTCCGTCAAACGATCCAGAGCCTGCATCTGCCGCCCAATGTGCGCGTGGAATACGGCGGCACCTATGAAGAACAGCAAAAATCTTTTCATGACCTGATGCGAGTCTTATTGCTCGCGCTCGCGCTCGTCTTCGGCGTGCTGCTCACGGAATTTCGCAACTTCTCGGCGCCCATCGCTATTCTTACCTCATCGGTTCTTTCCATCGCAGGAGTCGTCGCCGCTCTGCTCATTACCGGCACAACATTCAACGTCGCTTCCTTCATGGGATTGATCATGGTCATCGGCATCGTTGCCAAAAACGGCATCCTGCTGCTCGATGCTGATGAGAAATTCCGCGCCGAAGGAGCCACTCCGAGAGACGCCATGATGCAGGCGGCCCAGCGCAGATTGCGGCCGATCGTGATGACGGCTATCGCCGCCGTATGCGGCATGCTGCCTCTGGCCTTCGCGCTCGGCTCTGGCTCGCAGATGCTGCAGCCGCTGGCCATCGCAGTGATCGGGGGACTCTGCATCTCGATGTTACTCAGCCTGGTTGTCACGCCGGTTGTCTACTATCTGCTGACCAGACGTCGCGAAGAGAGCCTTGCGTCTTACTGATGGCTGTCGCCAACCAATGAATTTAAAAGGATTTGTTTCCTTAATTGGACTACAGCGCCAGCGGAAGATGCAGCATCACCGTTGTCCCCACGTTAAGCGTGCTGCGGATTTCGATCTCGCCCCCGGCCGCATCCACGATGGCCTTGCAGATCGAAAGTCCTAATCCCGTGCCGCCCGTGTTGCGGTTGCGCGATGGATCGCCACGGTAAAAGCGCTCAAACACATGCGGCAGAGCGGCGGGATCAATCCCATCACCTTGATCGCTGATCTGAACCTCGGCAAAGCGCTCCTTTTGCTCGGCGGAAACAGAAACCTGCGTATCGCGTGGGCTATGCTGCAGCGCATTCAGGAGAAGGTTCGAGAAGAGCAGTGCGCACTCATCCGAAGAAATCGCGGCGAAGAGCGAATTCGTCGCAATTACAGTCACAGTCACTCCGCGCAGTGCGGCCATCGAATCAAATTGCTCTACAGTCCGCCGCATCAGCGCCGCGACATCTTCAGTAGTGGAAACATGGCTCAATCTTGTTTCCACACTGCTTTCCACGCGCGCGAGCGTCAGCATTTTTGCGACGATCTCTTCCATGCGCCCGCAGTCGGCTTCGCAGCGTTCCAGTCCAGCCTGGTATTCGGCGGTGCTTCGCTGCTTCATGCCCAGCAGTTGCAGGGACGACTTCACCACCGCCACTCCGGTCTTCAGCTCGTGCGCAGCATCGCTGATAAAGCGTCGTTGTTGGGAAAATGAGCGCTCCAATCGCTGCAGCGTGGTTTCTAGCGCCGCCACCAGAGGAGCAAGCTCTTTCGTCGCCACAGCTCTTTCCGGGGGATGGAACTGCCATGCATTCACGGAAATTCCGCCGGCTTCAGCCGCGAGCTCTCGCAGCGGAGCCATGCTTCGGTTCAGCAGCCACGCCATCACAACGCCCGTAACCGCCATCAGTACCAGACTGGCAACGGCATAAAACCGCACCGCTTCAAACACCGCATGCCAGACATGCCTCGTCGGCGATCCGTAAAGGATAACAACATGCCGCGGAACTCCACCGCCCTTATCGTCAGGATCGACAATGCGCAAGCCATGCAGCAGCAGCGAGCGGTAATATCTCCCATTCACCTTCAACGTAAAGTAATCATCGTTGCGAGTGGCAAGCGTCTGCGCAGAAGCTCCTGTCCAATTCGGCGAGCGGCCCAGCAGCCTGCCTTTTTCGTCCCGCACCTCGTAAATGTCTTCCGCTGGGAGGTCGAGATCGCCTCTGCTCAGCATGACGTTGTCGTCCGGGTCTTCAGCATCCTGAATCGATCCCAGCAGCGAGTCAGCGCGGCCGCGCAGCAATATATCGAAGGAGCGGAAATGGCTATGGCGCTCATAAATCCATGCCAGGCCGGTGACGCACAGTGCGGAAATCAGCTCGACCAGCAGGACGGTAGCGATCAGTCTCCGCGCAATGGAGTGGGATTTCATTCCGTGCCTTCGCGCAGGACAATCAAGCGGTATCCGCGCCCGCGCAGTGTCTCAATGCTTGGCTGATTGGATGCGGCGTCGAGCTTTCTTCGCAGGTTTGAAACATGCGCCTCAATCACGTTGGAGTGGTGCTCCCAGTTGTAGTCGTAGAGGTGCTCAAGCAACTCCCTTTTCGAGACGACAACGCGAGGACGATGCATCAGGTATTCGAGGATGCGATATTCCATCGGAGAAAGATCGATCACCACGCCCGCGCGCCTCACAACCTGCTCGAGCGTGTTCAGTTCCAGGTCGGCAGCCGTTAACGTTGGATGCGCAGCGCCCTTGCCGCGACGGATAAGTGCTTTGGCGCGCGCGATCAACTCACCTAAGTCAAACGGCTTGCTCAGGTAGTCATCGGCTCCGGCATTCAGCAGATCGATAATCGAGCGCGTCTCACCTTGCGCTGTCAAAATCAGCACCGGCGTGCGATCTCCCGCAGCCCGCACTTTTTTGAGCACGCTCAACCCATCCAGTTTGGGGAGCATCAGGTCGAGCACCAGCAGATCGTAGCAGCGGTCTTTTGCCAGATACACGCCCATCTGCCCGTCTTCCGCAATATCCACGGCAAATCCCGGCCCATCGCGCAGGGCCGCGGCCACGTTCTCCACCAATCGAATTTCATCTTCAATCAAAAGTACGCGCATTGGCCTTAACCTATAGTCTCCTTCAGCCTAGATTAAGAACACCTGAACGCAGCGTCGATATAGTCAGCCATTGCATGCAAAGATACTTTGAGCCATGCTTTAAGCCGGTAGGATGCCATGTTCCGTGACCGAGCCGATGCGGGCGAACGCCTGGGAAAGATGCTTCTTGCCTACGCGGACTGCGAGGATGTGACTGTTCTTGGGCTGCCGCGCGGCGGCGTCCCCGTTGCGTTTGAGATCGCCAGGCAATTGCGTGCTCCACTCGATGTCCTTTTGGTGCGCAAAGTAGGAGCGCCCGGGCAGGCGGAGCTGGCCATGGGCGCAATCGCCTCGGGTGTCACAATTCTTGACCATCAGCTCATCAGTCATCTCAAGATCGGCGAGCAGCAGCTTGCTTCCATTCTGGCAAAAGAAAAGGAGGAGCTGCTGCGCCGCGAACAGCTTTACAGCGATGTACGCAGAGTCGCTCCGATTGAGAATCGCTGCGTAGTTGTTGTCGATGATGGGATTGCGACCGGCGCCAGCATGCTTGCGGCCGTTGCCGTGCTTCGTCCGCAGCATCCGGCCCGGATCATCGTCGCCGTGCCGGTAGCTCCGTATCCTGCGGAACGCCAGATCAAAGCCGTAGTCGATGAGTTCGTCTGTCTGCAGGTTTCAGACGATTTCCCAGCGGTCGGTTCCTTCTATCAGGACTTTTCGCAGTTGGAAGATGAAAATGTCCGCAGCCTGCTCTCCCGTTCCACGCACTTTGCAGACCCCAATTTCGAGAGAGGCGATATTGACATAGATTAAGCACCAACGCTTGCATTTCAAGAAGAGTTGTCATCCTGAGTGGAGCGAAGGATCCGCTTTCTCCCACGCCAGCACGAGCTCATCTGCCGCGCAGTCCTTGCTTCAGGCCTGCAGGCACTTAGCAGCGGACGTGCGCGATGCAAAACAGGCTGGATACTTCTCTAGAAAATCGAGGATGTGCTCGACAAGCGAGTCTTCTTCCGGCGCTGAAGTCTTTTCCGGCGAGATCTTGTGATGTTCTGCTGGTTCCACGCAATCGGAAGAAGAAGGACGGTTTGAGTTATGGCTGGCATTGTTGTTTTGACGACGATGCTTTCCACTGAGCAGCATATCTCCTCCTGTAACGACACTTCTGGATCCAACGCAAAAAGCGCGATGGATAAACCATCAATTCCGGCGAGAGAACCGCGCAGAGAAACTTCCAAAGCGAAACCAAAACGGCAAAGCCGAGCCCGTTTTCAGTCAGAACTGACTTTTACCGTTCACAGAGTAGTGACAGACGCGGCCCAAACGTTACAAGGAAACCTGTGAGGAATAGAGGGAAATTCCGCTTTTAGGCGCCACCGTAGAGCTGGAAGGTCGCCCAATACAAGGGTTTGCGGAAAATGCCCTGCGAATGGAGCATGGTCAGCTTTGCATCCCGCAGAGCCTCGGCCGGACTGCGTCCGGTTTCAAGCTCGCTGTACATCTGGTCCATCAGCTGGGGCGCGGCCGCGTCGCTCACCTCCCACAGCGAGCCCACGACGTAATGCGCTCCCGCGCGCAGAAATGCCCACGAGAGGCCAATCACGCCCTCGCCGCCATAAACGCGCGACCCAGAGCCGTAACAGGAGGAGATCGTCACCAGGTCCGCATGCAGCGGCTGCTGCACCACATCGCGCGCATACAGCTTAAAGGAGTCCGGGTTCGACGGATTGCGCGTCAGCACAATAGCCGAATCGAGCGGGCTGGCGCTGCTGCTCGTGCCGTGCGCGACAAAGTGGATGTAGGAAAATGTGCCGGGCGAGCTGCCGGTGTACGCGGTGGAAAGCGCCTGTGTCTGCGTAAAAACGCTCTCCGCGCCGGCCGCGAAGTGTCTGGCGACGCTTGAGACCTCAGCCGCGGCGTTAGGCAGATCAGGGAATTTGTCGTCCGGCGAGATCGGGTTGCCGATCAGGAGCAGCTTTTTCGCGGCCATCGCGTGCCCCTCGGTGCGGAACGTCGCCAGCAGCTTCAAAGAGCTGGCGTCGGTGACAGTCGCATCCTCGATCCAGTAGTGGACGCCGCCTCCCGGCGCGAGCAGCGTTTCAAAGTTCAGCGTAGCCAGGCTGCCGTCAGGAACGATGAAGACCGAAGAGTTTTTCGCGATCAGATCTTGCGCAGGTCCTACCAGGATGTTGTACAGATCGATGCCGTCGGCGTAAGCGTTCGAGAGGGTGTCCTTTGAATCGAGAATCGCCCGCTGATAGTTTTTGACGTGCGCGTTAATCTCGTCCTGCGGTGGCAGCTTGAAGAAGTGCGTGCCCGCGGCGGTAATGGCCCACAGGTACGATTCCTGCGGCGCCAGGCTATAGACCAGAATCGTGCCGTGGAGCCTGCGCGCAGCGGCGCGGGCATCGACAGGATGCTTGAGCGTCGCGCTGAAGTCGGCCGACGCGATGCCGAGCCCTTCTTCGAGCGTCCGCGCCCGTCCCAGGTCGAGCCATTGCAGCGCCTCGTCGGTCTTTTTCTGGCTTACCAGAAAGTGAATGTAGTCGTCGTAAAGCTGATCGGCGTTGGTCGAAAACGGCAGCTTCGATTCTTCTTTCTTCAACGTTTCCCTCTGCGTCTCGAAGGTCGTGATGGACTGTCGATACCATTTATCGGCGAGAGCTGTCTGATTGGTCTCCGCATACTGATTGGCCAATGCGCCTTCCACCTGCCAATGCAGAGACGGCCTGATTGCGGGATTGCTCTCCAGGCTCGTCAAAACCTGTTCAGCTTCATCGTTTTTCTTTTGGCGATCGGCAATGAGGCTCTTCAGAAACAAAGCGTCCATTTCATCGGAGCTTCTTCCCGAGAGACGCGAAATGGCAAGCGCCTTCTCAGCATGTTGAGCAGACAAGTCGATGTCCCCCAATTGCAGCAGAAGTTCAGCTAGAGCAACATGAGCTTGGATTTGTATTTCAGCGTCATGAAATGCATCTGCTATCTTCAATGTACTGCCGTAGCAAGTTTCTGCTTCCGTCAGTTGCCCGAGGCGATATAACGAGAGGCCCATGTTATTGAGCCACAGCATTCTGTCATATGCCTCCCCAATCGAGACGGCATCTTGCTCAGCTTTACGAAATCCGGCGAGAGACTCTTCAAAATTGCCCAGCATATAATCGGCCCAAGCAATATTTCCCTCTGATTTTTCCAGAAGGCTTCGAGCGTCGATCTTTCGAGCAGCGTGAACTGCCGCCTCCGACCTGTCCAACGCTTCATCAAAATGCTCTTGCCGGAGTGCAACGACGCTGAGGTTTAAAAGTGTTCTGGCTAATTGGTATTGATCGTTCTGCTTATGGGCAATTTCGAGATTTCGATGGAAAATCTCATTAGCGCGAGGCAGGTCAGCCTGCTGAAGATATATTGCGCCCAAGGCGTTGAATGCTTGACTTCTTAGCGAAGACGGCTTGTCTTCAGGTGACAGCTGGAAGGTGTTCGCTAAGCGCTGGGCATCCTGTAATGTACGATTGCTTTCATCTCGGCGACCCAATGACGTATATGCCCATGCCTGGAGCACTACTCGTTCGAGCCCAATATCTGTAGTCGCCAAATAGGAGGGCAATGCTTCTGAAAGCATTGTCAGAACTTCTTCATTTTTTCCTTCTCGCAGCAGAGCTCTAGCATCTAGGAGGCGAAATTTCCACGCCCATTCAGCATTTTGCTGTCCTAGGTTTGCGCTGGCCTGTTGTGCCTTCTGGTGAGCCGCTTCGAGATCTCCGTGGATAATAAGCTTCTCTATAACGGAATATACGGCTTCAGGGTGCGTCACAACATCGGGTCGGCACCCTGCAAGCGCGCTCAATAAGAAAAATAGGGTTATCCGCCCGAGCCTTTTCCGGGACCATCGGGCGATCCGTTCGACCTCACCGTAGCGGCCGAAATCGCGCCTCCGACCGGCGAGCCCAGCTGCGCCCGAACCATCGACACCGTAAACGTACCCTGATGCACGATCACTTCTCCGAAATAGATTTTGCCAAATCCCGGAACATAGATGCCATGCCCGCAGGTGACGCCAGGGAAGTGTTCCGGCAATGCGGGAAGCTGATCGATCAGGGAGCATACGATATAGTCTCTATCATTTAAGCT
>Ga0206844_10187_pt2 | contig 18281 bp, 20 predicted proteins | sample Alteio_BWOrgCont_22_FD_152907 | JGI IMG/M metagenome (GOLD analysis project Ga0206844, IMG submission 152907) | Enriched cells from forest soil in Barre Woods Harvard Forest LTER site, Petersham, Massachusetts, United States -... | ecosystem: Environmental > Terrestrial > Soil > Temperate forest >...
TTCCACCTGCACCAGTTTGTTGGCATCGGTGTAATTGGGCTGCTGCCTGATGGGAAGCTTGCGCCAGCTATCGGGAGACCAGTTTTGCATCATGTTGACATAGGGTTTAAGGGAACGAAAAACAAGGGTTTTCGTAATTTTTGTCATGCTGAACTTGTTTCAGCATCCGCCCATCATCCGCAATAACCTCATAATATTGCACAGTGGATTCCGAAACAAGTTCGGAATGACAAGAGGAGTAGTGTACTTTATACATGGATTTTATGCTTAAATTGCCCGTAAGGAACAACCATGACCGTACAAAATAAGAAGACCCCCAAGCTTGACCCCGAAAATACCGTCGCCTTCATGGGCGCGGCGGGGGCAAACGGCGATCTGGCCTGCCGCCAGAAATACCCCTATATGCACACCCTGCCCTGCGCCTCGTTTGAGGATGTATTTGCGGCCGTGGCAGAAGGAAAAGCGGCGCTCGGGCTGATCCCGATTGAAAACTCGCAAGCCGGCCGCGTGGCAGAAATCCACCAGCTGCTGCCCAAGGTCAAACTGCATATCGTCGGTGAGCATTTCCAGCATGTGGAGCACCATCTGCTTGCCCCCAAAGGCGCGACGCTGGCGACGGTAAAGGATGCTTATTCGCACCCGCAAGGGCTTCTGCAATGCCGCAACAATCTGCGCGAGCTGAAATTAAACACCCATAGTTATGCGAGCACCGCACAGGCGGCGGCGGATGTGGCCCAGTGGAATGACCCCACGAAAGCAGCCGTGGCTTCTGCATTAGCGGGCGAGCTTTATGGGCTTGAGACCTTAAAGCCCCATATCGAGGATTCAAAAGATAACGTCACCGTGTTCGTGGCATTCGCGCTTGAGCCTGGGGACCCTGATCCGGAAAAAGAGAAAGTGCTCACCACGCTGCTTTTCACTGTGCGCAATATCCCCGCAGCGCTTTATAAGGCGCTGGGCGGATTTGCCAGCAATGGCGTCAACATCATCAAGCTTGAAAGCTATATCCCCAGTGGCCGGGCGCAGGATGCAGCACAGTTCTTCCTCACCTTTGAAGGCCATCCCAGCGAGCGCATGACGCAGCTTGCGCTTGAGGAGCTTGGCTTCTTTTGCAAAAACGTCACGGTGCTTGGCGTCTATGCCGCGGACGAGGCGAGGTATAAGTAGTCTAGAGCGATTATTTCCGGCCCGCACATCCCGGGGACCTGGCTTCCGGCGAATTCAGATCGGCTATGCGGCCAAGTATTGGCGGGTGTATTGTATCTACTGCTTCCATAATCGCATAATATGCGCCCGCTGGCATACCGGATTGTTTCATATTCAAGGCCGTGGAGACCTCCAGAGCCTGCGCCAGCACGTCTGGCCTGCATGTGCCACGCGGACCAGTTCCTTCTTTATCAGCGAGCTTCTCTTCGGGCATGATTAAAGACAGGTCATTATGTTGAAGTGCAATTATTTCGGGCGTCATTCTTGTGAGATGATCCAATTCGTGTGCCAGAACGCCTTGTAGCTGCTGGGGCGAGAATATGGCAAGATCAACAGGATCTACGACAATCAGCATATTCCCCTCTCGTGTTATCCTGGCAGCTGCCGCGCTTTTAAATTGGTTGCCCGTGAGCACGCCGATTTTGCTGACATCTGCATAGATGGGAGGCGCATAGGGAAGAGCCATTCGATCCTGCGCTGTTGCCATCCGCTCATATTCTGCTTTTGCCTACGGGGACATGCTTTTTACTTCGGCGAGCTGACCGGCTGCTACCAGACTAGCAATGGCGGCGTTATCCGGTAAATGCTTGCGGACATATTCCGCTGACCATTGATGCTCTTTGCTATTAATGACGATTACCGGCTCTCCGGTTACTGTTGTGGCAGCAAGGCCCAATTGGATATTCGGCTGCGGACTTGTGTCATTGTTATCAATAAAAATCGGAAACATCGGGGCAATGTCTCCTGCGATATTGTTCTTCATTTTTTCGTATCGCGCATAGGATTCCGGAGTCATATCCTCCTGTGAAAGCTTTATACCTTTGGTTTTGCCGCCCACCATAAAATATATATCTACAGGTGTAGAAGAAGGATCCGGCAATGTCGGTATAACAGGCATGGCCTGAGCTGGCTGTGTTGGCACCTGGCTTTGTGGCTCCGGCATATATCATTCCTTTTTCAAAGAATCCTGAAATCCTGTTATGCTTTATCCTACCATACGAGTGTTACAATTTTATTACCGCCTGTTAATAAAAGCGCTTTTTTCAAATAACTATCCACTTGCATCCTCCCGCGCGGCATGGCATAAACTGCGCCCGACTGTGCAGATTTCTGGCATAACCGTTTAAATAATAAAGTTTTATTGGAGGATTTTGATGTCTGCCATTGATAAGCTGATTCTTGCATCGGGCTTAAGCGCCCTGCTCTATGGTTTTTTCACCATTCAGTCCATCCTGTCCGCACCCGCCGGCAACGCGCGGATGCAGGAGATTGCGCAGGCCATCCAGACCGGCGCGCGCGCGTACTTGAACCGCCAGTACCAGACGATCGCAATCGTGGGCATCGTTATCTGCGCATTCCTCTATTATAAACTTGGGGCGTATGTCGGCATCGGCTTTGTCATCGGCGCGGTGCTCTCTGGGCTCGCCGGTTTCGTCGGCATGAACATCTCTGTGCGCGCCAACGTGCGCACCGCAGAAGCAGCGCGTACCAGCATGCAGAAGGCACTCGACATCGCTTTCAAGGCAGGCGCGGTCACGGGCATGCTCGTCGTGGGCTTTGGCCTGCTGGGCGTAGCGGGGTATTTTTTCTACCTGCGCGATTTGGGGCTGGAGCAGCGCAAACTGCTTGAAGCACTCGTGGCGCTTTCCTTTGGCGCATCGCTCATCTCCATCTTCGCGCGTTTAGGCGGCGGCATTTTCACCAAGGGCGCAGACGTAGGTGCGGACCTTGTGGGTAAGGTCGAAGCGGGCATTCCCGAAGATGACCCCCGCAACCCCGCCGTGATTGCAGATAACGTCGGCGACAATGTCGGCGACTGCGCAGGCATGGCAGCGGATCTGTTTGAAACTTACGCCGTGACGACCGTGGCGACGATGCTGCTCGCTGCGATCTATTTCACCGGCTCCCTGCAGGATACGATGCTTGAATTCCCGCTCGCCATCGGCGGTGTGTGCATTATTGCATCGATCATCGGCACATTCTTCGTAAAGCTCGGCGCCAGTAAGAACATCATGGCGGCACTGTACAAGGGCCTCGCTGTCACCGGCGTGCTTTCTGCCGGGGCAATCTACGTGCTCACCGACAAGATGATCGGCTTTAAAACCGAGTTCATGATCGGCACGCTCTCTTCCAGCGGCGCGCATATCTATACCTGCGCTATCCTGGGCCTCGTGATCACCGGCCTGCTCGTATGGATCACCGAGTATTACACTTCGACCAGCTATCGCCCTGTCAAAAGCATCGCGCAGGCCTCGACCACCGGCCACGGCACGAATGTGATTCAAGGGTTAGCGGTTTCGATGGAAGCCACCGCCCTGCCCGTCGTCGTGATTTCGGCAGCGATTATCATTGCGTATCTTAACTGCGGCCTGTTCGGCATTGCGATTTCGGCAACGACGATGCTGGCACTCGCCGGCATGATCGTGGCACTCGATGCTTATGGCCCGTGACCGACAACGCCGGCGGCATCGCCGAGATGTCGAACCTGCCCAAGGAAGTGCGTGTCACGACCGATGCGCTCGACGCCGTGGGCAACACCACCAAGGCCGTGACCAAGGGCTATGCCATCGGTTCTGCGGGCCTTGCCTCGCTGGTGCTGTTTGCCGCATACACTCAGGATCTGAAGCATTACTTCTCAGACTTGGATGTGCAGTTCTCGCTCAACGATCCGTATGTCGTTATCGGCCTGTTCCTGGGCGGTTTGCTGCCGTACCTGTTTGGCTCGATGGGCATGATGGCGGTGGGACGCGCGGCGGGTTCAGTCGTCGTTGAAGTGCGCCGCCAGTTCAAGGAGATCAAGGGCATCATGGAAGGCACCGCGAAGCCGGATTATTCCAAGGCGGTGGACATGCTCACCAAGGCCGCGATCAAGGAGATGATTATTCCGTCGCTGCTGCCGGTGGCCGCACCCGTGGTACTGTACTATGTCATTCTCCATGTCGGCGGCCAGGCGGAGGCATTCTCTGCCGTGGGCGCGTTGCTGCTTGGCATCATCGTCACCGGGCTGTTCGTCGCCATTTCAATGACGTCGGGCGGCGGCGCATGGGACAATGCCAAGAAATACATCGAGGAAGGCCATTTCGGCGGCAAGGGATCGGATGCCCATAAGGCAGCCGTGACCGGCGACACGGTCGGCGATCCGTACAAGGACACCGCAGGCCCCGCCGTCAACCCGATGATCAAGATCGCCAACATCACGGCCATCCTGCTGCTGGCACTGCTGGGGGGGTAAGCGTAAGAACCCTACTTCGTGTCATACTCGGGCTTGACCCGAGTATCCCATCCTAATGACCTGTGGATCCTAGGGGCTCACGCCTTTCAGGCGGCCCGAGGATGACACCACGTTCAAATTTCCAACGACAAAACCTCTATGGACAAGGGCGCGGCGTTCTTTTATAACCCGAGGCGCTTTCAAGCTGCCCAAATGCCCGGATAGCTCAGTTGGTAGAGCAAGGGACTGAAAATCCCTGTGTCGCTGGTTCGATTCCGGCTCCGGGCACCATAATTTATATACTTCAATTTCTTAGTTATGTCTTCCTTAATAAAGACCTTGGGGTACAGACAGGACACTCTGTGTAGCAAGTAAAACTCTAAGATATTAAGCAAGGAGGATTATTAAATGGAGCAGTACATATTTCCGGCGGTCGGGGCATTGATTGTAGGAGTATTGCTCTGGCTGCTACAACGAGAACGGTTGGTTCTCGAGTATGAAATTGTAGAATCAGATCCATTTCCGCTTGAGGGTGGGATAGGCAAATATTTTGTTTGTGAATTAAAAAATAATGGCAATCGCGCTATTGAAAAAATTTCTCTAAAAATCGAAGCTAGAGAAGGAAGAATCCTTTCAATAAAATATTCCAATACTCAACTTTTGAACATAGACGAACAAAATGGCAGTTTGGTTGAAGGAATTGTTCCCTTACTCAATCCCAAAGAGCAAATTAGTGCGATTCTTACCCTTAAGGGTGTGGATGTTTATGCAAATGTAAGAATTCAAGCAAGAGCAGTTGGGGTAACTGCAAAGAAGAAAAGCAGTGAATCAATCCCACTATACTATAAAATTATAGTGGCCATTGCATTGACTTCGTTTGGCTCCTTTCTTGCTTATAACGCAGGTAGTTTAATGGCGATTAAAGAGTCGATTAACGATATTAATGTTCACTCAAAATTTTTGCAGGAAGCTGAAGGAAAACCGGATCAACCGCAAATAGTATTTGCCACACTTAATCGTGCTGGATTAAGTCAAATCTTACCTGGGCTAATTGATATAAGTGGTGACACCATTCCATACTGGAAAACAGGTGTTTATCTCATGCATTCATACTTGTTAGACAAAGGGAATGCAAAAAAATATGTAAATGCTCTTGAACAGCTATCACAAGCTCAGGACATAGCACCTTCTTCCAAAGGCTTTCTTCTGTATTTTGCCGGAAGAATCGAAAAATCGGAAGGTCACTTGGAAAATGCCGCACAATATTTTGGTATTTGCAAAAAAGAAGCTCCTTTAATGTATGAATACCTAATGGCACAAGATCCTAACTATGATCTTGAAGCAGTTAAAGCATGGTTGATAAAAAATAAATAAAATAGCTTTATTATCTCATCATATTTAAAGCCATTTCAATTGATAGAAATCTTAATGCCCCCCTTTCCACACCAGAAATAATACCCCACACCCCCGCCGTGAAGATGGTATAATCATAGCACGCAAGCTATGCGGAGAGTCCCATGCAGCAAGTCTTATATCTTCTGGCCTGTTTGTCACTGGTGGCATGTGCGGAACCTGCCACGACTTCTAGGCCCACGATCACGCAAGAGGACAATGAGTGATGTTATGACTAAAAGAAAGATTTCTGGCGGTGTGGTACATGAACTACCCGCTGACTTTAAAAAAGCACTGATATCCGTGCCGGAAGCATTGAAAACATGGGAGGATATAACCCCACTCGCGCGCAATCAATGGATATGCTGGATTATGTCCGCCAAAAAGACGGAGACAAGAAATCATCGGATCGAATGGGGATGTTCCAGCCTTAGCGAGGGAAAGAGAAGACCTTGTTGCTGGCCTGGCTGTCCACACCACTAGACCCCACTCTCAAGCGATCAGCGGCGATGAGCCCAGCAGCATGGCAATATCATTGGTGCCTGGGGCGGGAACGTTCTGCGCGTTGGACTGTGCCTGAAACCCTACCATGCTTTCCAGCTCGCTAATCCAGCTCTCGGCAGTGGCGGTATAGTTACTGGTTGCGTTGTTATAGCTGCCCGCTGCCATGGACGATGTTGGGGTAGTATCGCTTCCGCCCGTTTCTTCCACCACTGCAAAGAGCTGCATGTTGGCGTCGGGGCTCAAGACAGGTATTAACGACTCGCCGGTGGCAGAAATTGTATAGCCCGGACTGCCGTTAAACGTAACTCCGCCTGAACCCGTATTGCTCGACGAAACCGTCGCGGTACTGCTTTCGGGCTGCATAAAACTGCCTGTTTCGGCCACAAACCCCATGATTTTGACGTTCGGCTGGCTCTGGAAGAAGCTCTGCATCCCCGCAGCCCAGACAGCATTTGTACTCATCAGGCTCATACATATCTCCCCTATGGCTGAATACACCTCAAAAAAACAGATGCAAAGACTATGCCACTCTTATGGAATTTATATTATAACGTTCCCATGCTCTCAAGATTCACCCAGAACATCATCCCGCTGATTATCGCCTGTGCATTGTTCATGGAGAATCTGGACGGCTCCATCATCGCAACAGCGCTACCTGCGATTGCGCGCTCGCTCAACACAAGCCCCATCCATCTTAATCTCGCCATCACTTCCTATATGTTCAGCCTCGCGGTGTTCATTCCACTTTCCGGCTGGATGGCGGATCGGTTCGGCGCGCTCACGATCTTCCGCGCGGCGCTTTTTATTTTTATGCTAAGCTCCGCAGGCTGCGGCTTCTCGCAGAATCTGCCAGAGCTGGTGATATGCCGTCTGTTTCAGGGCTTAGGGGGTGCCATGATGGTGCCGGTAGGACGGCTGGTGTTGCTCCGCACCGTATCCAAGGCAAATCTTGTCAATGCGATGGCATGGGTGACGGTTCCGGCACTCATCGGCCCGGTGCTTGGGCCACCCGTCGGCGGCTTCATTGTCACCTATAGTTCGTGGCACTGGATTTTCTTTCTGAATATCCCCATAGGTTTGCTCGGCATTATCCTTGCAACTATTTTTATCCCCCGTGTGAGGGAAGAAAATCCCGGCCCGCTCGATATATCCGGCTTCATCCTGATGGCGCTGGCACTTGCAGGCCTCGTGTGCGGGTTTGAATCGATAGGACGCGGCATACTCCCCACCAGCATTGTTGTGCTGATGTTATGTTCAGGCGCGGTATTTCTTGGTCTCTACATCCGCCATACGCATAAACTTGCTCACCCCATCGTCGATATTCAGCTATTTCGGATAGCGACATTCCGCGCCGCCGCCATAGGAGGCTCCATATTCCGTATTGGTATCGGCGCGTTGCCCTTCCTACTGCCGCTGATGCTGCAATTCGGGTTTGGACTCTCGCCCCTGCATTCTGGCATGCTGACCTTTGCCAGTGCAGCGGGTGCGATGCTGATGAAGTTTTCCGCCGCGCGTATTATCCGCAGATTCGGGTTTCGCCGCGTGCTTACCATAAATACCTATATTGCCAGCGCCTGCATACTGGGCATTGCATGCTTTCGCCCCACTACGCCGCATTACATTATTCTTGGCTTCCTGCTTATAGGCGGTTTCTTTCGCTCGCTGCAATTTACCAGCCAGAACACGCTCACCTATGCCGACATTCCCCCGCAGCTGATGAGCAAGGCCACAACGCTTTCGAGCATGCTGCAGCAATTCTCCTTGAGTCTCGGAGTCGGCACCGGGGCCATGCTGCTCAACTTCACCTTAGGGCATCAGGGAAACATGACGATGCAGGCCAATGACTTCTGGCCTGCTATTGTCGGCGTAAGCATCATCTCGTGCATGTCCGTATTTTTCTTCATCCCTTTAAAACCGGATGCAGGTTCTGAAATCAGCGGCTACCCGCTACCGCCACAGGCGGTCGTGAAGAGAGCGGAGCCTTAAGGCGAGATCGAAAAATGCAGCTGCCCGTTCGCGACCTCTTCCGTTCCTGTAAAATCTCTACTATAATACATGCAAAGAGGCGGTGGGTAGGGGATTGGTGTTAATCGTCATCCTGCGCTTTAAGCGCAGGATCTCAGGCAACGTGCACTGGCCTTGGATCCTGCGGTCAAGCCGCAGGATGACGTAAGAAATACAACTCCGGGTAGGCAGAAACGAAGGAAGTTGTGCAAAAATCAACGAACGGCCTAATAAGGGATGGCAAATTTTTTAGTAAAAGTGACAAACGACTATTATGAATCGCTGAGAATGAAGAATCGTGCCGAACTTTTTTCGGCATCCCATACAACCAGAGGGAGACCCTGAAACACGTTCAGGGAATAGGGGGGAGCATCTATGAAGCGAGTCATATATCTTCTGGCCAGCCTGCTGGTGCTAGTGGCATGCACAGAGCCGGTCGTGACCTCCAGGCGCACCGTCACGCAAGACGACAATGAACTCAGAATTACTTCCGGCACATGGAACAAAGGCCGCTTCATCCTGGTAGAAACGGCAAAGATTGGCTGGGAAGCAGATCTCGCGGGCGGCAAGGAACAATGGAGCGCGCGGCGCGAGTTCCTGTATTCCGTCGCCCGGGATGACATCAGGGACATCTGCGGCGATACGTTTTTTGCCGTGCCTAAAAGGCCTGTCTACAACATGCTCGACAACGACGAAACGATGGGCGGCATTGCACCGGTGCTGGGCGTGGCGGCATCCATGGTGGCGTATCTTGCGGCCGAAGCAAAGACCAAGGATGAAAACATTCCCGTAAGCCTTTATATTGAATTTAACTGCATGGAGGATGAGCAGGGTACCGGAAAATAGGCGCGGGCTTGGCTCAATGCACCGCCTGCCCGTGATAGAAATAATATCCAAGCCCTAACGTAAATATCGTGCAGCCATAAAGTGCGTGTTCAAAGCAGGCAGCAGCAAGTGAGCGCGTGCGCGCATAGGTGTCGGCAAACAGCAACCCGCCCAGTGCGCTAAACACCACGGCTACCCAGTTAAGTAGCAGTATATGCACCCAGCCGAAAGCCAGCGCGCTGGCAAGCATTATCGCGCGACCAGAGAATAGCGGCGCATAGCGGCGGAAGAAAAAACTGCGAAACAGAATTTCCTGCGGAATCACGGAAAGCAACGGATAAAGAATCATCACCATCACCCATACGCGCGGACGCTCCAGCGGCAGGCTGAACAGACGATCAGGGATTGCGATATAGGTAAAAATCCCAAGCGCAATTGCAATGGGTACAAAGCGAATCAGGATCGCACGCAGTTCATTCTTACCAAACTTAATCCTGTTCCAATCCTCGCGAAACTTGTAATCATGCCGTGCGAGCCAGCGCCAGGAGAGCGCCGCCGCGATCCACAGCATGACATACATGAGACCATGCGGTTTCAACGCCGCAAGCACCGGCGGCACAAGCCCGAATATCAGCAGGCATTCGGTAAGGAGGCGTTTCTTTGGCGACATAGTGTCTTTCATCATGAGGCTTGCCAGATGGCCTGTAAGCCGGGTTTTGTCTGTCACCCTTGCGAGCGGAGATGACCATTCCTCTTAGGATGGCTGTTGCCAGCCACCTCTTGCGACCTACCCGGACTGCTGATGCGGAAACACCTGCCGCTTAAAGCGGCGCGCAGTCCCTATTTGGTCTTGCTCCCGGCGGGGTTTGCCCTGCCACTTGCGTTACCGCAAGCGCGGTGCGCTCTTACCGCACCATTTCACCCTTACCCCTCTTGCGCGGGGCGGTATAATTTCTGTGGCACTTTCCCTGAAGTCACCTTCGGCGGGGGTTACCCGCCACCGTTTTCCGTGGAGCCCGGACTTTCCTCCAGATATTGCTATCCAGCGATCACCCGGCCATCTGGCGGCAGGGAGTCTAGCGCATCCCAAGCAGCCCCGCAAGCGCGGCTTCCGAGGCTTCATCCCACGCTCCTGCAATATCGGAGGGGCGGAAATGGCGCTGGAAAGCCACCACCACCTTGCGCGTGGCCTCGTCGAACACGCCGTCATGCGCCACGTCATAGCCGTATTCGGCTAAGTCCGACTGCATTTTAAGCACCGCATCGCCACTATCATCTATTTTCAGCGTCCGACCTTTTTCAATACCCCTGCCCCGCTTGCCCGGCCATAACCCCACGCCTTGCCGCGCAAGCCACTGCCAGTTAAACAGCTCGCCGGGATCTTCTTTTCGCTGCGGTGCGATATCCGAATGCGCCACAACGTCGCGCGGGGCGATTTTATGATGCCGGATGATGTCAAGCGACAGCGCCGCGACCGACTTCATCTGCGCTTCAGGGAATGCGCGGTAGCCGCATTCATGCCCGGGGTTGACGACCTCGATGCCGATGGAAATGGGGTTAACGTCGCGCTGGCCGCGCCAGAAACTTTTGCCCGCATGCCACGCGCAGTCTTTCTCGTCCACCAGCGCATGCACGGTGCCGTCCTCTTCTACAAGGTAATGCGCGCTGACACCGCTTTCAAGTTCGCACAGGCGGACAAGCGCCTCCTCTGCCGTCTGCATACCGGTGTAATGCATCACCAGCAGGGAAACGGGAGCGTCATTACGGCTACCGAAGTTGGGCGACCGCCAGCGTTTGCGGAGCGTGTTCAAGTTAGAACAGGAAAATCACGCCAAGCGCCAGCGAAGCGAGGCCCAGTTCTTTGCGGTATGGCAAAAGGCTCGTCCGCAATTCATCGGCTTTGGCAAGAAACGTGGCGGCGTTATCATTGAGGAACCGGCGTATGAGTGAAAGCCCGAAAATCAGTCCCAGCGCCAGCGTAACCAGAGCCGATCCCCATATCTTAAGAATAATCAGCGGAGAAATGCCCGGATGTCCAACCAGCCCTACTCCCTCAATAAGCCAGTGGATGCCAAGTACGAGACCTGCAATTCCTGCATACTCGGCATAGCCGTCCAGCGCATCAATGAGTTTTCTGGACGCAGGCAGTTTGCTCACAATATATTCCTGCGCCGCAAGCAGGCCCAGCACGATGAGCAAAAGACTATAAAGTATACCCATGAAATCCTCCCCTGTATTATTTGCGGGACTTTAAAGAGCCCGTTGCACCCACTTACCTTATCCTGACATTTGTGGCAATCACCCTGTGCAGCAAAACGCATGACAGGTTTCACCCTCCATGCTATAGCATTAAAATAAAACAGGTAATACACTACCTTTCATAACATACAGGGCGCTTACATGGCTGACAAGAAAGACCCCAAGGAGAAAGACGAAGACGAAGAAAAAAAGACCGGCGAAGAAGGCGGCGAAGAGGGCACAGAAGAAGGCGCAGAGGGTGGCGATGCAGCGGCTGCAAAAAAGAAAAAGAAGAAGCTCATTATCATGGGCGCCGCGGCTGCGATCGTGCTGATTACAGCAGGCGGCGGCGGTTACTATTATAAAACCAAGATCCTGGCTCCTGCCAAAACGGAAACCACGCTTAAGAAAGGCAAAAAGAAAAAAGGCGAAGAAGCCGAGCACACCACAGGCTCCAGCGTGAAAGCAGTGAAGCAGAACTTAAGCGAATGGGTCCCGGGTCTTGTGCCGGGGCATGAAGGGGAAGATGTTGCGTATTATAACCTTCCGGAATTTCTGGTGAACCTCGATACGGGCAGCAAGCAGACCAGCTTTATCAAGATGAAGGTCACACTGGAATGCCCGTCTGAAGGAGACAGTCCTGACGCGATTGAAAGCAGCATGCCGCGCATCATCGACAAATTTAACACTTACCTGCGTCTGCTGCGCACCAGCGACATCTCAGGATCGGCAGGGCTTTACCGCCTGCGCGAAGAGCTGCTCCTGCAGGTGAACAAGGAAATCTATCCTGCGAAAGTCAATGACGTGCTCTTCCAGGAGATTATAGTACAGTAATCAGTAAGAAGCCCTATGGCCGACGAAGAACCAAAACCCGAAACACCTCCTGCAGATGCAGCAGGCGCGTCCGCTGAAGGCGGCGCTCCTGCCGAAGGCGCTGCAGAGCCTGAGCGCGTCCTTAATCAGGACGAAATTGATATCCTGCTGGGCTTTGATGCCAAGGACGAAAAGGCCGCCAGCAATTCGGGCATTCTCGCCATCCTCGACAGGGCGCTCTCCGGCTTTGAGAAAATGCCGATGCTTGAGGTGGTGTTTGACCGGCTGGTGCGCATGCTGGCATCAAGTTTGCGCAACTTCACGTCCGACACGGTGGAGGTGAGCCTCGTTTCCATTACCTCGCTGCGCTTTGAAGATTACCTCAACTCCATCCCGCTACCGGCACTGCTGACCGTGTTCCGCGCAGTGGAATGGGACAACTTAGGCATCCTCACGCTCGACAGCTCGCAGATTTATTCCACCGTGGATGTGCTGCTGGGCGGCAGGCGCTCGGCCCGCCCCATACGCATCGAGGGCAGGCCGTATACCACCATCGAGCAGGATATCGTCCGGCGGGTTTCCGATGTCGTGCTTGCAGATTTGAGCGCCGCATTTGATCCCATCAGCCCGGTAACATTCCAGTTCGAGCGGCTGGAGACAACACCGCGTTTTGCCACCATCACCCGTCCCAACAACCCTGCCCTGCTTGTGCGCATGCGTGTGGATATGGAAGAGCGCGGCGGTACCATCGAGGTCCTCTTCCCGCATACAACGCTGGAGCCTATCCGCGAGCTGCTACTGCAGCTGTTCATGGGAGAAAAATTCGGCCAGGATACACAGTGGGAAAAACATTTCGGCAAGGAAGTGCGCCAGACCGAGGTGGATCTGGAAGTAGTGCTGGACGAAAAGGAAATATCCTTAGGCGACGTGCTCCAGTTCAAGGTAGGCAATACCCTGCTGCTTGACAGAGGCCCTGATGACGAAGTGACAGTAAAATGCGGTGACGTCGTAATTACCACTGGCAAGGCGGGAAAAATGGGCGATAATATCGCCATATCCATTAACGAGCCGGTACGCAGGAAAATCAGGGAGCAGTTGTGACGAATCTTTTAGGACTGGTATTTGACGGCGGACTTGCCGTGTTGCTGATGGTGACAATCGGCTATTGCGCGAGGCTCAGCCGACGTATCCGCCAGATGCAGGACAGCCGCGGGGAACTGGCAGGAATGATCGCCAGATTCGATCAGGCGACGACCCGCGCCACCGCATCGCTGGCCGAACTGCAGGCAGTATCCAAGCGCATCACCGACGCGTTGCAGCTTAAAATCGAGAAGGCGAATTTCATGGCCGACGATCTGGCCTTCTTAATCGAAAAAAGTTCCAAGCTGATTGTCCAGCTTGAACAGGCCAAGACAGAACCCGCAAAATCCCCTGCCGAAACGCAGTCTTCAAAACCGAAACCGGCGGTCTGGCATCTGCCGCCTCCGCCTCAGGAAACACAGGCGCCATCCCCCGCCAAATCGGCAGCATCGCTTGAGGCTTTGCTTAACCACCTTGCGTCTTCCGCAGGCGCACCTGCCCCTGCTGGCCCGAAATTCCCCGCAGTCCCGCCTCAGCCTCAGGCGGCGCGCACCGGGGCGGAACGTGAACTGATGGCAGCGCTCAAAACAGGTAGCCGGTAATGCGTGCTTTCAGGCTTCTTCCCCTTACCATGCTGGTGGCCTTCCTGCTGCTTGGGCTGAAGGTGGGCGAAGTCATGCGTGATGGAAACAGGCTCATACTGTCTTTTGCCGAAGCGCATGCGCAAACTGAGGCAAAACCGGCAGAGGCTGCCAAGCCGGTGGAGAAAAAAGACGATGCGACTAAAGATGCGACTAAAGATGCGGCCAAGGATACACCAAAGGACACCGCAAAGAAAGAAGGAGAGCCCAAGGTTACCCCGCCATCGACTCAGAGTGACGAGGACACGGAAGAAGAAGCAGCTCCCAAGCATGAATACTCTCAGGTGGAAGTCGATCTGCTCCAGAGTCTTGCCAAGCGTCGCCAGGAGCTCGATGACTGGGCCAAGCAGGTGCAGCTCAAACAGAACATGCTCGTTGCCACTGAGCAACGCATCAACAACAAGATTGACAGCCTTGAGAAAGTCAAAAAGCAGGTGGAAGATCTCCTTGCCCAGTATAACCAGCAGGAGGATACCAAAATCCGCAGCCTGGTGAAAATATATGAGAACATGAAACCCAAAGACGCTGCGCGCATCTTCGAGGAACTGGATATGCCCGTGCTGCTGCTCGTAGTGGATCGCATGTCAGAACGTAAGGTAGCACCCGTGCTTGCCGCCATGAACCCTACCAAAGCGAAAGATGTCACCGTGCAGCTCGCCGAACAGCGCAAGCTCCAGAAGGCCAGAGCTGGCGGCGGCGGCGGCCAGCCGCCAGAAGCCAATGCCGGCGCATCGGAGACATCCTCTGCGGATAGTACTGCCGCTGCGCAGGGTGGCGGTAATACCAGTTCAGCGGATAATCCCCCTGCGGCAGCCAGCAATGCTGCTGCCCCGGACACTTCCAGCACGCCTGCCCCTCCTGCGCGGTAAGACGCTTCTGGTGGCCAATATACTGTATTTTAATACTTATAGTCCACTTTCCGTACAGTGACTATGCGTTTATATAAAATAAAAGATAAACTTTTAATTAATTATTTGTTAATATATTCTTTCTATACTTTTTGCTCAAGAATCCCGTCTTAAAAAAGAACAGGGAACGCGAAAATGGGAGTCGTAACAAGGCAACAAGGCTATAACACAAAGCTGGTGCCGGTGAAAAACCTGCTCTATGCGCTTTCCTATGCGTCCGGGAACAGCGAGAGGATTTACTATTTCCTGCTCGTGGATTCCGAGAAAGAAGGGGCGTTCCGCGAGGCGCTCGATGGTACTGCTCCTTTTAACATCAAGGACTACGCCACAGTGATCGCATCAGGTTACGGCGACCCGCCCGAAGGCCTTAAAGAGCAACTGCTCGTGAAGTACAACGCGATATTGTAGGAAACATCGCGAACACTCTATACCAGTATACGGCCCTTCTTCATTTCTTTTATGTGATTACCGATTTGCGTGGCCGATGCCTGCGCCGACATGCCGGTAATTCCCAGCTTATCCTGCCAATGCCGCGCTCCTACATGCATTACCGCGTCGAACCGCATTTCCTGACGCCCGCTTTTGCGTCCGCCAATGTGATCAGGCATCCCGCTATTCCAGATGTCTACTGCCACCGGGTCATCTTTCAGAATTTCTTCGTGTATATTTTTGGCATTGAGCTGTCCTTCCGCAACACCCATGGCCTTGAATATCTGGTTGCCATAGCGCGAGAAGGAGTTGCAGACGTCGTTGATAAAGCCCTTGGTGGTACAAAATCCGATACTGCGTCCGGCAGGAGTCATTAGCGGGTCATGCGCATATTTATCTTTGAATTGCGCCGCATGCACGGCGTTATTATCGCTCAGCAGTATAATAGGCGCATGCTTGCAGGCATCGCTGTGACAATAATCAAGGCATGCCTTCTCGCCCCAGTTAGCCGATATTTCCTTGCGGAATGTTTCCAGCTCTTGTTGGAATGTATTTTTGGTTCTCTTTTGGCGTATATTCTCCTCCGTTTCCTGCTTCCACACGCGAAGCTGATCGTAAAGAGCCTGCTGATAAGGAGAATCGACAATCACTAGCTTCGGGTTACCTTTCTGAACAACGGTTTCTGTGCCATCGGCTTCAATGCGCACGCGCGTCGCGTTTTCAAAAAATCGTGCGGCGGCATCGCCCCTGATTCTACCGGCTACCGGCTCCAGCATTACGCCGTTTTGCGTATAGCGGGGCATGGCATTGCGGATTTCCCAGTCAGCGACAATGCGATCCGCTCCATGGTGCTGTCAGCCAGCTGCGCCACCTGCAGCAGGTCAAGCCATGTATACTGATGCGAGCGCTCCCTGAAAGAATCAAGATGAAGCAAGGCGGATGTATCTACCACCAACTCGCTTTTACGTTCCGTGAACTTCGCAGCAGGCCCCTCCGGCACAGGCGGTGGAGGCACATCCGGCAGTTTCATTTTTTCCGCAGCCTGAATAACTGCTTGCGCTGCTTTGCCTATAATGTGTTCTGTGCCAATCAAGGGCGCAGGCGGAATCACTTCGCCAGCAGGCGAAGTAAGCGCAAGTATATCTTTGGCTTCATAACTGACGTCACGGGAAAAGCCCTTCTCTTCTATCAACTGCGTTAAGCGCGCCACCCAGTTGCTCTGGAGTTTTTCAATGCCTGTGACCAATTGCGGAATCCATGCCAACAGCTGGTCTTCCGGGTCTGCTTTGCGAGTAAAAGTGAGTTTGCCCAGCGGCGGGATGCCTTGATTCAGATCAAAATCATGAACGACCTCCATGCCGCCTTCCACTGCCTGTATCTCCAGCCCGTACTTATCCCGCACTTCATCGAGTAGACGAAGATAGCGCTTGCTGCGAAACAGGAAACCATCGACCGACCCGATTACCTTGTCCGCAAGTTTATCCTGCATGGGCGAATAGGAAAGCGACCTGCGAAATTCCGGATGATCCTTCAGCCATATTTCCGCATGGTCGTTCTCAAGGGTTGCATCCAGCTCTTTATGAGTATCGATATAGTCCTGGGCCCTGGCAAGTTCCTGTTGAGTGTAAGTTGAGATAAGCAGGGACTTTGCCGCGCTTATGGCTTTTGGCTGCAAATAATCCAGCAGCGTAAGATATATCCATACTATAGCCGTCAGCCGGGTGGGACTATTAGTCAGATCAATATTTAAATCTGGAAACTCAAAGAATTTGTAATGTCTGCCTTCAAATTTTCCCACTGTAGCCAGCCAGTCTTCCGCAGGTTTTATCGCGTCCTCATTATCCCCGCAGGCTATAAAATGCGGATAGAATCCGATAGCAAGCGATGAGCCGGTAAGCGCCTGAAGTATCTGGCCGCGCTGATCCTCTGGAAACTCCCCGAGGGAGTCGTGTCCACGATTGGGAATATGCTTAAGCGCCGCCACGCGTTCGATAATTTCTCTGGGCAAGCCGTTCGCTGGGGCTTTTGCTCCTTCTTTTTTCCTTGCTCTCAGGTACGCTGGATGTGATCTTATTCCTGATAGAATGCCTTGGAGCGTTGTTATGCTCGCCATGCCATAGCCAGACCCTTGCGGCATTAGTGGCACCTCTTTAGAATTTCCGTAGAGAGGAAATGGAGTGAAATAAAGAACGCCGGATTTATCTCTGATTCTGGCATCGTCATATGTGCCTATTAGAGTCTCCGTAGAAATCATCGAACGCGCATCCATTCCTCGCATCAACGCATCAAGCTTATCTTCAAGACGATTACCGGAAACTCCAGTGGCGCGCTCTTTCGACTTTTCCGCCCCCTGATAAGCCAATTTCATAGACGACACCAGACCCTCTAATTTGCTTACAGGCATATCCGTTATCTCTACTTGATAACGTTGTCCAGCTAATAAACCTGCGCAAGAGATCACATAGTGATCAAAGAATTTTTCAACCACAGCGTCATCATATTTGCCCAACATTTCCTCTGTATTAAAATAGGCCTGTCCTGAGTTTTTCAGCTTTTGAAGCGCTTTCTCAAGCTTATCCAATAAGAGATTATCGGAAACACCTGTGGGGGGTGATTGCCCATTTTTCTTTGGCGCAAGATCAATTGCCCAATCAAGTATTGTCTCCAGGTCATTTTTCGTTAAAGTGCGCCCAGGGGTTAATCCTACAAATGTAGGATACTTAAAATGTGTTCGTGTCAAATCGCTCAATTCAAATCTACCCTCATTAAAATACGCTCTGACATCCTCGAACTGGCCGATGACCTGACTGATAGGAACGGACTCTATTTCCCGCGCATCGATCTGCGCTATCAACCCCGTAATTTTATCCTGAAGACGTGCCATATCACCCGGCCCCCTGATTCAGGTGATGCAGGTGCCCCAAAGGATTGAGCGCGTGATTAATGGCGGCGACCTGCCCGCAGATCCAGCCATGCTCGGAATGGATATGGTTTTCATCGCGGAAATCCGCAATAGCAACAATAACATGC
>Ga0206844_10208_pt1 | contig 18197 bp, 13 predicted proteins | sample Alteio_BWOrgCont_22_FD_152907 | JGI IMG/M metagenome (GOLD analysis project Ga0206844, IMG submission 152907) | Enriched cells from forest soil in Barre Woods Harvard Forest LTER site, Petersham, Massachusetts, United States -... | ecosystem: Environmental > Terrestrial > Soil > Temperate forest >...
ACCTCAGCCGCTGACATTCGGGTCAACAGCTATTTGCCACTTCTTCAGCAGCCGCTCAGGAATGTAGCAACGGTCCTTGTTGCTCTTACACCATTGCCGCAGCTCCTCCGAAGTTTCGCAAGTCTGCTCACTTAGGCCAAGCTTCTTGACTTGCTCTTCGAACGCAGTTGGAAGAGCAGGGGCGGCTTCCATCGGCTTCCCCCAGTTCGGATTTCCGCGCTTGCTGGCCTTGGCTGGCAGGATGAATGGTTTGGCCACGGTTCAAATGATACTCCGTCCAGCAAAAACGGCCCAACGGTGGGGTTGGGCCAAGGGCCTGAAAACGAAAGTTGTTCCCAGATTTGTACACCCATCGTCCCGGTGGGCTAGACTTCGGGCGGTTTCCTCGCGTCCTCTAGCCGCAACTTGAGCACGTAGCAATCCTCGTGAACAGGTTTCCCATCCTGATCAGTAACTGCGATCTTGGGATCCAGGGATTTATTGCAGATGCTGCAGAGTGGTGACTTGCGGGAAAAATCCAGGACTATTGCCATTGTTGGGCAGCCTCCGAAAAAAAATCATCGGATCGCACAAGAGACCGGGGGCGCAGGGCACGGCGGAGAGATGTGTAAAGGGACTAACAAAAGTGTACACCAGAACGGCATTCCGGCCTCATAGATCAGCAGGGTAAGGCCCGTTTTCTTGTAGGCTTTTTCACCTCACGTCCGCGTTTTTGTGCACGTCAAAAAGATAGACTCACCCAAGTGGAACAAAACGACGTAACTCCGGGCCATCGAACACATGAGAGTGAGCATCTAGCAGCTTCGTTGAGCGCAGTCAGGCGCAACTTAATTGCAAAAAGGATGCTTCTTGGACGGATCGGACCCAGCAGGAGGCCCCAGGGACTACGAATATGAGTCACTGCCTTAGGTCAATGAGTGAAATCGGCGTTTCACTCAAATCCCCTCTTGAAGACAGATGAGTGTAATCGCGATGTTTCGCCAACTGACGCTTTAAGGGATTTAGTGCAGCGAACCGCTCCGAATGCTTGACGTTCGAGCACATCCAGTCGCAGGGTGCTATACGGGGCTACGCCGCTTTAGCCAACCCCCTTGCTTTCTCTTCCCACTTAGGAGTGTTCAAGCCCATCACGAGGAGCCACAGGAACACCGATCCTTCCACGAGGAAGGCGGAGGCCAGAATGTAGGGGGACAAATAGTTTGTGAGCGTCGGTGACAGAAAGGTCAGCCAACACAAGCCTGCGATCGCCGTCAGGGCACTCAGAATCCGAGGCAGAAAGGTTGACTTGAAAATCAGGTAGCAGATCACGATCCAATAGAGTCCGTGAAATCCAAGGCCGATGTTCACGCCGTGAGGTAGAAATTGAAAAAGCTCAAGGGTCAGCCCCACGAAGTTGAAGGACGCCGCGAGCAGAGAAAGGTGCCAGTCCACCGCCTTAAAGATGTCATAGAAGAGCAGGGTCACAGCGATCATGCACGAGACCTCTACGACGCCTGCTGCGATTTCCGCCGCCGAACTCAACCTGCCGCGAGCGAAGAACTCAGTGAATGCTGCCGTCAGTACGAGGAACAGAAAAAGGAGACCGGCCATTCTGGCCTTGAAACGCGGTGACGCTTCTGCAATCCGTTTCATCATTGCTGCTGCGCTCATACTTTCCTCCTTATGCGAGCTATTGAATCAGGCGTTCATGCGAATCAGAGCGGGTTTCCCGAGTAGAAGCGCATCTGCACCGTTGCGACGATAGACGGTGGCTTTCATGCGGCGCGGGCCTGCTCCTCCCATCGCTGAACGTTCACCCCCATCACGAGCAGCCATAGCATCAGCGCTAGTTCCGCGAGGAAGCCGAGGACCAGATTGTAGGGGGACAGATAGTCTGCCAGCGGCGGGAACAGAAAGGTCAGCCAACCCAAGCCGGCGAACGCCATCGGCACGCCCAGAATTCGAGGAAGAAAGGTCGACTTGAAAATCAGGTAGCCGATCAGAAGGCAATAGACTCCGAAAAATACGAAGCAGATGTTGACGCTGTGACCATACAATTCGAGAGATAGAAAACCCAGCGCCCGCAACTGTTCCACATTAAAAACGCTCAAGTACTTTCCGCCTCCCAGGACGACAAGCGGGGCGAGCCGAAAGAGGCTGGCGAAAGCCAGAATGGCACATCCCACGAGGCTGAAGAACGCAGCGAGTAAAGAAAGGCGCCTGTTCACAGGCTCAAGTAAGTCATAGAGGAGAGCCGTCACCGCGACATAGCACGCCGTGGCGATGAGTCCGGTTGCTAACCCCAATCGAAATAAAGGCTGGTGCGTTAGGATGTTGTTCGCTGTGGCCACGGCGTCGCCATCTACCACAAGACCTTTAAGGAAGAGCTCGCCGAATATCGCCGTCAGAAAGTAAAGCAGATACACGACCCCGGTAATCCTGGCCCTGGGACGCGGAGACGCTTCTGCAATCCGTTGCACCATTACAGCTGCGCTCATATTGGTTTCTCGGCGAGGAGATTCGCCGTGAGGAATAACGCTACTAACCCTGTCAGCCAGTTGTCTGAGCAATTCTGCACACTGTCGAAATGTTGATTCTCACGATTGGGGGCCCCGACCGGCGTGACCCCGTAGATCGGATGTAGCTGACGGTTCTTAACTGGCGAAACCAGGCCGTTACACTAAAACCCCCGCATCAGAGGTCAACGAGCGCTATCGGGATGTTATATCAACCACTAGGCTGTAGAGTGGACGCGATTCAGAGGCTTACTGATGAGTGGATGCTGAGATCCGCTCGTCCACTAGAAAGGCGATGTTTTCGACCCCCGCAGACCGCACGCTGTCCAACACTTCAACAACCGTACCGTACTTGGCGCGGGCGTCGGCCCGGATGTAGACCCTATTTTCCGCACCATAACTTAGCCGTTCACGAATCTTTGCGGGCAATTGGTCGGGCGTAATTTGATCCCGGTCGAACCAGATCCTGCCGTCACGTTGAACCGCGACCAGCAAAGCGTCTTCTCGATTGGCTGCCGGCAGGCTGACCGGGTGTGAAGTCCTTGCCATGTCTACGGGCAAGCCCGCTGCACTTCTGGGCAAATCGACCACAATCGTGGACGGGAGCAGGAACATCGCGACCAGCGCAAACATGATGCCTGCGAATGCGGTAACGTCAATCCTGCAAATGAGTCTCGCCGATTTCGAGTGTTCTTGGCGCATCCGCATGCCCAGCTAGATTTCTGAGCATATTCTTCCACCACGCTCATATCGTGGAAAGTAACTGTTGTAATCAAGACCCATTACACTCAGAACGCCGGCCACGGGTCAATGAGCGCTATCGAGATTTTTCGCCAACAATCCTTTTGAGACACCGCCAACCGCAGGGCTTTCATTGACTTTCCGCTTGGATTCCGCCAACGGCTGCAACGATTTACAGCTTGACAGGGCAGCAACCTCCGAAGATAATGTGGCGCACGTTTTGGGCACATCTGCCTTTTCTCTGCTGCCCGGAACTTCATCCCCGTTTTTTTGCTAAGGCATTCGGCCCCATATAGAACCAAGTCCTCCGATCGCGAAAAAAGAGGTGTTTTATGAAGCACGTGTGTGTGGTGATGCTTTCAACCATGTTGCTGCTGTGCAGCTTGTTTAGCGAAGCGCAACAGAGCGTGACGACAACAACTGATGCAATCGTGCCGCCGCTGGTCAATTTCAGCGGCGCGATAACTGATGTCAATGGCAAGCCAATCACTGCCATCGTCGGTGTGACTTTCTCTCTCTATAACGAGCAGCAAGACGGCGCGCCACTCTGGCTGGAAACGCAGAACGTCAAGCCGAACTCTACCGGGCACTACACGGTGATGCTCGGTTCCACCAAAAGCCAGGGAATACCCGCGAATATCTTCGCTTCGGGCGAGGCGCACTGGCTGGGCGTGCAAGTGCAAGGGCAAGCGGAGCAGCCGCGCGTGTTACTGGTGAGCGCGCCCTATGCTCTGAAGGCCCTGGACGCCGAGACCCTGGGCGGGCAGCCAGCCTCCGCGTTTATGCCCGCATCCGGAAATGTCGCCTCCGGCAACAGTTCGACGGCCAACACCATAACCGGCACGGGTAAGAAAGATTACGTTCCGCTGTGGCTGAGTACGACCAAGCTGGGAAGCTCCAAGCTGTTCCAGAGCGCAGCAGGAGACCTGGGCATCGGCACGACTACGCCAGCTGCCAACCTTGACGTAAACGGCACCGGCGACATCCGCAACACACTAACCTTGTTCCCCAATGGCAGCGCGCCAACACTGTCGATTCAGGGAACCGCCTTCGCGGTCAGCAACACCGGCCTGGTGACCTTCGTATCCGGCCAAACCTTCCCCGGAGCAGGCACAGTCACCAGCATAGGCAGTGGGCTGGGACTGACGGGGGGACCTATCACCGGCAGCGGAACGTTGAGCATCGACACTACCGTGGTGCCACAATTGAAAACCGCCAACACTTTCACCGGCAATCAGACGGTAAACGGGAACCTCACCGCGACCAACGTCACCGCGACCCAGACCGTTTCCGGTGGAGTGGTCAACGCCACCACCAGTTTCGACATCGGAGGCCTTCCCTTTGCCTTCGGCTCGTACGGGAATCAGAATGCGTTCCTCGGCTTCGCCGGAAACTCTACGACGACAGGCACCTACAACACGGCCAGCGGCGTCGCGGCGCTCAGCGTGAACACCACGGGCCTCAGCAACACCGCCACCGGCGCCTCGGCGCTCCTTTCCAACACCACGGGCACCTTTAACACGGCCAGTGGCGTCGCGGCGCTCCGCAGCAACACCACGGGCGACGGTAACACCGCCAGCGGCTTCCAGGCGCTCTACTCCAACACCACGGCCAACGGCAACACCGCCAGCGGAAACCAGGCGCTCTTCCTCAACACCACGGGCGCCAGCAACACCGCCAGCGGCTACGAGGCGCTCAGCTCTAACACCACGGGCGGTAGCAACACGGCCAGCGGCGCCGCGGCGCTCTACTCCAACACCACGGGCGTCTCCAACACCGCCAGCGGCTTCCAGGCGCTCTACTCCAACACCACGGCCAACGGCAACACCGCCAGCGGCAACCAGGCGCTCTACTCCAACACCACCGGCGCGAGCAACACCGCCGACGGCGGCGGGGCGCTGCACTCCAACAGCACCGGCTTCAACAACGTCGCCGACGGCCTCCAGGCGCTTTACTCCAACACCACGGGCTACGAGAACACCGCCGTCGGCGGCGCGGCGCTCTACTCCAACACCACGGGAAATGACCTCACCTGCATCGGTTACGACTGCACCGCTGAGGCTGACGGCCTCAGTAATGCCACTGCCATCGGCGCTCACGCCGTGGTCGGCGCCAGTAACTCACTGGTGCTGGGAGGCACCGGTGCGTATGCGGTGAAGGTGGGCATCGGCACCGCGACCCCGTCCAGCGTTCTTACCATCGCCCAAGGCGCGGGCCATCCGGTGAGTGATGGCTGGGAAACCTTCAGCTCCCGCCGCTGGAAGACCAACATCCAAACCCTGCACGGCGCGCTGGGGAAAGTTGAGCAACTACGCGGCGTCTCCTACGACCTGAAGGCGAACGGCAAACACGAAGTGGGTGTGATTGCCGAGGAAGTGGGAGCGGTGGTGCCGGAACTAGTCAGTTACGAGGAGAACGGAAAAGACGCGCGCAGCGTGGACTATAGTCGTCTGACCGCGCTGTTGATTGAGGCCACCAAGGAACAGCAGCGGGAATTCCGGCAGCAAGGGGCTAAGTTGGCCAAGGCTCTGCGCCATATTCAGAGTCTGGAGACTGAGGTCCGGGAGGATCGCGAGACCTTACGGAAGGTGAAAGCGCAAGTAGCCGCTGCTCAGCCTGCGTTGGTGGCGGTGAAGTAAAGGTGGTCAACCAGTAGAGAAATGGCCGCTCCCGTAGGCGTTTGTTTTGCATCGAGGCGAAGGTGGTTGGCGCGGGTAACTTCCGGTAACAGGCGGTTACACTCAAATCCCCGGCTCAGTCCCAATGAGCGTAATCGGGATGTTTCAACAGTTGTGGTCCATAGCCATCACCGCACATCGCGATGTGACCTTCGCTTTACGGGCTGCAACTGTTTGCAGATTGACAGGACGGCAACCATAGAACATACTCTGCCCTGAGTTTAGGGCACATCCTTTCTGCATCGGCTTTCTACGGAAAGCATTCGGCCCAACTGTATGGAAGGACCTTCGTAGTCGGCAGCTCGTTTTCAACGCCGAGGCACGGTTCAATCGAGGAGGGCAAAATTTCGATGAACATTCTTCGCAAAGGTTGCATGTTCGGTGGATTCTTGTCTCTGGTTCTCTCGCTGTCAGCCCAAACTTTCACCACGGTGCACAGCTTCGACGGCACGGACGGCAAGCAGGTCTTCGCGGGGCTAGACCAGGCCGCCAATGGGTATTTCTACGGGGCAGCGGGCGCCGGCGGGACCGAGGACGCCGGGACGATCTTCAAAATCACGCCCAGTGGCAAGCTGACCACGCTTTACAGCTTCTGCTCGCAAGGCGGTTGCCCGGATGGTGTCGCGCCCGACGCGACGCTGGTACCGGCCAGTAATGGGGACCTCTACGGGACAACGTTCGGGGGGGCCAATCGCGGTGGGACGGTCTTCAAAATCAGCCCCGGTGGCAAGCTGACCACGCTTTACACCTTTTGCTCCAAAAGCGGGTGCTCGGACGGAAACGGCTCCGACGCGCCGCTGGTACCGGCCACCAATGGGGACCTCTACGGAACAACTCTCTTTGGTGGGGCCAGCAACGCCTGCTCTGGTGGCTGTGGCGTGGCCTTCAAAATCACCCTCACTGGTACGCTCACCACGCTCCACAGCTTCGACTCCACGGACGGCGACGCCCCCAGAGCGCTGGTCCGGGCCACGGATGGGAACTTCTACGGGACAGCGACCCAGGGCGGGACTAATGGTGGCGGAACGGTCTTCAAAATCACCCCCAGTGGCAAGCTGACCACGCTTTATAACTTCTGCTCCCAAAGCGGTTGCACGGACGGCGCCAACCCAATCGCCGGACTGGTTCAAGCCACGGATGGGAACTTCTACGGGACAGCGACCCAGGGCGGAGCCAACGGTTATGGAACGGTCTTCAAGATCACCCCCAGCGGCAAGCTGACGACGCTGGACAGCTTCGGCCCGTACGGCTTTCCCGAGGCGACCCTGGTACTGGCCACCGATGGAAACTTCTATGGGACGACTAGCTCCGGGGGGGCCGCGGGCGACGGCACCATCTTCAAAATCACGCCAAGTGGCAAGCTGACAACACTGCACACCTTCGATGGCACGGACGGTGAGTTCACCGCAGCGGCGCTGGTCCAGGACACCAATGGGAAGTTCTACGGAACAGCCCCCGGTGGCGGTGCGAACGGCGATGGGACGGTCTTCAGCCTGTCTGTAGGTCTGGGCCCGTTTGTGGAAACGCAGCCCAACTCCGGGAAGGTGGGATCGGCCGTCAAGGTTCTTGGGACCAATCTGATCGGCGCAACCAGCGTCACGTTTAACGGCACAGCAGCGGTCTTCAAAGTGGTCTCGGCTTCCTTGATCACGACCGACGTACCAACCGGTGCGACTACTGGCACGGTCGAAGTGACGACACCCAAGGGAACGCTCAAGAGCAACGTGGCCTTTCGGGTGACGAAGTGATGCTTTGAGCCGTTCGGAATTAAAGAATACAGGCCGCCTGACGTCTAGGCGGCTTTTCTTTTCGCATCAAGCCGAAGGTGCTTGCTCGATAACTTCTGTAATCAGGCCATAGCACTCAAATCCCCGGCTGGGTCCCAATGAGCGTAATCGAGATATTACGCCAACCAATCATGAGCACCGCTGGACTTGTGGGATACATCGATGGATGGAACGGTTAATTTGTTGGGGGTGCCCGACAAGGGTGCTCCGACCCTCCGCGCGGAAGAACCGTGGTCGAGGTCGGGGCGAACCGATGGTTGGTGGAGACATGATTCAGCATGAGATGTTTTAAGTCTCAATCTCCATGGGAAAAAAAAGATGCCCTGCCGAGGACATCCTTATCCTTGACAGGGCCTTTCATCGAGAAGCTCCCGAACTTCGCGAACCACTACGATGGCACTCATAGCCAGTGTATGTTTCGGCGGTCTCAGGCGTACATGAGGTCACGTCATTATTGCTAAGGATGGGACCTGCTGTGAGCACTTCGTAGTTGACGGTGACTTGCTGGGCGTTCGCAACGCCCACGCCTGAAATAACCGCTAGAATGCATACCGCGAAAGAAATACAGATTTGTTGATGGTTTTCATTTTCATTCTCCTTATTATTGAATTTTGTGACTGTCTATTTGTTAGGCCTCCAATGGGTCGCTGCGAAAGTCCTGCACTTGATATAGCGGGAATCAGCGGGCTGAGGGGTCATACCCTCGAAAAGAAAATCTGACTGGGTATCGCTGGCGCGACTAGGGTCGATGTGATAATTTGCCCCTACACCCATGCGAAAGTCGGGGCTCTGTAGTTTTTTGAAGGTCCTTCGAAAGTCGAAGTTACGCAACTACTTAATGCGTAGGCCGCCGTGGACCCCCAAATTATCAGAAGCGATGCGCCCCGCGGTGCAAGCTTCTTTGGACGACGCGCTCATCCAGCGATGAGGAGGCGGGTAATGATGCTCGGCGAGTCCTTGAGCCACTGTTGCGGCCTCGAAGTTGAGGAAGCAGCGGAGGATCTTAAGATATCCCCAAGGCAGGAAAGTGCGATTGGAGCTATGCCAAGCCTTAGCGGCGGCTTACGATGAGCGGAGAAAGGGAAGATGGATGCTGAGCGAGTACGCCGGCTTGAGAAGCTGTACCACTCCGCTCTGGAGCGTGCCGCAGCCGAGCGCGCCGAGTTTCTGCAAGATGCTTGTGGCGCCGATACGGCTCTCCGCCGGGAAGTAGAATCGCTGCTCGCACACGACCAGGAAGCGGAGAACTTTATCGAAGCTCCCGCCCTGAAAATGGCTGCCCGAATGATAGCGCAGCAGGAGATTCAGTCGAGCCACGAAAGTGGCGATGCTTTCCTGGGTAAGACCGTCTCCCACTACCGCATTGTCGAAAAACTCAGCGGAGGAGGGATGGGCGTAGTCTATAAGGCGCGTGATATCAGGCTTAGACGCCTAGTGGCGCTGAAGTTCCTGCCTGAGCATTTCGCCGCGGACCCAAGGGCGATCGTCAGATTTCGGCGTGAAGCCCGTGCCGCCAGTGCTCTCAATCATCCCAACATTTGTACCATCTACGACATCGGCGAGGCAGTAGGCAGAACTTTCATCGCTATGGAGTACCTGGACGGGCAGACGCTGAAACGCGTCATCGAATCCCGCCCGCTGGAAAACGGCCGGCTGCTAGAACTGGCAATGCAAATCGCCGAGGCACTGGATACCGCGCACACGCAAGGCATCATTCATCGGGATGTGAAACCGGCCAATATTTTCGTCATGAGGCGCGGTCAGGCCAAAGTCTTGGACTTCGGGTTGGCGAAACTGGCCTCCCCACAGCACAGGGTAGAGACTGGACGTGCAGGTTCCAGTGTCGAGGACGTGGGTCTGGAGGAACAACTGACCACCCCGGGCATGGCAATCGGGACGGTTGCTTACATGTCGCCGGAACAAGCCCGCGGCGAAGAAGTTGATGTACGCACGGATTTGTTTAGCTTCGGCGCCGTGCTATACGAGATGGCCAGCGGGCAGCCTGCCTTCGGTGGGAGCACCGTTGCCATGGTTTTTGACGCCGTGCTGAATCGCGATCCGGCCTCGCTGACCCGCCTGAATCCGGAGATGCGTGGGTTGGAACAGATCATTGCGAAGGCTCTGCAGAAGAAGCGCCAGGAGCGCTACCAGTCGGCGGCAGAGATTCTCGCTGATTTGAGGGCCGTCGAAGCCGGAGGGCAGGCTCACTTGCGCGGCCAGCATACCGTGTCAAGTGCAAAGCTGTGGCTCCCGGCGTTGGCAGTGCTCGCGATCGCCGCGGTAATCGCGACGGTTTTCATTTTGCGAGCGAGGCCATCGCACAAGCTGACTGAGAAAGACACCATCGTTCTCGCCGATTTTGCCAACAGCACGGGCGAAGCCATCTTCGACGACACGCTGAAGACGGCGCTGAACGTTGCGCTGCGGCAATCGCCTTTTCTGAATGTGCTCTCCGACAGCCAAGTCGCGAAGACCTTGCAACTGATGACTCGTCCGGCCGGCACCAAACTGACGCCTGAGGTAGCGCGCGATCTGTGTCAGCGGACTGGCAGCAAAGCTTATCTTGGAGGATCGATTGGCAGTCTGGGCAGCGAGTACGTGCTGGGGTTGAAGGCGGTGAATTGCCAGAACGGAGATACCTTGGCCGAGGAGCAGGCTACAGCTGCGGCAAAGGAGAAAGTGCTGGACGCGCTGGGCGACGCGGCGTCCAAACTCCGCGGCGAACTGGGCGAATCCCTGGCGACCGTGCAGAAGTTTGATGTGCCGCTCGAACAGGCCACAACGCCTTCCCTCGAAGCTTTAAAAGCCTATAGTCTGGGCAGAAAGGGCGATCATAAAAAAGGCTCCGCTGAAGCCCTGCCTTACGATCAACGGGCCATCGAACTTGATCCGAATTTTGCCATGGGCTACTGGGCAGTGGGAGGGGACTATGCAAGCCTCGGCGAGGTAGGTCGAAGCAGAGAGTTCGCCACTAAGGCGTTCCAGTTGCGGGAACACGCCAGCGAGCGGGAGAAGCTGACGATTACCGCCGATTATTATCAGGTCACCGGCGAACTGGACAAAGCGGCCCAGACCTGTCAGGAAGAGATTGAGAGTTACCCGCGGGAGTACCGGGCCTATGGAAACTTGGGCTCCGTATTCGGCGAACAGGGGCAGTATGAGAAGGCCGCGGAGATCGCCAGGCAAGCAGCCCGATTTGCACCGGATCAGGTAGATTTGTACGAAAATCTCGCCAATTACGCCCTCGGCTTGCAGCGCTTCGACGAGGCGTGGCAAGTGATACGCGAGGCCCAGGCGCGAAGACTCGATGCTGCCGTATTTCACGAGGATCTTTACGCTCTGGCTTTTCTCAAGGCAGACTCGGTGGCGATGGCGGAACAACAGCAGTGGTTTGCGGGTGCGCCGGAATATGAGAACTGGGGACTTGGGCTCGCAGCAGACACCGAAGCGCACACTGGTCATCTTCGAAAAGCGCGGGAACTGACCAAGCGGGCTGTCGATTCCGCCATCCGCGCTGACAACAAAGAAAATGGATCGATATGGCAGGCGATTGCTGCTCAGCGAGAGGCCGCTTACGGCAATGCTACTACGGCCCGGCAGGAAGCGGCAGAGGCTTTGAAGCTTGCTACGGTGAGTCAGGGCGTCGAGAGCGAAGCTGCGCTGGCATTCGCCTTGGCGGGTGATATTGCTCGAGCAGATTCTTTGGCCCAGGACTTGGGGAAGCGTTTTTCGCTGGACACGCAGATGCAATCGCTTTGGCTGCCTGCGATTGAGACACAATTGGCGCTGGACAAGAAGAACCCGGTTCCGCACCTGAGTACCCTGCAAGCTGATTCAAGCATTGAGTGGGGCCAAATTCAGTTCGTCGCCAACATTTCTTGCCTCTATCACGTCTACATAAGCGGAGAGGCATACTTGGCAGCCGGACAGGGCGGCGCTGCTGCAGCCGAGTTTCAGAAAATTATCGACCATGGCGGGATCGTCTGGAACTGCTGGACGGGGGCGTTGGCCCATCTGGGCGTGGCCCGTGCCAACGCCCTGCAGTCGAGAACTTCGCAGGGTGCCGATGCCGATGCCGCGCGCAACCGGGCGCTCGCCGCCTACAAGGATTTCCTCACGCTCTGGAAAGACGCCGACCCCGACATCCCCATCCTGAAACAAGCCAAAGCGGAGTACGCGAAGCTGCAATAACTAGGTAAGCAGTTATCCGACCCGAGTGGAGAATTTTCCTAACTTCTGTTAACAGGCCTCTCTGACAATGTCGGCGGTGTCAAGCACTTTTAGAGCACACAACTGCATGCACTCAAAGAAGAGCGCCATTTCGCTCTCTTAGATGGTGTTGCCTTTTCCAACCGTAGGCTCGCTCGTAATCGTTTTCAGGCCAGGACTCAGTCCGACCCATGCATCTCTTCGGTCGCAACCGCGATCATGATTACTACTTCGGACTCCTCCGTGAAGAGGAGCAGGACGCCCAATCAATTTCTCGGTGTTCTACTGCACACCATCGCGATGTCCGGGCTGTCCCGCGTGCGAACCGAACTTTTTCCACTGCTCGTAATCCCATCCCTTGCGCATCATCCAGTACAGACGAACCGCCAGCTTGCGGGCCATCGCGACCTTAGCGGTTTTCCGTCCTCTCCGCATCATCGAACTGCCTTGTTTGGTGATGTGCCCCAGGCGTCGCCGGCTCCCACTGGAATCTTCCAGCGGCACCAGTCCCAGATAGCTCGCCACCTGCTTGCCGCAATCAAAGCGTTCGGCTTGGCCGATGATCAGCACAAAGGCCAGTGCGGTCAAGGCACCGACTCCGGGATGGGTCATCAGTCGCCGCGCCTCCGGACACTTCTCGGCTTCTTGCTCAATCGCTTGGCTCAACTCCGCGATGGTCGGGTTCAGCCGATCCATCAGCTCCAGCAGATCGCGCCGGCGCCGGCTCGCCCACGGTGCCACGCGGAATGACTCTAATTGCTCCCGCCCATGCTGCCGCCACAACCGCTTCTTACAGCGCAGTCCTTCATTGAGCGCCACCGCTTGCAACTGATTCATAATCCGCGTGCGCGCCTGCACCATGCGGTGGCGATGCCACAGCAGTTGCCGCAGATCCCGATTCTCCCAGCTCGGCACCCAGATCTTCGGAAAATCATCCTTCAGCATGAGTTTCAGAATCAGCTGCGCGTCTTGCCGATCCGTCTTCTGCTTGCGGACTCGTCGAGTTCGGATTTCTGCCGCATCTCCGATCCAGAGTTCAATCTGCAACTCGGCCAGCACTCGTTCAAACCAGCGTGCGTGCCCACTGGCTTCCATCCCTACACGAACCTTCTGCCCTGCGGCCGCGAGCTCGCGATAGAACCTCTCCGCTTCCTCGCGATGAGCTAGCCGTCTTTCCTGGAACTCTCCGGTGTCGCTATCCATCAAAGCAATTTGCTGAAACTCGGGGTGAAAATCTACTCCTATAATGATCATTGTTCGGCTCCTTTCTCCCGAGCCGGTTGGTTGGATTCAGCACCACCAACTTTACTCGAGCGGGGGAGCCGACATTGTCATGGAATCAATTCCACTCAAATCCCCGGTCTGAGTCTCAATGAGTGAAATCGAGATTTTGCGACAACAATCCTTCCGCGCCACCGCCAACTCCACGGCTTTCATTGACTTGCCCGGTTCACAGACGTAAGATTCGCGCGAGTGATCAACCAGACCATCTCGCACTACCGCATCGTCGAAAAACTCGGCGGTGGCGGGATGGGTGTGGTGTACAAGGCGGAAGACCTGAAGCTCGGCCGCCACGTCGCCCTGAAGTTCCTTCCCGACGAACTCGCCCACGACACACAAGCTCTCAGCCGTTTCCAGCGGGAGGCTAAGGCTGCGTCCTCCCTAAATCACCCGAACATCTGCACGATCTACGAAATCGACGAGGCCGATGGGCGCAGCTTCATTGCCATGGAACTGCTGGAGGGCCAGACGCTCCGGCACCGGATCGGGGGCAAGCCTATCGAGATCGAGGCTGTGTTCGATCTGGGCATCCAGATCGCCAATGCGCTCGACGCCGCGCACGGGAAAGGAATTGTCCATCGGGACATCAAGTCTGCGAACATCTTCGTCACGAATCGCGGACAGGCGAAGATTCTCGATTTCGGACTGGCGAAAGTCACCCTCAAACCAGAGAGCATTGGCCTGAGCGCCGCGACGATTGAGTCCGAGGGGCATCTGACCAGCCCCGGCAGTGCTCTCGGAACCGTCGCGTATATGTCGCCGGAGCAGGTGCGTGGCAAGGAACTCGACGCCCGCACCGACCTCTTTTCCTTCGGCGCGGTGCTCTACGAGATGTGCACGGGAACGCTGCCATTCCGAGGCGACACTTCGGCGTTGATCTTCAACGCGATTCTGGAACGCGCTCCGGTAGCTCCGGTGCGGCTGAATCCCGACGTGCCAGCCGAACTTGAGCGAATCGTCAACAAGGCGCTGGAGAAAGACCGCGACGTTCGCTGCCAGTCCGCTGCCGAGATTCGGGCGGACCTGAAGCGGCTGAAGCGGGACACGACCTCCGGGAAGGTCGAGGCCGTAGCCGGTCCGGCACCAGCTCGCAAACTCAGCTGGCAGTGGCCGGTCGCGATTGTACTGATGGTCCTTATTGGAGCAGCCACGTTTGCCTGGCTCAGTTCTTCGCCGCCTCCACCCAGAGTGCTGGCCACTGCGCAGCTCACTCGCGACGGCGTCTCCAAAGGCGTCGCGGCGACCGACGGCTCCCGGTTATACGTAAATGAGCGGGGAGACCCATACCGGATCGTGCAGGTTTCAATCGCCGGAGGCGACACCTCCCCGATTCCAACTCCGTTTGTCAATGCGGGCGCCCAGGACATATCGCCCGATCATACGCAGCTCTTGACGGAAAGCTTTGTAGGAACCGAGGCCGAGGACCCCCTCTGGAGTCTGCCTCTGCCGTCGGGAGCCCCTCGCCGTCTCGGCGATATTGTCGGCCATGATGGCGCATGGTCGCCCGACGGCCGCCACCTGGTGTTTTTCAAAGCCTCCGACATATACCAGGCGAACGCCGATGGAACAAACCCGCGCAAGCTGCTCACGGTGTCGGGCACGCCTATCTTGCCGCGCTTCTCTCCGGATGGAACCCGTATTCGCTTTACTATCCAACTGTCCCAGAACAGCTCTGCTGCGCTTTGGGAGATTCGCACGGACGGGAGCGATCTTCATCCCGTACTGCCGGGATGGCGTAGCCAGCCCAGCGAATGCTGCGGTGCATGGACGCCGGACGGCCGCTACTATTTTTTCCTGAACTCAACTGCTTCTGGAGCGAATGTCTGGGCGATGCGCGAACCAGCGGGACCGTTTCATCAGCATTCTTCCACACCTTTCCAGTTGACCACCGGTCCGCTGTCGTTCCAAAGTCTGGTGCCCAGTGCCGATGGCAAGAAACTGTTTGTAAGTGCATCGCAGGGCCGCGGAGAACTTGTCCGCTATGACCCCAAATCCAAGCAGTTCGTGCCATTTCTTGCAGGGATATCCGCGGGCGAACTGGAGTTCTCGCGTGACGGCAAGTGGGTCACCTATGTTTCCTATCCCGATTGCACACTTTGGCGCAGCCGCGTGGAGGGCAACGATCGCCTGCAGCTAACCTATCCGCCGGTCTTGGCCGGCCTGCCCCACTGGTCTCCCGACGCCACCCAGATCGCCTATGTAGCTGGCCAGCCCGGCCGGCCTTTGCAGACGTTTCTGATCTCTGCCCAAGGCGGTGCACCCCAGCAAATGCTCGCGGAAGACCAGCCCCAATTGGACGCGACCTGGTCTCCCGAAGGCAAGAAAATCGCCTTTGGACGAAATGGAGCCTCAGGTTCCGAAGGACAGGCCATCTCTATCCTCGACCTCGTCACTCATCAGGTCTCTACTGTCCCTGGTTCTCAGAATCTTTTCAGCCCACGATGGTCGCCCGATGGCCTGTATCTGGCGGCGCTTAAGCTAGATTCTACAAAACTGCTGCTCTTTGACTTCAAGACCCAAAAGTGGTCGGACTGGATTACTGAGCCAGGTGTGGTGGGTTATGTGAACTGGTCGGAAGATGGAAGTTATCTTTACTACGACAGCAGCTTCACTGACCATCCGACGTTTCGCAGGGTTAAGGTCGGCCAGACCCGCTCGGAGCTTCTGGTCGACTTAAAGGGGCTGCCGAGGTACTTAGCCCCTCCTGCGTATGGCTGGAGCGGCGTTGCTCCCGACGGCTCGGCACTCTTTACTCGCGATTTAAGTACCGACGAAATCTACGCTATTGACCTAGCGCTGCCGTAGCTAGCGGTTGACGGGCAAACCGGAAGTTAATGTCAACTGACGCTAACAGGCCATGGCGCTCATTCAGGGTTTTGCTCTACCGGCTTGCTACAGTGATAGCAGATGATAAACCGGCGCATTCGCATGTCGAGTTCAATGCGCCATACTGGCTGAAATATCGCTCGCCCTAACTCCCATCGTCCGACTGAATGTCGGCTTTGGTTTGGCCCCGCTTGATGGACGCCAGTAATCTGGCGTGGTCCTGCTCAGTCTGATCTCCATAGCTCTCGGCCCACTCGGCCAACGCTTCATCCAGGGCAGTTGAGTTGCCGCAGTAGCCAGCAATCCGTGCCGGATCGCCCGTCCGGGAATGAGCCCTAGCGAGGATGGCGCCGCACGCCCATGCGTAGAAGTTGAAGGATGCTCCCGTCAGGAATTCGACCGGAATCGAAGCTTTCAGATTCTTCATCTGTCGCACCATGTAATCTCGTCCGTCCATATCGGTGTAGCCCAGCATCGGGTCGGACGAAGCTTGCAGCGCACGTTGTCCCACGACGACCCGTTTGCCCTGGTGACGAAACTCTTCGGGAAGACGCGGAACGTATGGAGCAACTGCAGGAGACACCGATTCCTTCACTTGTAGGAATAAAGGATCGTCATCGCCGATCCCGAACAGCAGTACCAAGTACGCCCTGGTCCCTACCGAACCCACGCCCACTACCCGATGGGCGATGTCCGCAACGTGATAACGGCCAAGCATCATGCGCCGCTCCCGAGAAAGGGTGAGCGAGTACCGGTTCAAGGCGTCGATTACCTTGTCTTTGGTCGCACTGGGGACGGAGGTGAGGACAGGCGGATCACTTCGGAATCTCCACTTTCCTGGACCCGCGTTGTCGGCGACCTTGGGCAACAGGGCCCGATTGTCGGTGCGCAGGGCTTTGGCCATGGTCTTCGCGAAAATTGCCTTGGACTTCGGATCAAGCTTGACCATGGGATTGTCGCGTCCGGGATACGCGTGCAGGTACCAGACATCCAACACACCCATGCTCTGCAATCGGTTGACGTTGAGTCGATAGCCCTCCACTCCGCGCATCACTCCCGCAGCCCGCTCACGGCGGTTGAGGCCATTCTGCCGCCCGGCAACGTTCACGCTTGCGACCAGTCGCTTCAGGTCCCACTCCCACGGGCCAAGAGTGGCTTCATCAAAATCGTTCATGTCAAAGACCAGTTCCCGCTGCGGCGTGCCATACATTCCGAAGTTGTTTATGTGTGCGTCACCAGCCATCACTACAGGAATTCCGCTGATAGGCAACGTGGAGAGATCGGCCGCCATCACGCACGCCGAGCCCCGCAGGAACGCGAACGGCGAGGCCGCCATCCGTCCCATGCGCAACGGGACGAGATGCTCTTGCCTTCCCTTGTTGCTTGCGGCGAGTAGTTTCAATGGATCGGGGCGGTTCTTTCCCGGCTTCCATTCCGCATGCGACTCGCGCGGCACCCTGCGGCGAAGGACCTTCCCCTCCGCGTGCCGTTGCTCCCACGGAACCATCTTGCTGCCCAAGTCAAACAACTGCATAGGTTCGAGCTTTGCTATTGCCATGTCGTCTCCTTCGGCCAGTGGAGCCTCATTAGTCTACGATTCCGCCCGAGTCATGAACAAGCCCGGCAGTACCGGCACTGGTAGTTGTGACAGTTGCCCGGAGGCACCACGCGGTAGCCATATACACTGGGGAAAAGGCGGGTACAAATGATCCGCGTGCTAGTAGTCGATGACTACGAGCCCTTCCGACGATACATCTGCGCGACGCTCGGCAAAAGCCTAGACTTCCGGGTTGTAGCCGAAGTTTCCGATGGGCTACAAGCGGTTCACGAGGCCGAAGCCCTGCTGCCAGACTTGATTCTGCTGGACATCGGCCTTCCGGGGCTGGATGGAATTGAAGCCGCACGACGAATCCGCCAGGTCTCGCCCGAATCCACGATATTGTTTGTCAGCCAGGAATCATCCTCGGATGTGATCCAGACGGCACTACATTCAGGCGCGTTGGGTTACGTTGTGAAGGCACACGCCGCAAGCGAACTACTGGCTGCCATAGAAGCAGTGCGTAGCGGCAGGAAGTATGTCAGCGAGGGTAACGGATTAATGCGGCGGAGTTGACCCATTCCGCCCTTTCTTGAGTAGGCTCGTCTCGGTTTTAGGGACGGTAAATTCTGACACGCCGCAA
>Ga0206844_10209_pt1 | contig 18180 bp, 20 predicted proteins | sample Alteio_BWOrgCont_22_FD_152907 | JGI IMG/M metagenome (GOLD analysis project Ga0206844, IMG submission 152907) | Enriched cells from forest soil in Barre Woods Harvard Forest LTER site, Petersham, Massachusetts, United States -... | ecosystem: Environmental > Terrestrial > Soil > Temperate forest >...
ATTAAGACCAGGTGGCGACGTAGTAATCGGAGGAACAAACTAATGTACTCATCAAGAGAAGAAATAACAGCTGAAAAAATAATTTTGCAAATCACAATCCAAACCAATAAACGTGGTGGTGCAACAAGGAAAGACGCGCTTGAGTTTGTGGATAAGGAAATGAATGCAATTAAAAATCATGCCATTAATTATTTTGGCGCGGCTCAACGCCTAGGACCTATAACCGATAGGCAAATGTTTTTAGATCAATTCCTATCAGTGCTGGCTGATTTGCATAAGGACCTCAAGATGTTTGTTGTACGGCTTTATGCTGATAAAGACGGGGTGGCACTCTAATGGATAGGCGCGATGAGAATTTAACCGATGAAGAATTTCTAGGGTTTCTAGATTCAAGTGACGATATGGAGGTGTTAGATGAAAAAGAATTCCAAAGTTAATAAGGCTAAAAAGAATTTAGAAAAGATCCTAGCTGACGCTAAGGTGGATCTTGTTAAGAGCGTTATCAAGGGCGATATGCAAGAGTCCAAGATATTAAGAGAAATCAAAAAACTCGAAAGGGTTTATAAATATTTAAATAAAGAGGATAAATAACATGTGTGGAATCGGTACGTGCAGCAATTGCCAGTTCAATGCAGCTATGCAGAATCAAAGTATGTATCAGCAAAGCCTTCAAAATGCCCAAGCAAGCCAAAATATTACAAGTGGTTCCGCGTTGGGAAATTATTTAGGTGGCTATTCATCAGGTCAAACGTTAGGCGGCTATGTATGGTATTCCAATGGATACACCTATCCAAATATTCTTTTCCTAAGTGAAGATGGTTGCAGAGAAAGAATCAGTGCTTTTCTAGAAGGCAAACGGTCAAAGGAAGAGGTAATAACGTACTTAAAGATGTGCCTTTATGAGAAAGAAATTGATACTCTCCAATATCTTGAGTATGTGAATGAAGTCGAAGAAAAGGATGGGGCTAGTTGTGCAGCACCCGCACTATGATTTGACCCAAGCCACTCGTGAGCATTTTAAACAACCCATTGATACGTTCTGGAGGTAACGTGCATGAAACTACTAGCTGGATTAAAACTCCTATAGCCAAATTCTTCCACTCCCTAATGTTTTGAGATTCAGCTTGCTCTACAAGGTAGTCGATTTGCTTTTGTAGGTGTTGGGTCTGTTCTGTAGATAGGGTTTTTGACTCAATCAAATATATTCTTATCTGTTCTAGTTTGACTTGCAGCTTTTGCTTCTCGTCGCTTGTGAAAGCTCTGTTTTCATCATCAAATTGATCTGATAAATTGGAAGCCTGTAGTTCTTGAGAAATAGAAGCCCACAAGTCAGGAGCTTTTATTTCATCTTTAAGAAATATGAGCCACTCTCTCACATTGATTGTGCGGAGCCCCCAACTTCCTGGATAGCCATATTCAACACGAGCATTTCTTCCAGGTGAAAATTCGCTCCAATCGGTTCCTTCGCTATAATCAAAACGGAAGTAATAGGACGATGTGTGTTCTAAAATGGAGATGATGGTGTTGCGTTCCCGTCTGCTTTCAGCGGTAGTCCAATGAAATTCATTCGCATTTAACCCAGTCGTCTTAATCATTTCTAAGACCTCATTTTTTCGGGTTTGCGTCATAGTCATATCTCTTGGTAGTTGCATGGAATGACAATAATAAAAATATCCTAGAAAATCTAGGACTCCTGACACATAAAAATACCCTCTTTCGGCTCGTTCCCGATTGAGGGTATTGTGTTTTTAAATTGGAGAGAGTGCCCGTTACGGCTGCAAGCCACCTAATTGCACTGACTTTGTAAATTCTTTCCCGTCCCTCATGTAGGTGATATCAACTTTCTCACCCGCATGTTGTTTTATTAATTCAACTGCATCCCTGTAATCATATAAATCAGTGTTTGCGAACGTTCTAAGAATGTCACCCTTTAGAAAATCAGCGCGATAGGCTGGTGAATTTACAACAACCGTCTGTATGGCAACGCCTTTATTGCCACCTACCTCTTTGCGCTGTTCGTCTGTCATGTTTTTAATAATAACGCCTAATACCCCAGGCTTACTCTTTACCCAATATGAAGCAAAATAGTCATAGCGGTTTACGTTGTAGGGAATATATGTAGTTCGAGTTCCGTAGGTGGTTGAATTCGCAGTCCCTGAAAAGGAGTTATACCCAGATGAGCCGTATGTATTTCCATAAACATTTGTAGTGGTTGTCTCTGTGTTCGGAAGGGTTAAAGGCATCGCACCAGAAACCGTGTTTCTATACTTTGAATAATAGATAACAACGGCGGCATGAACATTTTTCGCTTGTTCAATTGCACCATCAATGGATGTATTCCCAGCATTAAAATCTGAATATCCTATGAGCCTAAAACCATCTTCCAACATCCTTTGGGTATCTCCGTCTGTGTTAGTCCCTTGAATAAGCTTTGGCTCTTCTCCGATGTTCATAACAGCAGAGTTTGGAATACCTGAACCGCCTGTCCTATCTACATAGAACTTCTCATAAGGATTAACACAACCAACTAGAAATAATCCAAAGACGCTTATTAGTATAAATTTCGTTCGTCTCATGGCTTATCAGTTCCTTTTTTTTGAATGCACAAAACCATGTCGCGGATTATATAAATCCTTTGAATCTTTATTCGTCTAGAAGGTTTTGCCCAAGCTTGGAAAGCAAAAGATTAAGTTGTCTCTTTAGCTGCTTGTTCTCTTCTATGACCGTCTCAATACGGAGCTTTAAACAGATAGGGCAATCCCCACCTTGGGTGTAGTGCTGGCAGCGCATATCTGAAGCCTACCATGCAAACGTATTACGTCAAGACCTGCAAATGCTGGGATTTTTCGTTCAATTTGACTGTTTTTGTTACTTCTTTTCAATTTCTTTGACGACTTCACCATCTATAACGGTAAATTCAAAACCACATTTTCTACATTTGGTATCAGCTGGATGAACAGGACCTGGAAGCATCTGGTAAATTTCTCCGCATTTCGTTGGACATATATTGATGTAAGCAAAATCAAGTCGTTGCACATCTTCGTTATCGTTCCATTTTTCGCGCCACACATATGCACTAGCTAATTTTGTTGATGCTAAACGTTCATTAATCCAAACACGAACGCCTTTCCAAGATTTAATGTAATCCCAAATAATTTGAAGGTCTTCCAAATTATTTGACTCGATGTTGTGAATTTCAATGCCATTAACATTTGAGACATGATATTTTTGTGTTTTATTTGCTCTATCAATAAACTTTTGCCAATTGGAAGATCGGGATTTAGTAACCTCAACTTTTATCCTAAGATTATTTTCTCTTGGGCGTTTTGCTTTTTTGATTTCTTCCTCTTCCTCCGATAATGGCTTCCAGCCAGTTACCATTTGAACCAAAGAATCTCCCGATTTACTACGTGGTCGTGGTGCTAAATACTCCCATTGTGGTAAACCACATTCTGGGCACCAAATACCAGGGTACCCCTCAACTAACTTGGTCGGAGTGTTGTTTTCAGCACCGTGCATTTCTGGATAAAACTTTAGTCCCGTCCCGCATTTTCGACAAACAAATGTCTCTTTGGGAGTCATGAAATTAAGCTCTTTCTTTAATCATTCGGACAAGTTCTTTCCCTAAGTTGTCTATGCTAAGAGCAAGTGGGGTAATATCAAAATCGTTGCCTTGCATCTTCTGCGATACAGCTTTTACTTCTTCATTAACTTTGTCAGATAAAGGAGTTAGTTCGGGAGCATATATTGAGATTAACTTTCTAACAATATTTACCTTTTGACCAGTAATTCCAACCCCACCCATCCTGCTAAATCCAACTTGTTTGTATCTACCATAGACATCAACTACGTTCTCCATCTCCTCATACAGAAGGTCTAATGCTTTCTCTAATTTGGACGAAATCTTATCTCTGTTTGCGTAATGAAGTCCAATAATCAAGATAACCAGACCACCTATGAGTGATCCAGATAATGAGTCCCAAAATCCAGACCTACTTAACATATTTATGAGAGCCATTTTGCAGTGCATAAATTAATCCTTACATTCAAAAAGAAAGCCCCTAGGCTTCCCATCACCTAGAGGCTTTTTTATGTTACCCAATGGCAGATTTGATTCTTGCTTTAACTGCCTCTAATTCGTTGGTATCCTTGCGGATAATTTTCTTTAGTGCATTAAGATTTTCAATGGCTGCATCTACAAGTTTAAGTGCGTCGCCACCCTTACCTTTGCTGCTTCCACCACCCGCATACTTGACAAAGACTTGGTATGCGAGGGAGTGCTTTGAACATGCCACGGTCGCGGGTGTACCGTCGGCAACTTCTTTTTTAATTATCTCCACTAGCTTTAGCACATCTTCCTTGCTCCTGCGTTTGGCTTTTTCTGCCATATAATTGTCTCCTCTCTATGGACTAGCTTCTAATTGAGGGTAGCAGATAACAATGTTATGGGTCAAGTGCAATTACATCAATTATAAGTGTTGCAATTATAACTTATATATGTTATACTTAAATCATGGATGAAAGACCTTGTAGCGTTTGTAAACATGCGGCTTTTCAGCACCCTGTTGAACAGGTGCCTGGTGGCTCTTACAGACCTTGCAAGGTTTTGAATTGTTCCACTCATTCCTATTTCCCAATGAAAAATTTACCTTATCTAGAGTGGAAGTCTGAAGAATGAAACGTTTAGAGAAAGGTTTGACCGTCTCACACAAAGGATATGTTTCCTTGAGACTCACCGTTAAAGGGAGATTGATCTGCGAATCATTTGGTAAGGATAGTGCGGAAGCAAGAGAAGTAGCACTTGCGAGGCTGCATGAATTGAAATCTCAAGTGCTGCGGGGTACTCACGATTTTCCTATCTTTGCCCCAGAAAAGACCTTTCAAGAAGTAGCAGAGCTATATTTTTCCTTGTGGAGTGCTGAACGCAAGCCTACTGGTGAATTTGAACATACAGAATCATCTAAGGTCACTTGCAGAAGCTTACTTGACGTACACCTTATCCCCTATTTTGGGAAAATGCCTTTCAGTCAAATTATCCGCAAAGATGTTGAAGCATGGCGTAATATGCCCAGGACCAGTAGTTCCGCAACCATTAATAGAGCCCAAGCTATCCTTTCCAGTATCTTTAACCACGTTGCTGATTGGATTGAATATCAGCAAATTGAGCCCATCAAGCAGCCTAAGAAGAATCCTTGTGAAGGTGTAGAGAAATCAGCGGAAAAGGTCCGTACCAGAATTTTGTCTAGGGAAGAGATTGCTAAGTTGATTAGCACCTTCAGGGAACTCAATGACAATGACGGCGCGGAAATAATCAAGCTTGCCCTAAAATCTGTCCTGTCCCTTAAAGACTTAAAGAAATTAGAAGGCGGCGGCTTGGTTGACCTGGATAGGGCTAAAACCTCCGTTCATGTCCAGATTCCTTTAGTAGTGCTCAAGAACCTGAATTGGCACAACTGGCGCAAGCGGTTTGAGAAAGCGCGTGAGAAGAGCGGTATTCAGGGTATTTGCTTCAGGGACCTAAGAAAGACGGGTATTAACCTATTAGTAGGTAAGGTGGATATGACCCTTATTAGCCAGTATGCGGGTCATGCTTCAATTAAAACCACTGAAAAGAACTATGTGCTTAAAGAAATGACAAAGATGAAGCCTGTAGCAGACCTGCTATCTCAAGTTGTTGATGAAATCTGCCTCTAAAAGTGGTGTGCTCGTCTGGACTCGAACCAGAAACGCAACCTTCGCAGGGTCGAATGATATCCGTTTCACCACGAGCACGTTTAGCTATGTTATCAGAAATGCTAGCACTAGTGATATACAGCCCCAAAAAAACCCTTAAAAACCCCTAATATTCTTGAGTAAAAGTTGTAGAAAATCCTGAATTATCGACGGTAGGGCAACTACTTCGCAGGGAAGCGCTCTATCCAGCTGAGCTACGAGCACAATGGCAACTCGACACGTATTCTATCAAACTGACCTGATCAACTCAGAACTCAGGGCTCAGAACTCAGGGATTTTTTCAGATTTCTGAACTCTGAGCTCTGAGTTCTGAGTTGATCCCTTCGCCTCACCATTTCCTCAACAAACCCTTGATCTCCCATATTTCCTCTGTTAAGGAGTTGGCATATGGGACGGCTTTTGGGAATGGTCGGCACGCCGCCGTTGGGGGCGCGCCAAATGTTGATGGATTTTTATGGGCTGGCGGAAGCTGGACATCTGCAGGGGTGGGGGATGTCTGGGTTCAATAACGGGCGGGCCGTCTATTTTGGCCGCTCGTCCGCAGCCGTGCAGTCGAATCCTGCGTCGTATGAAACAGCGGTTCAGAAGTGTGAAAAATCCAATTCCCCAATCATGATGGCGCACTTCCGTCGAGACCCGGGCGACGCCTGCGACATTACCCAAGTGCATCCGTTTCATCATCGCGATTATGTGTTCGCGCATGACGGTCCGATCGAGCGTCCGGGCGATCTGGCGATCGTGGATACCGTGCCGCAAGGGCAAAACGCCAGCGAACGTCTCCTGCACTGGCTGGTTGAACGGATGATTCCCGCCGATGACGCGACCACCGCCTTGATTGAAGCGATTCAGGAACTTAAAGAGAAGATGGAGGTTCCGGCGCTGACTTTTCTTTTAACGGACGGCCAGCGGTTGTGGGCGTATCGCGAATCCAAAGATAAAAGCGCGACGCTCTTCTGGACGGAAGAAAATGGGAAGCGCGTGATTTGTTCCGAGCCTTTGGCGCCGGTCGCGCGCTGGAAAGATATTCCGCAGAAGAAGCTGTTCGTCTTTGATCCCGCGCAGGTTGCTCCGCAGCTTCTCACCGTTTAGTCCAAATCGATTTCGCGAAATGGTTTCTCGACGGTGCCACCGTCTTTGTTGATGGTGTCGACGTTTTTGCGGAAAAGGTTTTCCGCGGCTTTTTTCTTGCGTTCAAGCTCCTGCGCCGTCTTTTCAAAAAGGGTTTCGCGCTTTTTCTTTTCATCCACGAGCTTGTGCAGCGTGGCTTCCAGCCGGTCTTGCGAGGGCGCGGCGGCGGTGCCTTCATGGCTTACGTTCTGCCAGGGAATTTCCGTGCCGCCTTCCTGATGATTGAGCCAGCGCGCCAGGACGAAGAGATAATCCGACAACCGGTTGATATAGATGAGAGCCTGCGGCGTCACGGGTTCCAGGCTCGACAATGCCACCATGCGCCGTTCCGCCCGCCGGCTAATGGCGCGCGCCAGATGGGCGGCGGCGCAGGACGACGTGCCCTGCGGCAAAATAAAATTTTTGAGCGGCGGCACTTCTTTTTCCATCTCATCGATGGCCTGTTCCAGGGCGGCGGCGCGGGCCGGGTCAAGATAGCTAAACGCTTTTTGGCTTTGCGGCGGCGTGGCCAGCAGGGTGCCGATGACGAAGAGATCGCTCTGAATGGCCGTCAGAAAAACGGTGGTTTCTTTCAGCATGGGCGGCAGCTGCGCGATCAGCACGCCCAGCGCCGCATTGGCTTCATCTACTTCGCCATAGGCTTCGATGCGCACGTCATCCTTGCGCACGCGCTGCCGGCCTAAAAGGCCCGTTGTTCCGTCATCGCCCGTCTTTGTGTAGATTTTCATTGGCTGATCCCCTAGAATGTAGCCGTGTCCCGCTCCCGCGCTATTTTCCTGGCCTGCGTTCTTGTGATCATCTCGTTATGGATCGGGCTGCTGTTGCCTTTTGATTCCTGGCCCGATGTTCTCTTGCGTCCCTGGCACGTGCTCTGGGGCTCCGGTCAACAATTGAACGCCACGCTTCTGGAAGCCTCCGGCAACGACTCGGTGCGCACCATGGGCCAGGAGTTGTTGAAACCGTTCGGCACGGTGAAACTCCTGCGCGAAGTGGACACCGAACCTAAGACGAAGTCTTAAGCAACGCAAAGAACCGGTCTTCGTATTCCGTAAAAAGCCCCGCGGACCGCAGCGCCTCTCCCAGAATGTTGATGTGCGATTTGTCACGCGTGGCCTGCATGAAGAGCTGCTCAATCTGACGCCGCGTCTGCGTTTCCCGTGGCTGCGCCGGATCAAACATCCCGCGTTCCTGCAGCTCCTGCACATTGCCGGGAAAAGACACGAGCGTCATGTCGACAATAAATTTCATCACGCCCAGCGACCAATGTTTATCCGGGCTCTGCATGAGTCCCGTGCGCGGCGCATTATCGCGGTCCATTTGCGTCTGCACGCGCGCAATCAATTCTGCCAGCGGCGCATGTTCCAGCGTGGTGCTTTGCAATTCATTGCGAAAGCGATATTCCAGCGCACGCAGGCGGGCGCCATACTGACGATTCATCTGCTCGGCGTAGCTTGAGGCATCTTCGCCGAAACCGTCGAAGCGTTCCTTCCAGGAATCCGGCGTTAAAATCTGCGGGCGTTCCGCGGTTACGCTGCCCTGACGGACGCGGCACGTCTGCGGCTCATCGTCTGGGACGGACAATAGAACATAGTTCAGCGTGGTGGCGCCAAACGTGGCGAGATGGTTTTTGGGCGGCCGTAAAATCTGGATGGCGGCCATGGCCTGGTGTAGATCTTTCATAATTAATTTTATTTTATTTATGGCAGATGCTTGACCTCGAAACGTGGATGTGTTATGGTTTTGTCGCCACGATGAAGTGCGCTAATTTTTGACAAAGGTGTTCCGGCCACATGCGGAGCACCTTTTTTTTATTTAAAAATGGATTATGAAAAAAATTGAATGCTATATTCGCGAATCGGATGTGCAGCCCCTTGTCGATGCCCTGGCTAAGACGGGGATCGGCGGCATCAGCATTTACGCGGTGCAGGGGTTTGGGCGGCAAAAAGGCAAGGGCATGGGCACGCTCATGGACAAAATGAAAGTAGAAGTCTTTACCTTGGACATCGAAATGGACTATGTTATTGGCACGATTTTGGACGTAACGCGAAAAGGAGGGTTTGGCGATGGGAAAATCGCCATCCTTCCCGTAGATGATGTGATTAGAATCCGTACAGGCGAAAAAGGGGCGAAGGCTGTCTTCTAACTCATTAGGAGATGAAGGCGGTCTCTGGTATAGGTACGGCGGTACAAAGTAGTGCCGCCAATCGAACGAGGGTGTTCGCTGATTCAGCTTACGTCTCTCGTTTTTTTAATAACTCAAGGAGGAAGTAAATGATTAGCCAGTCATGGAAACGAAGTGCGGTAGTTCTCGGCCTCTCGGCCGCGACTGCCTTTGCGTACGCAGATGCTCCAACACCGAAGTGGTACGACACCATCGGGTTCAGCGGGTATGTTCAGACATCGTACACAGGGAATCTGTCTGATCCGAAGTCTGGAGCAAACACGGGTCGTGAGTACGATTCGTCTGCCAATAGCTTCAACTTCAATACGTTCCTGCTGCAGATTGCCAAACCTGTTGGTGACACTGATCACTACGGGTTCACGGTACGGCTGCGCGCAGGTGAGGATGCAAAAACACTTAATAGTGGCACCGTTGGTGTGGAAAGTAACGCTGCAGAACTCTTCGTCCAAGAGGCATATATTACTTACGCCGTTCCGACGTTGACCAAATTGTCATTCATCGGTGGTAAGTTTGTAACTCCCGAAGGATTTGAGGGCGCGGATACCGTTGCTAATCCGAACTTCTCCGAAGGCTTGCTCTTCACTGCTGCGGAGCCAGTGACGCATACTGGCGTGAAGGCGAACTATGTCATTAGTGACAAAGTGAATGCTACTGTCGGTCTCGTGAACGGCTGGGATAATCCGTCTGATAACAACAGTGGAAAAACATTCCTCTGGCAAGTGGCGACCACCCCGACCAAAACGACCACATGGAGCTTCGAAGGCCTGTATGGAAAAGAATTGGCGGATCCGACACATGCGGAACGGTTGTCATTGGATACGGTAGCCGGCTATAACCCCACGGACAAGCTGAGCTTGAACGTGCAGGGCAATTGGGGTCAACAAACCAATGATCCAGGCACAGCAGACTCAGCCGGAACGACGCATTGGGTAGGTGCTGGTCTCTGGGCGTCCTATGCGACAACGGCCAAAATGACGGAAAGCGCACGCTTCGAAGTCCTCGCCGATCAAAATGGCGCGGATCGTTTCGAAGGCGGAAATACGGTGGCAAGCCCGGCGCCGATATCTGCGTCTGGTTTTACGGGCCCGCAAACCGTGAAGGAATTCACCCTGACGCATAAAACCATGTTGACGAGCGCTCTCGGTACGCGCATCGAATATCGACATGACTGGAGTAATGCCGCGTATTTCGAGCGTAACGACGGAAGCGGCGTGCGCAATCAGAATACGATCAGCGGCGATGTGTTTGTAACGTTCTAACGCAGTTCAGCAGCACTTCGTAGGTTGTTTTGAGCGGGTGGTCTCCCCTTTGACCACCCGCTCTTTTTTTTGGGTTGATATTTACACAAATGTGAGATGTGAGATGATCCATGTGAGATGTTAGATGTCGTTACATTTCAGATCTAACATGGACCATCTCTCATCTCACATTGCCGTACCCGGCCCAGTCCAAATGTTTCAATCCTGGTCTTGTTTCTTATTCTGTTAACAATAATGTAACATTGGCGTGCGTGATCGCTTTTGACAAAGAGACATGCGGCGATTTTGATACCGCCATTACTAAAGAATGGCTGGAAACCAACGGTCTTGGCGGTTTCGCTTCCTCTTCTCTCCTGAATTGCAATACCCGTCGCTATCATGGATTACTCGTCGCCGCCACGCGTCCGCCGCTCGGCCGTCAGGTGCTGGTCAATGGGCTGGAAGAATGGATTGACTACGAAGGAAACCGCACGCCGCTGTCCTGCCACCAATATCCCAATTTAATTTTCCCGCGCGGCGACCAGAATTTAACCGGCTTCCGCCTGGATCCCTGGCCCATCTGGACGTATCGCGTGGGACCGTTGATCCTGGAAAAATCCGTGACGATGATTCACGGCCAAAATACCGTGATCGTCAGCTACCGCATGCTCAAAGAAATTCAAGGCATTCATCTCATTGTGCGGCCTTTAATGACCGGGCGCGATTTTCATGCCCTGCATAAAGAAAATCCCGCGCTGCATGCCGTTCCGCAAGAACAAGCCGGTCTCCTAACGTTTGAACCCTATGACGGCGTTCCGACGATAGCGCTGCATCATAATGCGCAAACCTACACGCAAAATCTGGAATGGTTTCGCAATCTGCAATATTGGCGCGAGAAGGAACGCGGACTCGATTTTCAGGAAGACGCTTGGGCGCCGGGGGAATTGCGTTACGCGCTGGCTGATGGTCAGACCGCCATTTGTATCGCCACAACCGAAGGAGCCGGGTATATCGACGCCGATTACCTTCTCACTCAGGAACGACAACGCCGTCGTTCCCTCCTTCTGGGATGGGAAGCCACCGACGATGTGACGCATCACCTGGTGCTGGCGGCGGATCAATTTCTCGTGCAGCGCGTGACGGAACAAGGCGAAAAAGGGAAAACGCTGATCGCCGGCTATCCCTGGTTTGAAGACTGGGGACGGGACACGTTTATTTCTCTGCCCGGACTTTTGCTCGTGACGGGCCGCTTCGCGGAAGCGCGGCAAATTCTTTCCGCTTACGCGCATTACGTCGATCACGGCATGATCCCCAACCGCTTTCCCGACGCCACCGGCTATCCCGAATACAACACGGTCGACGCCAGCCTCTGGTTCATCGTCGCGGTGTTCCATTACCTGCGCTACACCAAAGACTTTGCGTTCGTGAAGGAAACGCTGTGGAACACGCTGCAGGACATCATCGCGCAATATCAGAACGGCACGCGCTATCAGATTCATATGGATCTGGATGGCTTGATCTACGCCGGGCAGGCCGGCGTGCAATTGACCTGGATGGACGCCAAAGTCGGCGATTGGGTCGTCACCCCGCGCACGGGGAAACCCATCGAAATCCAGGCGCTGTGGTACAACGCCCTGCGCATGATGGACCAGATTTCCCAAACCCTGGGCGAAAAAGAAGCGGCGCGCGGCTGGATGGGCCTGGCGGAAAAAGTCTGGGGCTCCATCAACCGCCAGTTCTGGAATGAAGACGCCGGTTGTTTGTATGACGTCATTAACGGCGATCAAAAGGACGCGAGCGTACGCCCCAATCAGATTTTCGCCGTTTCCCTGCCGTTCGAATGCCTGACGCCGGACCGCGCGGAAAAAGTGATCGCCATCGTCGAAGAGCGGCTGCTGACGCCTTTTGGGCTGCGCACGCTGGATCCCAAAGACAGCCGTTACATCGCGCATTATCAGGGCGACGTGCGCGCGCGCGACGGCGCGTATCATCAGGGCACGGTATGGCCCTGGCTGATGGGACCGTTTCTCACGGCATATCAGAAAGTGCACGGAAAAACCCCAAAGATCCAATCGCAGCTGCGCGCGCATCTGGCTCTGCTTCTGACGCATTTGTGGGAGGCGGGGCTGGGGACCATTTCGGAAATCTTTGACGGCGATATGCCGCATGAGCCGCGCGGCTGTATCGCCCAGGCCTGGTCCGTCGCCGAAGTTCTGCGCGTGATGCGCGAAGAACTCGGAACGTCCATGCCCACGGCGGCGACGCCGCCCGCAGCGCCCGCGCGCAAAACAGCGCCTTCCACTCCCGCCAAAACGTAAGGCCCCATGTTCTGGTTGTCCTTGAGTCTCGCCGCGAGTTCATTACTGGCCGTTTTTCGCGCTCCCGCAAAACCGTTCTGGTATCTTGCGATTTTTATCACGGAGTGGGGGTATGCGCTGGCGGCGGTTCTCACGCCGACGATTTTTTTGATGTCCTGGAAAACAACCGTCGAGCGCTGGGGCCGCGCGTTACTGACCCTGTCGGTTCTTTTCTGTGCCTCTCCGCTGTGGCGTGCCGTTTCAATCGCCAGGGATTTGCCGGCAGGACTTGAACATGCCTTTGGCGCGGCGCGACCGCGTGAAATGCCGCAAGCTCCCGCGCGATTAGCGCCATTGATCTGGAATGATTTATGGCGTGGAATCTCCAATCCCGCCGTCCAGAAAATGACCTATGTCTACAGCCGCGTCGATGGGCAAACCCTGTCGCTGGATCTCTACCGCCCGTTGCATCCGCAGGCTCTTCTGCCGGGAGTCCTTGTCATACACGGCGGTTCCTGGCAAAGCGGAGATAAAACTGGTTTTGAACCTTTGAACCGCTATCTGGCTGCGCGCGGATACGCGGTGGCGGCGATCGATTATCGTCTGGCGCCCCGGTGGATATTTCCGGCGGCGCGCGATGACGTGCACAGCGCTTTGGATTGGCTGCGTCAGAATGCGGGGCTCTTGCATCTGGATGCGAAGCAGTGGGTGTTGCTGGGACGTTCGGCGGGCGGCGAGATCGCGCTCGCGGCCGCGTACGACCGCAAAGATCCGTCGGTCCGCGGCGTGATCGCGCTGTATGCGCCCAGTGATTTGACATTCGCGTACGCCATTCCGGACAACCCTCTGATTATGAATTCGCGCAAGGTGATCGCCGCCTATTTGGGGGGAACGCCCGACCAAAAGCCACAACTTTATACGGAGGCCTCGCCCCTGAATGCCGTGGATGCCCGGACGCCGCCCACGCTGATGATCCACGGCCTGCGCGACGAACTGGTCTGGCCGGTTCATGCGGAACGCTTAAGCGCGCGCCTGGCGCTGGCGCGGCGCCCCTTTTATTTTCTCAAGCTGCCCTGGGCCACGCACGGGTTTGACATCCACCTAAACGGCCCTTCCGGACAACTCAGCCTCTACGCGATCGAATATTTTCTCGCCGCCGTGATGCCCGTCCACTGAGACATTTATAAGAAATGCGATCTGATAAAATAAGCGCCTTGTGAAAGCGCATTACTCCCTGAAGTCCGATGGTTTTTATATCGAAAACTATAACGCGGCCAAACCGTTCGCGAGTTTTCTGCCCGGCATTGCCGGCGAACTGGGCAAGCCGATGTGGACCTTTTATGCCAATCGCGGGCAGTGCATGGCCAGCTTTGGCGTGCGGAATAAGAATGGCGCCATGCTCGAATTTTATCCGGCCAATAAAGCGTATACGCAGACCCCGCTGCTGGGCTTCCGGACGTTTCTGCGTTTAGGACAGGGCAAGAAGATCGCACTTTACGAACCTTTCCAAGTAAATCCAGCACCGAAAATAACGCAGCGCATGCGCATCCGCGCGGAAGAGCTCGAAATCGAAGAAACAAATCCCGCGCTGGGATTGCGTATCCGCGTGGCGTACTTTACGCTGCCGGATGAAAATCTGCCGGGCCTCGTGCGCCATGTGACGTTCGAAAATATCGGACGCAAGACGATCGCGGCGGATGTTCTCGACGGATTGCCGCAGGTGGTTCCCTATGGCCTGAATGAATATCTGCTCAAGCACATGTCGCGCACCATGGAAGCGTTTGCCGAAGTGCGACACGCGGAAGACCGCCTGCCTTTTTTCAAGCTGAAGGTGGAGCCCTCGGATAAGCCCGATGTGGAATGGATCAACGGCGGTTTTTTCAGCTTCTCGATTCAGCAGGGCAAATCGCTCCCTATCCGCACGGACCCCGAGCTTATTTTTGGCTCCGATACCAGCTTTCAAACCCCGCGCCTTTTTCTGGAAAAAGGAGTTTCCAAAACCAAAGCCAGGACGCAAACGCTGACGGCCTGCGCCTTCGCGGAGACGCATCTTCAATTGCGCCCAGGCCAGACGGCAACATGGGATTCCTACTTCGGGCAGGCCGAACCCTGGGACGTGGCAAGAGCGTTTCGCGCCCGGGTTTTAAAGCGCGATCATTATGCCGCCGAGAAACGCACGGAGAATTCTCTGCTTTTGAATACGCTGACCGAAGGCTTGTCCCTGCGCGCCGGTCCGCCGGAGCTCGACCCCTATACGCGCCAGACCTTTCTGGACAATACCCTACGTGGCGGAAAACCGGTCGTTATCGGCGAAGGCCCCCGCGCTAAAATTTTCCACACCTTCACGCGCAAACACGGCGACATGGAGCGCGACTACAACGCCTTTGAAGTGGCGCCCACCTATTTTTCGCAGGGCAACGGAAATTTCCGGGACGTCAACCAGAACCGGCGTTCGGAAAATTTCCTGTTCGGCGGCGTGGGCGCGACAAACATTGAAACGTTTTTCAACCTCATTCAGCTGGATGGGAATAACCCGCTCGTCATTCAGTACGAAAAATTTCTGGTGCCCAAAGACCGCCTTGCCTCGTTGTGGGCGCAGTGGCCGGAAGGGCATACCCCGGCGTGGGAAAAATTCTTCACCAAACCGTTCAACCCTGGACAACTGCTGGAAGAACTCAACGGCGCGTTTGGCTCTCTGCAGAAAGCGCATCCCTGGTTTGAGAACATTCTCGGGCTTGCGGACAAAATCCAGGATGCCGTCTATGGCGAAGGCTATTGGGTGGATCACTGGATCTACAATCTGGATCTGCTGGAAAGCTTCGTCGCCATTCATCCCGACGGCATGAGCGACCTTTTGTTTAAGCGTCGGGATTTCACCTATTTTGACAGCGAGTACGTCGTCCAGCCGCGCGACAAAAAATATTTAAAACGCAACGATGGCGCCATCCGTCAGCTGCACGCCGTGGTGAAGGATGCTGAAAAAGCCAAACTCCTGACCTCGCGCGTTGCGGATGCGAATAAAGTCCGCACAGCATTCGGCAAGGGCGCGATTTATCGGACGTCGCTTTTCACGAAAACCCTGAATCTCGTGGCGGTCAAAATTTCAACGCTGGATCCCTTCGGCGTAGGCCTGGAGATGGAATCCGAAAAGCCGGGCTGGTGCGACGCCATGAACGGTCTGCCGGGCCTTTTGGGATCATCCACGCATGAAGCGTTCGCATTGCGCCGCTGGATTAAATTTCTGAACGCCCAGCTGGATCAGGAAGCCGCATTGACCACGCACACGGTTCCCACGGAGATCGCCCACTTCATCAGTGAGATCACAACCGCGCTTTCCCAGCGGGAGCCGGACCAGTTTTTCTCCACATGGGACCGCCTGGCGACCGCCCGGGAACACTTTCGCGCCGCTATTCGTTTTGGGATTCAGGGTGATGAGATGCCGCTGTCGCGGGCCCAAATTCAAACGTTTTTGAAGCAAGCCGCCGACGCCCTGGATCAGGGCAACCGAAAAGCGCTCCGCGCAGGCGCCTTATGCACGAGCTATTTCATCAACGAAGTCACGGAGTTTGACGAGCTTCCCGTCGAAGCGGCGCGTCTCGGCGCACCTCAGGAAACACCGGTCATACATGTGCGGGCCCGGCAATTTAAACAGACGGCGGTGAGCCCTTTTCTCGAAGCTTCCGTGCAGGCCTTGCGCGCCGCGAACCCGGAAGAAGCGCGGGCCATTTACCGTACCGTGCATCGCTCTGATCTTTATGATGTGAAGCTGGGCATGTATCGGCTGAACGTTCCGCTTAAAAACGAGTCCTATGAAATTGGCCGCACGAAGATTTTTACGCCGGGCTGGCTGGAGAATGAATCCATTTTTCTGCACATGCATTACAAATTCCTGCTGGAAACCCTGCGCAGCGGCCTGGCCAAGGAATTTTTCGACGATTTGAAAACCGGTTTGGTGGCGTTTCAAGATCCGGACGTGTATGGTCGTTCGCCGCTTGAGAACTCCTCCTTCATTGCCAGCAGCCGTTTTCCCGATGCCGGCGTACATGGCCAGGGATTTGTAGCCCGCCTGACGGGCGCGACCGCCGAATGGATCAGCATGGTCTTCCATATGGGCTTGGGCGCCGCGCCGTTTCAAATGGTGGATGGCGGCCTGCGCTTTGCGCCCGAACCCGTCCTGGCCGACTGGCTTTTCACCACCCACTCCACGCCCGATGTCAAACGCGACATGTACGGTTTCAAGCTGTTCGGCAAAACTTGGATTTTCTACCACAACCCCAAACGCAAATCCACCTTCGGCCCCGGCGCCGTATCCCCCAAACGTTTTGAAATCCATTATGAAGACGGCCGCACCCGCCCCCACGACGGCCCTTACCTGCCCAATGAACAAGCTCACGAACTGCGCGATCTGAAAATCAGCCGGTTGATCATTACGCTCTCTTAAATAATTGGATCTTGGTCCGTTCATGGACCCCCTTGCCTGAAAGTTGTTTTATGGATGCCCCCCAATGTCCAATAGGCCCAGGTTGTTGGGTCTAGTAGGCCAGGGTTCTTTTGGCCTTTTAGTATTTGCTTAGACGCCTTACAATTAGGTGATGCCTCATACGCATGCGCGTGGGGTATTTGATCTATGTCAAAATTCCTTCTCCGCATCGTTTCTGTTCTCGTCATCACGACCCTGATAGACGCCGGGACGCTAGCGATGTCGTGGTCTGTATTTCCCTCTCCGCAAAACAGCTTCGTTTCCGGCCGCGGGACCATGACATGCCAAATGCTTTCCACGGAGGCCTTGGCGGCTCCGCTGGTGAACGAATGGCATTCGTCATGGCATCGATCCTCCACGGTTTATTTGGCTCGAACGCTGCGCACAGCATGGATTCTCCCGCGTCGCGCCCTCGCCGGCATCCACCTGAGTTTGGACGCGATCGAAGAAGGATCGCATTATGGTGTTGCACGGCTCCTCGGACTGCATGTGACAGTTACGCGCTTGTCCACCGAGGAATCCTGGATTGAGGTTCCATTTCTTGCCCAATTTCCACGGCATTGGAAATCGCTCGCGGTGCGCGGCGCTGGCATTGCCATCTGGTCGGGGGCTGCTTTTTTTCTGAGCGTAGGCGCCTGGCCAGCGACGGTGATCGGTCTCGCGGGTCTCTACATGGTAGCGCGCCACGTGAACAGTCTCCGCTATGGAAATTCCGACCTCCGGCAAGTGTTTTGGCCCGATGCCGAAAATGACGAGGCGTACGCGTACGCACCCGGGCAAGATCCTCATACGGGGCGCTTAACCGGACGCTATTCTTGGCCGGATCTTGAGGGGGCTGCGGCCAATTTGAGGGACGCGCTTTCCCGGCGACGGCCCGATCTTCTCGAACGCTATAACACGCTGGATCCCTCGAATGAGGCAGAGCTTCGAAGCCTGCAGCGGGAATTTTACGGGCTGCCCACCACTCACTTACTGGCGTGGGGATTGTTCGCGATTTTTAAACCGGAAGCCACGCGCTTCTTGCCCGGCCGCGCACGGGAGCGCTTGGCGGTCGTCATGCAGGCCGCATTCCCGAAACTTGATCTGCAGCCACGGGGTTTCACGCCGGACTTTAAAACCCGC